>ERZ889078.890-NODE-890-length-25383-cov-28.079003_pt1 | contig 25383 bp, 28 predicted proteins | sample MGYA00521266_ERZ889078 | MGnify/ENA primary metagenome ERZ889078 (study PRJEB32303, sample SAMEA104408618) | aquatic metagenome | biome: Brackish water; feature: Pelagic; material: water | place: Baltic Sea | collected 2014-06-16T06:34:00 | depth 76,534 m ...
TAATATTTCAACAACCATAATTACCTGCTTTCTTTTATTTTAAATTCTTTTTCGCTTCCAAAGACCAGCCCGTCATCAATATTAACCTGTGTCTCCCTGCCATTGGCATCATAGCGCAATATCTCTGCCTTACGCCCGTGTTGGTTAAGTACGGACTTCAAAGAACTGTATGGCACGTCCTGGGGCTTATCCTCATTATACCATTTCCCGAACAATTTAGTAAATATCATTTACAACCTCCGTTTCAAGGGAAATATTTACTCCCTTTTGTGGTTTGTTGACAAATTTACCATCGACCCACTCAAGTTGTTTTGTGTAGTTGACCGTAGTCGATCCGATACCATGTCGAACAACTTCACCTTCAAGGTTTAACAATGTGAACTTGTCACCTGGTTTAAGGTTTTGTATCTGCATATTATTTCCTTTCTGTTAAATTAGCCCCTAGTAGTGAAATCGAACCACCTCAAACCATTCCAGGGAGTGTTGCTATTTAGTATAGTTCAAATGTTGCAAAGGTTATCTTCATATTTTATATCTCCTTTAATACTGCATTCAGTGATCCAAAAAAGTGCCGTCCAGTATTAGCAGTGAACTTGCGAACCCAAGCCGTCGAGTATCTGCTCCATTTTAAACCAAGTGGATAGGATTTCAATTTGCTTCTGATCTCTGCGCATGGTTTGCCCTGAAAAAATACTTGGATTCTCCCATCAATCAATTTTACGTCAACATCATTGATGGAATAGTCCTTGAAAGTTCTATCCAATGCAATAAGCCTTTGAGATAGTCTTTTAAGCTCTGCCGTATCTGTGCGCTTCTTTTTTCTTGATATTTCATTGTGATTGTCTCCAGTTTTCAATTTCGTTAACATTCTCTACAAGTATTCCTATACTTGCGCCCCATTGCTCCCAGGACTCATAACAAGTGCAGCCATAAATAATATGCTCTCTGCCTGTAGAGTCCTCTCGAATAAATACAACTTCTGCGCTAGGTTGAGAAATCCTTTCTGCTTTGTTCGGTTTTCGTGTCTCAATTAATGTTGATTGTTTCATTTTATGCCTCGTTTACAAATTCGTTTGTGATTGCATTAAAGATTCGAACAGTGACCCCCATGTTGCGCCCTTCAAAATCACGCATCGGAGCGGTTAATTTATACAGGTTGTCACCTATTTTTGACACTTTGAAGTCCTTTAATGTTTGATTAAAGAATTTCATTGATGAGCGCGTAAAGAAATAAGGTGCATTAGTTACTCGTCCTTTTATTTCGTAAATAGTCATGATATTCTCCTGTTGTTTATGTTAATTGTAAAACCTGAACAAATTCAGCGTAATACCCTTAAAGATGTTAGTATTAATAAATACATCTATGATTAAGAGTATTAGTATTAGTATATATATTGGTAATAACTCCCCAATGTTTTTTCCCCACTCTTGAGAATTCCCACCAGCCCCCGTCGTGAACTGTAAACTAAGTTTACACTTTTGGAGTTCATCTTGCAAAACCCCAAAAGTCCCGATTATTCCCCGATCAAGTGCGATCCTGTTGGAATACCGCTGAGTGTGTCTAGCTTCGGTTTTACGGGACTTTATACCAATCATGGGGTTATCTACCTCTGAAATGTGAGTTATGGCTGTCATGGGGCTATTTATTCAAGTTGGTTAAAATGTTGTATTTACTGAAAAGCTGGAATGTATTCGCTGCAATATAATTCCAGTAGTTAGACGTTATCTTATAACATTGGTTATCTGTTGGGTTGTCTGGTAAAGAGCCCTGCTTTTTGGCAAGTTGCAAAATACCATAATTGGAAAACTCAATATCTAATGCTGTAGGAAGTCCCGCAATCCATTCTTTAAATATGTTCTGAAGTGTGCCGTATCGCTTCAATGCGCCAGGATATACCGCTTCACTTTTAAAGGTATCAAATAAGAACTGTAATTTATCCTTATTTGTTTCAGGTTGTGGATCTATCCCTCTATCATCCGAATTGATACAATCTAAAATGTACTGTTGGATATATTGCTTCTGTTGTTCCATGGTGTCGCTCCTGTTGTTGTTGTCAAATCCCCGTCGGTCCTGCTGTGGGGCTGTGATAGTTTACCACTGAGCCAATGGGCAAAGCAAGAGAATAATACAAGGACTGCACGCAAGCCATTGATTTCTCTACGCATACGCACACACACGCGCATGATGCACGCCAGCCCGCGCACGAGGACATTGCCTCAACCGATTTCTACTCAACGAGTTTTGCTCAACGAAAACCGATAAAAGGGGGTGGGGTTCTATATGTAAGACCCCACGACGGAAATTATAATATTATTTTGCATTTTGTGTTTTGCGACGGGAATTATAATATTTTTCACGATTTCTGGTAATTATATTATTTAATTTTTTAAAATAGTTCTTGATTTGGAGTACGCAAGGTTGGTAAGATGAGGTATGGGAAGATTAATGGAAAAGGCAGAGGTTGATGTGTTGTTATTCCCTTTTGTTGAGGGTATTGCGTGTGAGATATGCGGAGATGAGATAGGGTTTGGGGATTTTTATTATGAGACGGTGGGTATAGATTTGAGTGTGCCGGTGGTATTGAGTTGTGTGCCGTGTTTTTCGAAGAATAGTGTAACTGGTAATGAGGGGGTAGCATGAAGAAATTTTCTCCTAAATATTATTATAAAATCAGAGATTGCTTATTCATTGAGGAGAATCCTGATGATTCGGACAGTATAAGGATGAAGTGCCACAACCATGATTCAGGAGTTTTTGTAGAGGTTTACACTATTCGCAATAACGATAATGAACTTTTTAGACTTATGACGTTGAAGTCAAAAGAGTGCGATTTAAAGAGGAGTGCTGAGTCTAAAGACACTAGTAAAAAAGCAAAAGGAGTTCCACGTGAAACGATCTGATTTCATTAAATTATCTGGGCTTGGTTTAGTTGGAGTTGCGATAACTCCCTTTGAGTCTATTTTAAATTATTTCAAGAGTAAACCAGCATTGAATAGGATTCGTGGTGGATTTCGCGGTGAGAGGTTCACTTCGATAATCCTTGATGATCCAGAACCTATAATGGCTCCAAAATTGTCAAAAGAATGGTATGCTTTTCAAAAACAAGTTTATGAAGAGATTAAGAATGAAGCTGAATTAATCTGTATTGGGACTCAGTGGAGTCCTAAAGATATTTTAAAACTAAAGGAGATATCATGAGAAAAGTTGAAATCGGCAGCAAACGTTTTACAACAGTATGGGCAGCAGATGAGCCAGGCCAAGGCGGCGCGCACCATATTTATTTAGTTTGTTTTACAGATGGCGTAGACGTGGCCGGCGAAGAAACGCCACCTGCAGAAGTGAGATTTCAGAATGGTCCAATCAAAGAAGCTGGAATTAACGGTTGTCACAATGAAGATTTAATTGCGATTGTTCTTGATCGATTACATGGGTTCCAGAGTGGTGATTTTGCTTGTGAGGCGAATGATACTGCGATTGGTCACTTGGAGAATGCTCTTGAGACTCTGAATGTCCGAACGAAAGATCGTATTTCTCGTGGTGTTGAAGGAACTAATGTAATATAAATGAAAAAAGTAATTGACGGTAAAGAGTTTGATATTTACAGTCCAAAACAGGCGCATGATTTAAATATCAAGTTCAGTCCAGATTGGAGAAATGCCAATAAGGGCGATTGGATTATCACAGAAGACGATTTCGTCCTGAAGGTATTGGATCGCAAAGAATTTGAGCGTGATAATAGAAAGCCGATAGTGTATATTTATACTGGTTTTGGGGGTATCCCAACGCATTATGCTAACCTAAAGGCTAAGAAATATGATGTTACAAGAGGTCATGGCGCAGAGAAGATCATTTATCGCACTAGAGGCACGATTAACCAGCGTGAGTTCGTCGAGAGCCTATGTAAAAATGCAACACTGACAAAAGATGGGAACTTCACAAAAGAAGCTCTTATTAAGGCGTATATGCTTACTTATAGCGAGAATAACCCTAATACAGCCATTGTCAGAGCAAGGAAAATCATTAAAAGAGAATGGGCGAGGAAATATATGTCTCAAGTAATGAGAGAGCAATTCAAATTGATAAACTGGGATGACGGTAAAGTAGCCAGGGAATATGATAGTCTTTACAATAATGTCCCACAAAACACTAATCTACAATTCTCTGTTTTGAATAAAATCAGTCACTTAATGGATCATAATAAAGAAGAGAAATCTGGTGAACTTCCAGATTCAATAATGTCACTTAGTAGCATTGAAGTTTTAAATCTTGGTCCAATAAAACAGTTTATCGCTCTTGTTGAAGAGAAAAAGTCAAAATCACAGGATGGAAGTGTTACGTTTGATGCAGATTTTGTAGATATTATTCAAGATATCTTTAATAAACCAATAGAAGAAACCGCTCAAATAAGTGAGCAAGGAGATAATGATGGGTAAATATGCTCTAGTAACAGAAAGTATGAGCGCAGCGTGTAAATGTCTGGCTGGGCCTGGTACACTAGATTCACCGCAATTGGTCAGAATTGGTGAAACTGGATTTCAATTTGGGCGTGATGCAATCCGGGAAGCATCAGGTAATCATATTTTTTCAGAAAACGATGTAAAAGAATACATTCTTAAAAATGCTGGTGAGAGAATAGTGAAGATGCTGAAAGCAACTGATAAAAAGGTCAAAGAAGTTAAAAAAGCACCAGTTGAAGCACCGCCAACAGAAGACCCAGGTTCGCCAGTTGATCCTGTTGAGCCAACCGAAGTTGCACCGCCAGCAGTTGATGTAGTTCCTCACTCAAAAGAGGTTCTAGCGTTTGTTGCACGATTGAATACCAAAAAAGAACTCAAGAAAATAACAGTTGCAAAGATTGTTACTTTCGTTGGAGTTGAATTAGAAGGTCTTATTGTAGACCCCAATCGTCAATCAAAAGCCGTTATGGTAGACGAGATTAACAAGTTTATTAATGCCCAATAATCTTAGTTACTCAAATCTCCGAAATCTAAACGATAGAGAAAAAGGGGAAATTCGCGCCGCAATGCACGTTGACCCCTTTTTCTTTGCTAAACTGATTCTTGGTGATCCAGAATTAGGGGCGCATTATCATTTCAGAGTTGCGTCACCACCTTTTCACAAAGAAATCAATCGTGAATTAGAGTTCTTGAAAGTTGGTGAAAAACTTGCAGTTGTGGCTCCCAGGTCGCATGCAAAATCAACTTTCATTGATTTATTATATCCTTTACATCGAATTACCTATGGTCTTGAACGTTTTGTTTTAATGATATCGGAATCCGAAGAACAATCAAAATTAAATCTTGAAACCCTTGGAAATGAAATTGAATTCAATCCTAAATACAAATTCTTTTTTGGTGATCGTAAGAACAGGAAACAATGGGGAACTGAAACAAAACAGATAATTGCACGATTTGGTCAAAAGGGCGAACAGGATGAAATGTGCAAGGTAATGATTCGCGGTACTGGACAAAAGGTGCGTGGATTGAAGTTTGGACCGTATCGTCCAACATTAACTATTGTAGACGATGGCGAGGGTGACGGAAATACTGTAACACCAGAACTTAGGGGAAAATTTAGAAGATGGTTGAATGGAGCAGTTATCCCCGGTAGTGATGATGCTAGATTTATATTCTTAGGTACTATTATCGATGAAGCTGCTTATTTAAATCGTATTTGTGGGACTGCTGCTTACCGTAAAGGGAAATATATTATTAAAGGCTGGAAGCATTTATTCTATCAGGCTGTTTTACAGAATACAGAACCTGGGGAATATATTGGCGAAGGTAAGGAAATCCTTGATTCGGATGGAATTCCAGAAGTATTATGGAAAGAAAGAAAGCCTTATAGTTGGTTAATGGGTGAAAAAGCAAGGTTAAAATCTGAAGGTGATTTAGCATTGTTTTACCAAGAGCAACAGAATGTTTCCAGTGATGATTCTATTCGTATATTTAGAAAAAAAGATATGCGATACTGGGATGGGTTTATTTCCAATGAAGAAGATATAATTTATATCAATATAGCGAATGAAGACGGAGAACGTAAAAAGGTTCCTGTTAATATTTTTATTGGTATGGACCCTGCTTCATCTGAAAACATAAAAGCTGATTATACTGTCGGTATGGCGATTGCAGTTGATAATGATAACAATGTTTACGTATTGGAATATTTTCGCGGTCACTACACTCCTATGGACGGTGCTGATCTTCTATGGAGTTTGATTGAAAAGTTCTATACTCCTGGCGCGAACAAACAACCAAAGATTGTTAATATTGAAAAAACTGGTCACGCTATGTTATCTGGCTATATTCAAATGTTGAGTAAAAAACATAATCGCTGGCATAATATTATTCCAAGAGATGCTATAAAAAATAAGCACTTTAGGATTAAAGAGTTACAACCAAGACACCAGACGCATTCTTTATTTATTCGTAAAGAACATACTGAACTAGAGAATGAAATGACAAATTATAAAGCGTTCGGAAAAATGATAAAGGATATGTTGGATGCTTTGAGATGGGCAATAGAGCAATGTTATGGACCGCAGGATTTGAAACATAACGAAAAGGAAGATACTTACTCATACGAAGTTCCAGCTATAGGAAATGACTGGGAAACGGGTCTTCCTATATACGATATAGACGGGTATATGAAGACTAATAGATAGTGTAAACTTAGTTTACAGTTTTAGCTTGTTTATAATCTATTATTCTGTATAAATTAAAAGAGATGTCTCCAAATACCAACCAATAGGCAGCAAATGATACCTCTTGAACGACTAGACATAGTTGATATTACAGCAGGTCAAATAAGAGAAAATTATATTTTATTCGAAGCGAATTCCTCAGAATGGCGAGCGCAAGTGGCCAATGATTGGGATTTTTACATGGGGAATCAGCTCACTGTAGAGCAAAAAGCATATCTTATATCAGTTGGTCAACCACCAGAGGCGAATAACAAAATCATGACAGCAGTTGAACAAGTTTTGGCTAATGTCGCGTCTAATGCTCCTATGTGGGACACCGTTGCTCGTGGACAAATGGACGATGATTTCTCTTGGGTTGTATCAGCAATGTTATCAAAAATATGGGATGATTCCACTGCTAATAGGCATTTTAGAGAAGCTGCTGAAATGTTCACCGTAAAAGGATTAACGTATTTTCATGTATATCCGGACTGGTACGCAGACGAGGGACTTGGAGCCTTACGTTTCATACGATTATTTACAGAATCTATGTTCGTTGACCCCAATGTATCTCAATCGGATTTTTCCAATGCAAGTTCAATGATTTATTCAGATTTGCATACAAAAGTCAACTTAGCTGTCCAATTACCGCAATATAGACAACAAATAATGGACGCTGCTGAAGACTTTTATAGAAATGAAATCGCAGGGAGTAATTATTCTCGTGATAGCATCATAAAACGTGGCGAAATGGTTGACAACACTCAACCCCAATTGAGAAAATTTGTCAATTGGGATAAGGTAATGGTCCCTCATGTTTTACTTACTGATTTGACTACGGGTTTTTGGCGTGTAATTCCAAAAGATGAATATAAAACTGCTTTAAAAGATGAAGATTTCCGTGATTTATTAGAACGTGAAGATATTCGTGAAGAAGTAACATATAAACAAAAGATCAGAGAAGTTTTGGTTGTTGGTGACACAAAACTATATCAAGAAGTTTTACCTATTCGTGATTATCCTATTGGAGTAGCCTGTAATAAGTTTGTTGGTAACGCTATGCCGATTGGAGATGTAAGATCAGCGAAGAGTCCACAAAGGATGTTAAATCGCACTGAAGCGTTAATTATAGGTCATACCTCTACTCTTGGTGGCGATCAAGTCTTATATGAAGATGGTGCAATTGAATCGTCTGAAATATCCAAGTTAAATATTCCAAGAGCAGCAATCAGAGTTAATCCTGGTGCATTGCAATTAAAGAAGATTATACGTGGGACACCAGCAGTTGTTAATAGTGAATTATATAATCAAAAAGCAAGATATGAGGGTGATATACAAGCTATATTTGGTGCTTTTGGGTTCCAACAGGGGAATCCTAAAGGTGGTCCAGGAACAGTTGGCGAAGCTCAAATTATTGACGAAGCAAGTTCCAGAAAACAAAACTGGAAAATATTGCCATTATATGAGGCTATTACTCATGTTGCCAAGGTAGCATTACAGTGGATGCCATACGTTTATAATCAGCAAAGAGTTTTGAGACTTGTAAATCCTTATGGGATTAATGAAAAAGTCAATCTTAATCAAATGGTATATACAGATCACGCTGAATCTGTTAAAAAACTTTTCGACACAAGCTCTATTGACGCAGATGTTAGAGTTGTGATTGGTTCAACAAGAGCAAGATCACCACTTGCAGATATGCAAAGAGCATTGGCGTTATTACAGGCTGGAATCTATGATAGACTTGAAGTTATCATGGGATTAACAGGTGGTGAAAATAAAGAAGCCTTAATGAATCGATTAGGTGAAATACAAAATTTAAGCGGTCAAGTTCAGCAACTTGAAGAACAGAATAAAAAGCAAGAAGGCGATTTACAAACTCGTGAACGTGAAGTTTATCATTCCAATATGAGAGCTGAAATCGCAGAGGCTACAAAACCATTAGCGAAAGCCGTTGAGCGTTTGAAATCGCAAATGGAAGTCGAAATGAAATTATTTAAAGAGAAAGCTGCTTTGCAACTTTCTGAGAATAAGTCCGAGATTAACTCATCAAATGGAGCTTCCGTGTGAATAACTCCATAAAAGGAGCATCTTAATGTCCGATACAGATAAAAAACCAGAAGTCAGCACTATCGATCCGACTGACCCGATTGATATAATTGACGCAGCAGAACCAGATAACTTAGAGAGCAAAATTCTTCTCAATAAATTGACTGAGTTTAATGCTAATGATCCACTAAGCTCTGCTGATGAAGCGTTAGAAGCTGAGAAGTTAGGCGCAGACCCTAACATTCCAGAACCCGAACACAAACCTATTGTTGATCCAAAACCAGAGCCAGAAAAGAAATGGCTCATAAAGGATAAATTCGAAGATAATGAAGAGGGTGCTAGAAAATTAGCACAATCATATAAGGATTTTCAAAGTAAAAATGATAAGGAAACGAAAGAACTCAAAGAGTTCAATCGCCTTATGAAAGAAGACCCTAAAGCTCTTGCTCAAATTATCCTCGATGCAGCAGAAGGTGAACCTGAACCAGAAAAAAGTCAATTCACTCCACCGACTCCACCTGAAGGCGGTCTTGATTCCCTAGATCAATATGAAGAAGGAACCCCCACTTACGAATATATACAAAAGATGGATGAATATAGAGAAAATGTTAGAATGGAGAAAATCAGCAAGTTATTAGATTCGAAGTTTGAACCTATAGCGAAAAAAGAAAAAGACTATGAAACGCTTGAAGCGTTAGAAGCTGAAAACACTCAATTCAAAGCATTAGGATTAGATGAAGACGGTATAAAACTTGTTCGCGAAACAATTGCGAATCAAGACAATATGACCCTTGCGAATCTAGTCGCGTTCACGGAAACGGTTACTGGAAAAAAATTAACAACTGCTCCTAATCCAGCTATTCCACCTGTAGCTCAACCAAGAAATCCGAACGAAAAGAATCCTGCTGCTGCTTCGATAATGGGCGATTTCCCGCCACCACCAGTAAGTCAGGATGAAGCGAAAAAACAGGTAGTAGATGGATTTATGCGACATTCACACAACGCTGACGGGCTTGGGGACCAAATGTAAATGGTCTTTCGCCCCGAAGTTAATTAAGGAATAATATCATGGCTGTAATGCCTACATCATACGGATCGGGAACACCCACTCAGTTTACTGACGGAACAGCCCGCCAAGTCCTCGAGCTTGGAAAAGAGATTCACTATTTCAATCCTCATGAAACTCCAATACTTTCAATTGCGGGGCGAGCAAAGAAAAATGTTACACCTGTCCCTGTCTTCGAATGGATGGAAGATGAGTATTTCATTCAACGATCACTGATTACCGCTTTTGGTGCTGCACAGGTTTTAGATAGTGCAACAGCAGGTATTAACGACAAAGGTGTGATCCTTATTTTAGATAAGACATCTTACCTTGAGAACTTTGAGGTTGGTGGTGTTTATTTACCAGTTGTCGTACAAGGTTCTGGTTTAGATGCCAGTGTTAATAGTATGTTAGCATTCCTATGTATTGCCATTGGTAAAAACGTAGATTATGCTACCCCAACCGACAAGATGGTACAATTTGTTGGAATTGATACTATTAGTGGTGATAACTACACCTACGATAAACATGCTACTACTGTAGCTGTTATGACTGGTGATACTGGGACTGGTGCAACTCTTACATTAACTTACGCTGGAACCGCTCAAACAGGTTCTTTAAGTGGTGTCAATGCTAACCAGGCAACCCAAATAAACCTTACCGATGACGATGTTTTTGCTGTCTATGGTTTGACAGGACACGCTGAAGGTGCTGCTGCGATTCGTGGAACCCGTAAAAAGGTTCGTCGCCCGAAGAATTGCACTCAAATTTTCCGTGAAACATACGACATCACCGGGACTGCTGAAGCTGCCAAAATGTATGGTCCAATGGAACTTTCAAGGTTGCAATCAAGAAAGCTCAAAAAGATCAAATCAGACATTGAGTGGAACCTCCTTACAAGGGGAGCCATTGATCTTGATGCTTCTGCCGAAAACCCAAAACGTAAATTCCAGGGTATAGGCGTAGGCAATACTGCTGGCGTAGTACAATCCCACAATGGTTATTCGGATACTGATTACCAGTTTAGTTACTCTTCTGGTACTCAGGTGCAGTTTAACGCCATCCTACGTAATATATTTGAGGACCAACTTGAAGGTTCCCAGGTAAAGGATATGTTCTGCTCACCAAAATGGCTAGAAGCAATGACCAATATGTTTTTAGCAAGTGGAAGTAAAACCACTTTAGAAACCAAACAAGGTTCAAACTCAAGGGGTGGTTTACGAATAACTTCGTTTAACGGTCCTATTGGTGGAGTTAATCTTATCCCTCATCCAATGTTGAGAGGATCACTGCAAATGTACGCAGTTTTGATTGACTGGAATAACTTTGAGCTTCGTCCATTACGTACACGAGATATGATGCTTCGTAAAGACATAATTCGTGACGGTTCCGATGGTAAAACAGACGAATGGTTGATCGAAGTTGGTCCAAAGATCATGCAGGAGCAAACTCACGCAATCCTGAAACTCACGTAGACTGAATAAATAGTCAATCTTGGGCGGGGGTATTTCTTCTCCCCCGCCCATAATTAGGAGTCAAAATGAGATATCAGGAAGCACTTGAATTAATCTTCAGCGCAACACAGAATTTTGGATTATCATTTCCAGTCACTGAGAATTTAATTTATTCACATATAGACTATGTTATAGATAATATTGGTCTTAGAGTTGTGCGTAAAAAAGACACCGAAGAGTTTACAAGTAGTAGCGGTACTACAGAATATTTATTCACTAAAAATAATGTTACAAATCAAATATTTAGAGTTCAATTTGATGAAACACTTATACCATTTGTATCCAAAAAAGATGCTTCGGCCTTAGAGGCTTCAAAGATACAGAATAATTCATGTTATTATGATGAGAACGTTGATAAGGGTGTTATAACTGCTTGTACAAGCGCAAATCCAATAAATATAACAGACGTTGCTCATGGGCTTGTTAGCAATGAAAAAGTAAAGATATCTGAAATTGTAGGGTTATTACTTGCTGCTGGTTCATTATCTGGTGTCAATGGAATGACTCATAACATCACAAAGATTGATGTAGATAACTTTACAATCCCCGTTGATGGAAGTGCATACGCAGTAGCTTATTCTTCTGGTGGTGTATGGCGTAATAAGACAAAGAAAATTGTCTTTCTTAAAACTCCCGATTCTGGTAAAACAATAACTGTTAATTATTATGCAAAACCAGAACCCAGGAATAGCATTGTAAGCGACATTGATCTTCCAGATGGGCTTGAGAATGCAGCTATTCATTACACTCTCGCAAGATTATTGAAATTAGATTCAAAGTTCCAATTAGCTTCAGGTCACTCTGGTATTGCTAAGAAATATGAAGATGAATATTTTGATGTGAATAGAAATCGTGAAATAATGCCAGATATTATACCATTGCCATTACAAACATTCGGGGTATATGAATAATGTCAACATTTAAAATTGAAGTAGAAGACTTGATTGGTTTAGTTAACGACGATACAATGATTTCTGATACATTAACAGATGCAGCAGCAGAGATTATAAATTTATTACCAAAAGAGTTATTATGGTCTGTATCTGAAGTTTCTACAACACAGGACACAAATGGATATTCAGTGGAATCTGCAAGAATTATTAGTGTATTTCGTGAAAGAGGAGTTGACGATGAATTTGTAGCGTGTGAACCAGTAGAGATCAGATTTGAAAGACATTTGCAGGATATAAACAGTTTGTTTTATCCATCAATAAATTTGCCAAAATTCACACTAAAAGATGCAAAGATATATGTATATCCTACTCCTTCTGCAAGTAATGGTTTTCAAGCAAGATCAGTTGCATACCCAACAGTAGTTCATGGAGATAGTACCATAGCAGTTTTCCCCGATGGACTTGAATTTATTGTTGTACTTGGGGCTGCTTTGAAATGCTCAATCAGATTGATGTCTGACGTTCTAGGGAATATACCTAGCGCAATAACTCTCCCAACGGCTCCCACAGCACCAGCAGCACCAGTTTATAGCTATACAGATGCAACAGGGGCTTCAATTGCTGCAACCGCAATTGGATCATTCGGTACAGCACCAAATTATACAGCACCAGTAACAACACCGGATTTTTCTACTTTTGACACAAAGATAGGCACAAACGATTATGAGGAAGCTCGCGTTATAAGAGAGAAGATCGATTCTCAAATAGCAGAATATTCTTCTGATATCCAAAACCAGTTAAATGATCTTAATAAGCAGAATCTTGAATATCAAGGTAAAATACAGGATGAAATAACACAGGCTCAATTAGATCAACAGAGATTAATGCAATCTGCATTAATAACTACGGATGTTGACAAACAAAACAAAATACAAGAATTAGCTGCTACAGTTCAGGAATATCAAGCTAATTTAGCATTATATCAAAATGATATACAGATTTATGGGGCTAAATCAAATGCTCTTATTCAGGATTATTCTTCGAAAGTACAAAGATTTTTGAGCGAATATGCGTCGAGAATACAAAGTTACCCATTGCTTCTTGAAAGATATAATTCAGCATTAAAACCTTTAATCGGAGATAGTAATGGCAGATAGAGTAAAAATTGCAGTAAAGATTACGCCAGTAGAAACCATCGCTGATGAGAATGCCGGTGAACATGATATTATAGCAAGTGAAGTAGGGAAATCATTAGGTGGCAGTGGTGATGCAAATGTTACAGATTATAGTGGATCAGCAGCAAATCAGGGATATAAAGATGGAACTGTTAATTATCTGGAAGTTCCGGATAGTATAAATAGTACCGATATTTCAGCGGAAACGACTGCATCTTTAATTTATATCAAAAATACAGGATTTACATTCAGTACCGCAATTGCATTAGGTGTAGCTTTAAATAAAGCAGTCAAGGTAATGAGTTCAACAAATCTGATTTGCCTATTAGCGCCAGGAGAAGCTTTTTTCTTGAAAGACGACAATGCAACGCTGAATGGAACCAATATTCATGTAAGAACTGTTGATTTGGATGGTAGTGATAATGTAAATGCAAAACACTTAGCAGTTGAATATTTAGTTGTAGATTAAATGAGTTTAAAAAAACAAATATTACCACGATTAGATTTTTCAGGCGGTCAAAATAATCATTCTGAAGCGCGAGATATACGCAAAAACGAACTTGCCTCCGTAAAGGATGTAATTGTCGATGAGGTAGGTAAACTACGCATGATGGGGGGTCAAGCTACTCATGCAGTTATAAATGCTAGACCTTGTGTTATAAAGCCTGGTCATGGTTTGAAATATTTTAAGAGCGATGTTGAAATGCCAATTATCTTGAATGATTGTGAAGTTCTTGGTGATTGGACCCAAGTTGGTGGTTCTACGACAGACACAGTAGAAAGTATTAATACTAATTATCATGGAGAATTTGTTTCTGGATTCCCTAGAACTGGTGCCGACACTGATTCAGAATGGGATTTTAGTGTTTCCTCTTTAAATATGACATTACCAATAAAAGATATAAAGTTGTCGTTATATCTTGTTATGGCGACATTTGGTGGTCTTATTAATGGATTTTATTTCAAATTTGGTACGGATGCTAGTAATTATTATAGGTATGATGTTGATATTGGCGATGTTGTTGATGGATGGAATGAACTAACTTTCCCCCATGGTAGTTTTGACGATGAAATCGGAAGTCCTAGTTTTAGTACAATAACTTATGTCTCGTTTAAGGTACATGGATGGGGTGCTGGTGATAATTGGGCTTCTGATGAACTTTGTATAGATTTTGTTAGAGCAGTCGCACGTACACCTTATTATGATTTTATAGCAAACGCTGATATTGCAAACTCTCAGATAGATATTTATTCAAGAGGATTAGACTTATGGAATCCGACGGGGAACGGTTTACCAGTTGATCTTGGTACTGAAACGACGATGAAACCAAACTACTATAAAGTAGATCAATTTTTAAGAATAAGTGATGCAAATTTTGGTGAAAATAATCGCAATAAACTTATTGGGTATATTGACAATAAGAGATATGGAGATATTTTTAGAACAAATGGTTGGTACGTAACCAATCAGACTCTAACTTCACCAAGTAGTGTCTCTTTTCTTTCAGGTGGAGGTCCATATATTCCAGCAGAAGGAACAATAGGAATAGAACTTTCTTATCTTGCTGGTAATGGGACTTGGAACTCAATTGGGATCACTGGTGTTGCTACTGGTGGTGCAGCAAATCTACTTACAGATGCTGCTGGACCATTCACTAAAGCAATGGTTGGGAAAGTGGTAGAAAGAACCGTTGGCGGTGCATACACTGGTGTAATAACAGAGTTTGTCGATGTAAATAATGTTAAAACTTCGGGCACTATTACTTGGGCAAATCCAAATGCGTATATTATTCGGCAAGGGTATAGATTGGGTGTTTCCTATATTTATGACGGGAAACAAGAATCTTTAATATACGATGCAGCAGAAATTGGTTTATATGCCAATGATAGTTTGTCTTTTGATGTATATTTAGCTCACGCTTGGGACTCAGATGAATTAGCAAGGGTCACTGGGATTGTTTTTTATTATAAAGACTCTGATGGAGATACATGGTATTATATTGGTGACGTTGATATGAATAGGGGAATCCAATTTGTAGACAGGCAAGGTATTGAAGCGTGGACTTATGACTCTACATTTCTTGAGGCATATTGCGGGATGGGTGGAATAGCAATTGTTGCTCCACCAACATCTATAACATACGAATCTCGGAATGGTTTTAATTCTATTGATAATGCTATGATAGACTGGACAAATGGATCGGGATTTGTTTCTACGATTATAATGAATAGAAAAGCATACGCTGGTGGCGTAAAGTGTATTAATGAGTTTGGTATATTACAAGATTATAGTGATTCAATTTTCCCATCTGAAGTAAATAGGTTTGATACATTTTTAACCAAAAAAAGATTAGATATAACGATAAATGATGGTGAAAAGATTATTATTATGGTTGGATATTCTGATAGAATATTACAATTTAAAGAAGACACTCTTTATATCATAAATGTTTCACGCGAATTAGAATATATTGAAGATACCAAGGCTCACATGGGAGTTAGAATAGCTTCAGCAGTTTGCGTTACTCCGTATGGAGTTGCATGGTATAATAAGAAAAGTCTGTACTTCTATGATGATGGTCAGGTAATTGATCTAAATATGAAAGATGGTAAAAAACTTCTCAGTAAAAGTTCATGGGAAAGTTTTATTGCAAATGAAGATGAAATCTCGATTGGTTATGAACCTACTAAAAAACAACTTATCCTCCTAAAGACCGTCGCTGATGGTGCTGGTAGCGACTATGATGGTGACATTTACATTTATGATTTCGCTACACAATCTTTTTGTTTTGGAAATTCTAAGTTCACTGATTCAGTTGAAAAAACGAATTTCATTAACGATTGGAATGGTGATTTAGTCCTTATTCATACCGATGCTACTGGGACTTGCGTTAAATGGGATGATTCCTCTGATGCTTCAGCTACATTGGAGTTAATATTCAAAGATGAAGTGTACTCTACTGCAATTAACAGAAAAACAGTTCATTCTATTTGGCTAACTCATAAGGGTGCAGGAGTAGATAAAGCTGAACTATGGTATAGGAAAATAGATGCTTCTGGTCTTAGCAGTTATGTTAGTCTTGGAAATTTGACAAATAGCACAGATTGGATTCAACAGGAATTCGCAATTAATGTTGACGACGCTTATTCTGTCCAATTAAAAATTGTTCCAGTATCTGGACAAACAATCGCATCAACATTCGAAATAAATGACATTCACGACGTTTATATATCAAAGGAACCACTTGGCTAAGACACGCAACGAACGGGCATTAGGGCACCAAAAAAGCATCCAGAAGGGCGTTGCTAACGGGATACCAGCATTGTCTGATATGACCGATGGGATACCGGCAATTAGAAATGTTATTGGGAAAGGCGTTTATGTGTTTTATCTTGTCAATGGAGAAAGATATTATTATCAATTAACGAAAGGTACACCATAGGGGTATATCATGGCAACACCAGCATCAATAGGAAGAAAATTTGCAAAAACAAAGGGTATCTCAGTTGAGAATATCCTACAAAGATTACAAATGAAAGAAAAAATGGCTTTAAAACGTGAAGGCTCACAAAACAAAGCTATTGCTGGTGTTGGTAAACTTGGCGTATCCCTTGAGAAAATACATAGAGATTTCAACCTTGCGAAAAGCGGTGGGTTCGAGGGAAGCGTTTTAGAGTTTATGAAAAATCCTAAAGTCGCACAGTCGTTTATTGAAAAAGGTGTAGCGTTAGAAGTTAATGCTCCGCCGCCACAGCCAAATGTGGCAGTAGCGCAACCAGTTCAATATGATGGACAAGGATTTTTCCAGAGAATAGGCAACTTTCTAACTGGGAGTAAATAGTTATGCCAACAGGAGTAGAAGAAATTGCAGCAGCAGCGGGAATTATCAAACTTGGTTATGACTATTTCAGTGGAGCAGGTAGAGATAAAGCAGCAGTTAAAACAATAGGGAAACAGAAAGATTTTCTCAAAGGTCAAATCCCAAGTGTACAGGCATTTTATGAAGATTTAAGGGGATTGACTACTGAAGGATTTGATCTTAACAAAAAAAGTCTTACTGAAGATTTTATTAATCAATCTACCGATATACGACAAGAATCTGATGTATTAGCTGGAAAAACAGGCTTTGCTTCTTCTGGGACGGTAGAGTCAAAACGTGAATCAGCATTAGACCGTAATCGTGGAGGTTTTGAGTCTTCTTTAGATAAATTACAATTTGGATTAAAGTCAAGTCTTGTTGATATTGAACAATCTGAAGTTGAAAGATTGAATCAAATTGAAAATCAATTATATACCCTTGATACTGCAAAAGCTCAAGTTGATCGAGACCCTGGTAGAGCTAAAAACCTGCTTAACCCTTTTAAGTGGAGGCTATAATGCCTAATCAAGGTACAGATTTAATTGGTGGAATAGCAGAAATTCTTGATCTCTATGTAAGGTCGAAGGAAAAAGAACGTGATCTTTATAAGGCACAGGCTCCCGACCTTATAGAACAAGAACAACCTGGCGGTGGCACAAAACTTGTTGAAAAAAGCGTTGGTGTTGATGTAAAGCAGCCTAAAACGGCTAAACGTCAAACAGTAAAAGCCGCAGATGGTAGGTGGCGTTATATAGACAAAGACAAAGAGTTAGTGTTCCCAAATGTAAAACCGGAAGTTGAAGACGAATTATCTGAATCAGCTAAAAATCTCTTTAAAAGGCGCGATGATCTTCGAAAGTTGAAAGACAGGCTCACCCTAAAAACGGATCAATTCACAGGTAAAACCAGCAGGATACCAGTCGAAGAGAGCGACTTCAAGCAGCAGAAGCAACTAGAAAAAATGGATGAAGTGCTGAAAAAGAAATATCCCAATCAATACTTTGAATTTGAATTGGCAGGCGAAGAAGAACCTCCACCAAAATCAGCACCACCAGATTCAACTGTTATCGGGGCAGAAGATACTCAAGATTGGATTAATCAGTTTAAAAGGCCATAATGCCAAAATCATTTAAACTAAATAATGACATTTATGATATCCCAGATGATAAAGTTTCTTTATTTATGTCACAATTCCCTGATGCCACTGAAGTTCAATCATTTGTTTCGGGACAGGATACATTTGATGTGCCTATACAGGATGTGCAAAGATTTGTTGAAACGGTTCCTGGCGCTAAACCATTGTATTTTGGTGTACCAGAATCTATCGCAAATTATGAAGGTAGCGTTGATGATTTATTAGAGAGTGCAGTCAAAGAAGAGGTAGAAGTAGAACAACTCAATTTACTTGAAAAGGCTAATCTCGCTACTGGTGGATTTCTTGGTAGAAAATTCCCAGGGATGTTTAAATCAAAAAAGATTGGAGAGCCAAAAGAACCTGGACTTCAATTATCTCCGCAAGAACTGGTTTTACAACAGATGGGACAACCCGTAAAGGGCGATGTTATTGAGAAACCCAAATCTCCTTTATTAAAAGAAGCTGGACCACCTCTAAGCGAAATTGTTTCAAAACATTTAGAGAACGATCCGCTTACTAACGATCTAATGAGAATTATCTTTGGAGAAGAGACTGAAAAGAAAAATCTTAATCGCGCTGCAAAAAACACTATTGTAGGTGCTACCGCACTTGCTGATCTTCCAGCACACATACTACAAACAGTTGTTGATGATCCAGTATTGGGTGTAGCAAAAGTTGGATTAGAGTTCGCTGAGTTCGCTGCAACAACAACAAATAACATAGTTTTAGCCATATCCCCAACGTCTTCTGAAGCACAACGACAAAAAGCATTTGATAACTTATATGACGATCCCGCTGCACCTATCTTCTTAGCGTTAATGGCAAAAGGTGGAGTTAGTAAGGCTAAAAAATGGGCTGAAATGAGCAAGACTGAAAAGAAAACCCTTATTGAAACAGCAGAGATACCAGAAAGCACATTAAAATCTGCACAGGATTTAGCCCTTGAGGGAAAATCACCGCCTAAAGTAGATAAAAGCGGATTAAGACGCGATGAGTTTGTAACTGAAATGCGGGCTGAGCCACCAAAACAAAAAACGGTTGTAAAAGATGTTAAAAAGACAAAAATTGCAGAACCCACTATTTTTGAAAAGAAACCAGAAGCAGTTGCGGAATCTAAAACCAAGGTCGCTACTGAAGCCGATATTAAAAAACGTGGTGAATTACAAAAAGAACAAAATGAATTATTCGCAAAGTTAAAAATTTTAGATAAAAATTCCCCAGAAGCGCAAGTTATAGAGAATAAGATCGTTCGAATGGGAGATGATATTCGCGCTATTGATGCGCTTGGGCCTGAATTTATTCAAAAAGTTACTGGGACAACTCAAAAAGTAAGTGGAAAAGTAACCGATTTAAAGCCCGTAATGCCCAAAACAGTAGAAAAGCCTACCGTAACACCAAAAAAGGTAGAAACTCCCGTAAAACCAAAGGTGGAGCCTACCAGCGTTAAACCAGAGCCAGCTTTCAAGGTTGGTCAGACCGTTCAATACCAAACCGGACGTATGACAAAGCCCAGGACTGGTAAAATAAGCGAAATTGTTTCAAGAGACGGGAAACAAACTTCTTTCATAATTGACAAAAGACCAGTACAAAAAAGTGAAGTTAGTCTGACGAATCAACAAATTTCTGCTAGAAGCAGGGCTGAGATTCTAAAACCATTCTCAAAAGAAAAGCGCAAGCAAATAAGAGATGAGGCGAAAGAATTTGATAATCTTATTCTTGAAAATGCTGATTTAATTACAGAACGTGCGGATCAGTTGCATAGCAGTCTATTTGAAGGTAGAGAGTCACAAAAGGGGATTGATATTGCTACTGGTGAATTTAAAAGGTCGCTTAGCGAAGAATTTGGTAAAACTACTGGAATCGAAGACGTTGGTTTTAGTCCAGTCGCTAAATCTAAAGCCCTTGGTGAATTGAAAAAGCTGGTTGATGCTGACAAGAAATCTAAAACTGGCATTGTAGATGAGGTCAAAGCTCTTGACGAACAGACTTCAGTTGAGTTTTTTGATCGATTAGCGAAAGATGATGTAGTTAAAAAGCCAGTTGGCACTGCAACGCTGAAAGTTAATAAAGTTGATCCTGCTGCTGTACGTGAGGTCACTAATTTAAAAGAGACTCTTAATAATTTGACCGAACAAAAGAATTCACCTGAATTTAAAAACATGACAAAGATTCAGCAGGAGAAGATTCATGGCGCACGTAGGAAAGCTGCTGAGCTATTATTAGAACATAAAAAATTAGACACTCCTGGGACTGAATCAATTATCCTTGGTGGTGATGTAATCCCTGGTGCTGGTGTATTGATTAGGGCAATGGTTAAATGGCGCAAATCCAAGATGAACAAAGCTGATGCTAAATTGCGTGATAATTTAGTCGCAACCCAAGATGTATTATATCAGAAGTGGACTGAAGGTGGACGTTCTAATAAGACCATGGAGAAACAACTTCAGGAAATAAGTGACGCTATAGTGGAATTGGACTCTTCAGTAAAGGGGAAAATAACACCTACCGATATAGATGTTATATCAAAAGAAGTCAAAGATATTCGCGCTAAAGATGCGAAACTTGAGCCAATAGTAGAACAACGATTGTCTACTCCGCTAGGATTAAAAGAGAGCGGTAAAGAAGTTCTGTTAAAAAACACCAGAAAACGAAATTTTGAGGTATTCAAGGCAAACCAAAAGGCTGGTGACTGGAAAGAAAAACTGTCCGATAGCGATTTAAAAGATATTGGGTCAATGGTCGAAGGTACTGGGAATCTTGAAATCTTAGGTGATACAATTGAGGGTGTTAAAAGTAGAATGACACCTGCAAAACAAAAAGTATTGAATGACTATAAAGGTTCAATCGAAAAGCAACGTAAACAGGTAAATGAACATCTGAAAGAATTTGGCGAAGATGAATATATACAATTTCTTGACAATTATCTTCCCCATTTTTATACTGGTAGCAAAAAGAAATTAAATAATGCTAAAGCAAAGTTCCTGAAGAATAGCCCAAATGCAAAGGCACGTAAAATACCTACATTACAGGAAGCAGTACAGGAATACGGATTAACACCAGTTACGCAGAATGTTGCCGATCTGTACGGTATGTGGAGTGAATTAAACTGGCGTGTAGCGACAAGTAAATCATATTTAGGTGAGATGAAAACATTATTAACAGAAGACGGTTTACCGGCTATTATGCCAGCAGTAAAGGCTCCGTCTGATTGGGTTAGATTTAGTCAACCAGCATTGCGTAGGATATATGGTAGTAAAGCGAAAGACGGGAAAGTAATATTACATGAGGGTGATATAGCCGTACATCCCGATCTAGCCCATGGCGTTAGACAAATGGTAGATTCTCCGTTCAATAATGCTTTCACCAAAACAGTACAGGAATTTAATGCTTGGGCTAAAAGAGCATCATTATCCTTTAGTCTGTTTCACCATGCTTCGTTAACTGAAAGTTCAAACGCTGTATTTGCTAGCGGTAAAAACCCAATTAGAGGTTTATTTATTGTTGGCGAATTAGACCCTCTCACAGGCAAGAGAGCCTTAATAACCCAGCCTCATAGAGTTGGAAAGCGTTTACTTAGGGATGAGAAGTTTCTTGAAGATATGATTGTTGAAGGCGGTGTCCAGATTGGGTCTACAAGTGATGCAAACTTAAAGACCATTAATAAAAGATTATTGCAATTTGAAGCGCAATCTCGTGGCAATCCAATGTTGTCGTTCATGGCTAAAAAGTTTCGTCAAGCCAATATAGCGTGGGACAAGGCATTATGGGATAATTACCATACAGGTTTAAAAGCCTATGCTTATTATGATATGACGAATCTAATTTCAAAGAAATATCCACATATAAGTCCAAAAGAAATAAAGAGTACGGTTGGTGAATTTATTAATGATGCTTTTGGCGGACAAGAGTGGGAGGCTCATTTATGGGCAAGTCCAAAGACACAACAGGCATTGAATATGGCTCAATTAGCACCAGACTGGACATACTCTAATCTCCGAATAGCTGGTAAAACATTTACAGAAGCGAAAAATCCTGTACGACGAAGATTGCAGGCACGATATTGGAGAAACATGATTCCAACTCTAATTGGTTCAGCCGTTGGATTACAGGCTGCTATTTATTATGCCTTTGGCGATGAGGAGAAAGGTGATAAACCTTTTATATGGGACAATGAAAGAGGAAAGAAATTTGATATTGACGTTACTCCATTAATGAGAGAATTGCCATGGTTTGACGCTGAAGATAAAAGTAGATATTATATTCACTTCGGGAAACAAGCTAGAGAAGTTATAAGATTTGCGACTAATCCTGCTGCTGCCTTATACAGTAAGTCTTCACCTGCCGTACAGGTCGCAATGGAGCAATTATTCCAAGTAGAGGGTTCTGAATTTCCTACTGAATTTGGAAAAGTGGACGCACTTGATAGGTTTCCTGAAAACATAGGGACAGAGGCGGGATTAAGGATTAAAGCAATAGCGAGTAAATTTGTACCGTTTTCATGGCGTGGAAACAACTTCGCATTCACGGCTCCAATGGCGAAGGGAATGTCACCATATAAAGCCAGTGTTTATATCTCAAAGATATTAGATCGCTATGCAAACCCTGTAATTTTCCAAGAGAGCAAACATCCTAAATACGTTGAAGCATTGGACTCTTTAGTTGAAGATGTGTTAGATGCTGCTGAACTCAACGGTCATGATACCGCAAAAATTATGACAATGGCTCTTGGGGAAGCAAGAGGACGCTATTATAAAGAATTATTTGATGCTATGGAGAAATTCGACGGTAATGGCGACCCGAAGGGTAAACAACTTAAAAAGATGGATGATGCTGCAAAGGCTATTATCAGGCTTCATGCAGGAGCGCGAAATGTTGTTAGTAGCGCAAAAGGTCGCGGAATAAAGGTGACTGATGCACAGGCTGAACTCTTATCGGAAACATTTTCAAAGCAATTAAAAGAACTTGGTTTAGATTAACATTGAAACATACTAACAAAATGCGATAAATTACAAATAGTGATAAAACTGTCAATCATGGGCAGAGAAAGGTGTTAGCACTATGTCACGAACCAAAATATATCAAAACGCAGGAGAGGCATTATCATTCCTCGCCGTAATCGAAGCAGACGGTCAACATCTAGGAGCAGATAACGCTTCTGTTCTAGTAGATTCAAGCGACCGCAGACTAAATACTCCCTTCACAGCAGCAGTTCTTGGCAAAACAGTATTCAATTTCACAGATAACAGTTTTGGTGTTATTACTGCTTATACCAAAGCCACAATTACTGCTACACTACAGGGCGGAACTGGAAACGACTGGGATACTAACGACGTATATGTCATTGGCGATCCATCTTTGGCGGTATCTGAAATATCGAAGATGCGTGTAATAGCTGAAGAAGAGGTTACAGTTGTCACACCCGGGACACCCGTTAATCCATCTTCAAATGTTGCTGCAAAAGCGATAAGGGTCGTCAACAATAATGATCCGAACATTGTGGTAGCTGGTGGTTCTTTAGTAGATGCAGTTTCCGCACCAATCAAAGGGGTCCAGCTATTCGAAGCGGATTCAAGAATTCTTATTGTTAAACAAAATGCCAATGAAATCTACATTGATGCCGATGTTGCTAATACCGCAGTATGGGTTGAAATCTTAGGCTATTAGGAGGTCGTTATGTTTGAAAGAGATGCCTTTATCGAACGGTCCCTAAGAAAGATTACAAAGTGGTTCTATCCGGCAGCTACCGTAACAGTAAGTGCTGCTGCTTGGACAACAATTAATACAATAGCAATTCCAACTAATACGGTAACTTTCATTGAAGCTAGGTTGAATGCAGTACGAACCGATGCTGGTCAAGAAGCTGCTGAGGGTTCAATCATGAAACTGCTTGGTGGTTTTCGCAATGATGCTGGTACGGTGAACAAAATAGACGTTAAATCGCCAATCGACGGTGAAGACGATGCTACTGTTGATCGTAGGTTCTTGATAAGCGGTACGGACGTTCTAGTTCAGTTTTTTGGTGTTGCTGGTAAAGATTTCTCCGTTTATGGGTGGGGAATGAAATCTTCTGTTTCGGTATAATATGAAACTAATACCATTAAGCAAAGGTAGGACAACAATCGTAGACGATGAAGATTATGATTTTCTTAATCAATGGAAGTGGTCTTTGGGGTCTGGCGGTCGTGCAAGAAGAAGTGGCTACAAGAACGATGATACAAAGACAATCTCTATGAGCAGGGTAATTATGAATGCTCCGAAAGATAAATATGTTGACCATATTAATCACAATAAATTAGACAATAGGAAGTCAAATCTTCGTCTATGCACAAATACTGAGAATCAGTATAATATGCAGTCAAGGCGTGGGACATCCAGGTTTATTGGGGTAGATTTCAAAAAGTCTTTCCAAAAATGGCGTTCTAGGATTAGTGTAAACGGGAAAAGGATTGAACTTGGGTATTTTGACTCTGAAATAATCGCTGCCATATTTCGTGATGAAGCAGCTAAAGAGCATCATGGCGAATTTGCAAACTTAAACTTCCCCGATGAAGGGGACTCATCTAGTATTGGAGCAATCTTATGAGAAAATTACTATTACTATTACTATTAACGGTTTCATTCCTGCTCGGAGTAGAGGACGGGTGGAACAATAATGACGACTTCTACCTTACTACTGGGAATCTATTCCTTCAGGCAACTGGTGCGGTAATTGATTTAGACGATGGTGATGTTACATTAACACATTCGTCAAATCTTTTAACTATCACAGGCGGAAACACAAGAGTTGACCGTTTAGAAATTGATGGTGCGAATGATTGGATAGATGTTTCGACTGATTTAATCGTAAATGCCGCTGCTGATATTCAACTTGATCCTGCTGGAAACGATGTAGTTCCTGGTACTGCTGGTGCTGATAATTTAGGTACTACTGCTCTGGAATGGAATAATTTCTATCAAGGTGACGATGCGTTTCATTACTTCGGATTAGACCAAGATTTCAGTATGGAATATGATGAAGATGGAAACGAC
>ERZ889078.891-NODE-891-length-25373-cov-30.297417_pt1 | contig 25373 bp, 46 predicted proteins | sample MGYA00521266_ERZ889078 | MGnify/ENA primary metagenome ERZ889078 (study PRJEB32303, sample SAMEA104408618) | aquatic metagenome | biome: Brackish water; feature: Pelagic; material: water | place: Baltic Sea | collected 2014-06-16T06:34:00 | depth 76,534 m ...
TGGGCTTCACATGGAAAAGTGATTGTAAAATAGCAACGCAGTAAAGGAGTAGAACACAATGAGCTACGAAAATCCAGACGAAATACCATCAGAACAAAATGATCCATACATAACAATGCACACCTCTGATGCTGTCAGAGAACTTGCAACAGAGCTAAATCTGATTGGCCTGAAACTGGAGTGCATCCACTATTACAAGAATGAATATTGCAGCAATAGGGAGCCTACGAAATGCACGTGTCCTCACTGGTTCAAGATCAAAGTTGAAAGCCTGCACACCAGAATATTAGAGCCGCATGTGTGGATATGGGTGTGCAAAAGAAAGCGAGTGTGGGAACTAAGATACAAGGATCATGTCGAGGAAGATTTCTGGATCAACACCGGAAATAGAACACAAGAGAAAGGGAGTTATATTCACAGCTATGAATTGACTCAGGTTGCGAGTGATATCAAAATCATCCACCAGGCTGCGGAAATAAAGATATACCGATCTCCAGACCACGACAAGTATTACGGCACTATATTTCGAGTAAAGGAGTAGAACCCAATGAGTGAAAGAGACTATCAGCTACAAGCCAGACAGAGTATCAATGAGATATTCAAGACCGAGCAAAGCGCCCTGGCTGTCATGGCTACAGGATTGGGCAAAACGCACGTCATAGCACACACTATTGACGACACACCTGGTAGAGCGTTTGTCATGGCTCATAGGACGGAGTTGATTGAACAGGCTGCAAATAAAATTGAAGCCATAACAGGATTAGAGAGAGGGATAGATATCCAAATTGAAAAGGCCGAACAGTATGCGTCCAGAATGTTCCCCGCGAAAGTTGTGGTCGGATCGGTCCAGACAATGTCGCGTGGTCGGTATAAGGACTTCGATCCATTTCAGTATAATCTATTTGTTTTAGACGAATGCATACACGGAATGTCCAGAATACAAATGACAGACGGCACAACGATGACCATCAAGCAAATACATGATGATGGTGTTCGTGCTTCTGTCCTAAGTTACAATATTGAGTTTGGACAGGTTGAGTCAAAGATGGTTGTTGGAAAAAAACAAAGCCAAACATCAAGCACTTATCATATATGTTGTGGCGATGATTCAGAGATCGTCTGTACTCCGGAACATAAAATATACACAAATCGCGGCTATATTCTAGCAAAAGACTTGAAATTAAACGATTTAGTGTTAAAGTGTTGTTATGAAAACACACACATGGGACCAGCTAGTTTACGGAAGTCTTCTTGGGGATGGCAGCATACAAAAAACCAAGAACGGATTGAATCCACGATTGAGGTTTCGCCACAGCATGAAACAGTCCGGCCTGTTAATGGCAAAGTACGACAAGTTGAAGCAGTTTGTCGCAACACCTCCAAAGGAGGTTCCGAACGGGGGATGGGGTGGGCCAACAATATCATTCGCAACCTTAACCCGTCCAGAGTTCTCCGAAGCGTGGTCGATATGCACCAAAGACTTCAAGAAGGCCCTGAGCCGGCGGTGGCTAGGGAAGGTTACAGAAGAGGGTTTAGCGTGGTGGTTCATGGACGATGGGTGCAAGCAAAGAGCTGGTGTGAATCTATGTACAGAAGGTTTTTCCTGCCAGGAACATTTTGCTATAGTGGAATGGTTCTCCTGCCGCTGGGGAATAGAGGCCAAAATGCAACACGCCAAGCGGGATCTATGGACGACGCGGTTTACCAAAGAAGCAGCATACAAACTGTGCAAAATGATAGAGCCTTATATGGTCCCGTGTGTAGATTACAAACTGTACAAGCCAGAGGTGGCGAAGTGCGTTCATTGCAAAGAAGATTTTCTCCCTCGCCACGCTTCTGGGAAGCAAATTTATTGCAACAAACCGGACTGCCGAATTGCTCAGGAAATACACAACGGCCAAAGGTTTTATCGGAAGAACAGGGTTGCTATATTGAAGCGGAACCACGAAGCGGTATTGGATGCAAGGGAAGAGAAAACGTGCGATGTTTGTGGGGATACGTTTCTGACAAGCAAGAGTGTTCAAGTGTTGTGCAGAAACCCAGAATGCAAGATCAAACGCAGGAAACAGAGATCCAAGGATTGGTATCTTGCAAACAGGGAACACGTATTGAAGAAACAAAAATTGTATCAATCCGAGAAGTAAAAGAGAACATAGATGTTTATGACCTTGAGGTTGAAGGGAATCATAACTATTTTGCGAACGGCATCCTGGTATCAAACTGCCATCATGGGGTAAGCAAAACGAACAGGATGGTAATTGAACACTTCGCGCAGAACCCCAACTGTAAAATTCTGGGAGTAAGCGTTGGGCCGAAGTCTATCCTTGAATTGAAAGGTGGATGTTACGGAGAGGGGTTTGTTGGAACGATAGAAGATGCTTATCGCATAGCTGGGGACGCAGGGGTAACACCAGAAGAGTGGAACGGCTTCCAGATATATCGCTTCACCGAAGTGCTATCCAGGGGATGGGATGGTGCCAAATTCTGCTGGAAACCGTGCAATAAGATATTGCGACATATTGGAGATAAGCCGTGCAGGTCAATTGTCGCAAATGGTGTTAGCACTGTTGTAACAGACGACCATTCTATTTATAGGGCTGTTGCTGGTGGAAATGTTCGAGTCAAACAAGGCGACTCATATCAAAGCAAGCAGCGTGCAGAAATCGACTGCCCAGTAAGTCAAGAATTGCAGATTGACGACACGTTGCTTTATGACGACGGATTTGAGTGGCAAACGAGCGACACAGAGTCTGCAATTGACATGGTTGACTTTGCAGATAAACACATGAAGACTTCATATATAACCATTGGGTGCGACGTGAAATCTATTCACAGGCAGAGATTGCGAGACATAGGAGCGAATCCCAAGCAAATATACCAATGGAGAGAAAAGGGGAGATTGCCGATAGGTATGTTTCTGGGGTTAGCAGATCACGCACCCATTGCAAAGACTGTTGGTATGGAGGCATCTGCCAGTACGATAAGTGCAAATATCCGATTGAGCGATTGGGCCTACGTTCTTGGCTTTTATCTCGGCAACGGCTGGCTGTGTTCGGGGGAAAAGACATACGAAATAGGGTTTAGCGTTAAGACAAAAGACGTTGATATGGTTTGTGGGAGATTAGAAAACCTTGAGGGCGTTACGTGGAATGTTCGCAGCAGTAAAAAGAGGGGGTGTACAGAATTTAACATGAACAGCAGGTTTGTCTACGAAATAATCAAATCTGTCTTTGGAAAAAAACGTGCCCATGAAAAACGCATTCCGTCTGAGTGTATATTGTCTTGGAATAAATCATCACGTCGAGAATTGCTTAACGGCCTGATGGCGTCTGACGGGCATATACAAGCTGCGGAGCGGAATAGAAAGTCGTGCCATTACGTAACCACAAGCACGGCACTCACTGAAACACTCATGTCTTTATTGAGAAGTTTAGGTGTCAAGGGGTCGGTCAGTAAACGCAAAACACTGAGCGGCGGAATTGTTAAAGGCAGACAGATTAATGCGAAACACGCCGCGTACAGCGTTAAATGGTCTATGCACCAACTCGACGGGAATGACAACGGCCACTTTGGATCACGTAGCCGGTATGCAAAACAAGGTATCTCGTTTCTTGAGTCGCAGATAAGAGATATACGCCAAGTTGATACGCCAGAATACGTCTACGACCTGGAGATGTTTGGGCATCCATCGTTTGTCGCAGATGGTATTTTAGTCCACAATACGGCCACGCCAGACAGGGCAGATGAGAATTCGCTTGGGATGGTTTTCAAAAATGTAGCGATGGACTATGGTACTGTGGATGGAATAAGGGATGGTTGGTTGGTTCCGATTGAACAGAATGAAGTCTTTGTTGAAGGGTTGGACTTCTCTGCCTGCAAAACTTCAATGGGCGACCTTGCCAATAACGAGGTGGCCGCTATCATGGAGTTTGAACAAAACTTGCATGAAGTTGCGTCCAGTACGATTCAGATTGTTGGGGATCGTAAGACGTTGGTGTTCACTGCATCAGTAGTGCAGGCTGAACGCATGTCAGAGATATTTAACAGGCACAAAGACGGGTGTGCAGACTTTGTTACTGGGAAGACGCCGACGGACGTTCGAGCGAATATGTTTAAGAATTACGCGAGGGGTGGCTTTCAGTATCTGGTCGGAGTAGGCGTTATGACCGAAGGGTTCGACGACCCAGGTGTTGAGGTTGTTGTTATGGCTAGACCTACTAAGTCACGAAGTCTCTACGCGCAAATGGCTGGTCGCTCCTTACGGCCTTCAAGCGAGATCGCATACCAGTTGAATGAGTGTGAGACAGCAGAAGAACGCCGGTCCATGATCGCACAGAGCATGAAATCGTCCGCTCTTATTATCGACTTCGTAGGCAACTCTGGTAAACACAAACTGGTAAACTCAGCCGATATCCTTGGAGGAAAATACGACGATGAGGTTGTGGAACTTGCAAAGGCAGAGGTCACGCGAAAATCGAAGACTGGTGAAAGCGTGGAGATCATGTCAGAACTGCACAAGGCAGAGCAGGAACTTGCCATGCGCGGAAAGGAAGCGATCGACGCCGCCAAGCGGTCAGGACTCAAGCTCAAAGCCACCTTTGCCTTGAAGGGGGTTGATCCATTCAGTGTCCTTGGGATCGTACCATCGAGGATTCCAGGGTGGGATACAGGCAGAGAGGCCAGCGAAAAGCAGATTGCATACCTGGACAAGATGAACATTGACGCGGCAGGGATGAACATGAAGCACGCAAGCCAGTTGATTAGTGCCATAGTCGAGAAGCAGAAGGGGACCTGTCAAATGGGCAGTGATGCCGGGAAGCCTTGGACTGAGGTATCACTTGGCAAAAGAAAGTGGTTTTTGCGCCAGCCGTGGATGAATCTACCTAGCAAGGAGAGAGTCCGAGCCGAGATTATGGAATCGCTAAAGGCGTCATAAAGGAGTAGACCGTGATACACGACCCAATAGTTTTAGATGGCACTGATGTTAATGCAGTATGGAATGAATGCGAGCATCAAGCAGATATCCTTGTTAAGAGTGACGGTAAAGACCTTCGTGCTGCCGCTGGTGCTGACCCTGGCATAGTGAGTTGTCCAAAATGTGGAGCGATGCACTGGCATATAGGATCACACCAGAAATGCTCTCAATGTGCGTTTTGTTATCCGACAGACTGGTGGCCTATGTTGAGTTGGGGGCAACAAGCTGGTGCTAGAGGGCATAGCGTGACTACCGGATTAGGTGCTAAAAGAATACTTCACCCGGTGTATCATTATGCTTATCTGAACCATGACACGATAGACATTAGCTTTGATGGTCGAGACAATCGGAAATTGTTGCCGTGGGACGAAATCATTAAGCAGCCGCAGAGTTTTCATAAAGGAGTAGAATCTATGAAGACTGTAATCGTTGATGTCACCAGGACAGTTAGATATTCAGTTAAGATCACAGAAAAATATAAATGGGCAGTGGATACAGGACGATTCGAAGGGGACTTGATTGCTTATGCTGCTCACATGGGCCGGGCGAATGCGCCAGAAGCTACCTGCATTGATTATGGTGGAGATACTGAAAAGGTGCAATTAGTTGAGATAAAACAATCAGAGGAGTAGAAGCTATGATATGTGAATACTGTATGAATGAAATAACTCAATGTATGTGTCCTAAAATAGAGGGCGTTCCTATTCCAATTAGCATAATATCAATGGCATGGGAAGATCCAGAAGTGGACCAGAATGCAGCAATTCTTCAACTGCAAAGAGTGGTTGAGTCGTTGGTACTAAAGGGGTGTAGATAAGGAGGTGAAGCTATGAAATGCAGAGTATGGGTTTCAGCGAAACAAGCCTTTGCGTCCACAGTGGATGTTCACCATGACGGATCATGGGGCTACACATATGATGAGTGGAGCGAACGGTTTCAACAGTTTGTCGAGATAGGTTGCTTGCCAGAAAAGGGCGATGTGCTTGAGTTCAGCCCAGGCATTCAGACCAAGACAGGTGAGACTGTCTATGCAGGGGATATCGTTAAGCGGCACAACGGCGAGATTGGAACGGTTGTATTCAGGGATTGTTGTTTTTGCCTAGATCGGAATTATGAGTGCAACCCAGACACAGAGTATATCGAGTGGCCTACCCAGTATTTTGAGGGATGCGAAGTCGTCGGAAACGTGCATCAGCATCCGGAACTATTGAAATGAGGTGAAAGATAATGAGTTGTGAATACGTGAGACAATATTATGATGTGCCTGCTGAGATTGGCAGGCGGGTAATATGCAACGGAAAGCCTGGGGTGATTGCAAGAGATATGGGCAACCACGTTGGCATCTTATTTGATCACCAGAAACCCGGAAGCATCGTCCCTGCGCATCCCACATGGCACATGGAATATCTTGGCATGGGGAAAATAAGGCAACCGACGCGATCACAAAAACGATATCAAGATTTTGTGTCTTCTGAGTATCCCGGGTCGTTCGCCGAATGGTTGGGTATATCTTAATGACCTGGCCGCGCGTAAACAAAGGCACCCGGTGCCCCCTGTGTAATTCTGATCACTGGTGTTGCTTCTCGCCAGATGGATTGACGATGAAGTGCATGAGGGTTCAAGAAGGATCATTCAAGACCGTCACTGATAATAACGGTACTGGGTACTTTCACAAACTTGGCGATGATGTCAAGGTCCACATGCCGAAGCCGAAGCCCGTCAAACCCATAGCAGACGTATCAGCGTTACACGCTACATGGGAGGGGAAGAACGTACCGAGATTGGCTGAGTTGTTGGGGGTGTCGGTAAAGTCGCTTGAACGGCTTCGTGTGGGTTTTGATGGGGTGTGTTGGATCACGCCAATGTTCACTGGCGCAGGTGTTCTAGTGGGGGGGCGAAAGAGATACGAGAACGGGAAACAAACATCTGTTCCAGGAGGTCATTCTGGTATCTTTATTCCCACCGACATCACAACGGATGATCTTTACATCGTGGAAGGAAGCTCGGATCTTTGCGCCATACTTGATCTTGGCTTTGATGGCATTGGCCGGCCAAGCTGTTCTGGTGGCACAGAGTATATCAAGCAGTATCTCAGTATCTTTAAACGCAGAGTGGTAATTGTCAGTGATAATGACGAACCCAAGAAGCGGCCAGACGGTACGACATTCAGACCTGGGCAGATTGGCGCAGAGAAGTTGTGTGACGAGATCCTACCCCTGACCAGATCAGCCACAATAATCAAGCCTCCACGCCACCCTGACATCAGGGCATGGTATCTTGATGGCTGCACGCGCGACAAGGTATTGCGATTAATAAAGAACACGACAACCATATATCCAGAAAGGGGCAAAAGATGAATTATCACAGATTTAGATTCGGAATAAGGGGCAATCTCAAAGTTCTTTTGTGTAAAGTATTTGGGCACAGGATAAATGAAAACCCCGCTCATCCTTGGTGTGAAAGATGTGGATTGGCATATACTGAGTGCTACCACCCTGTAGATTATCTTACAGAAAGCGGCAGAATAGACATGAAACGGTATGACGCTAAGGGTAATCTAAAGTGCAAAGAATGTAGAGAGCGTGAGGCGAAAAGTTATGAATAAATACCAAGAACCAAGACAATGTCATGAATGTTTCTGGGCAAAGTTCCTTGATGATCGTGTCAAGTTTGAGTGCCACTATAATGCACCAATATGTGTACATGGGTCTGGAACTGGCTCGACTGAGCAATTATGGGCCATTGTAAACCCTGATGATTTTTGTTCTAAATTTCAGGGCAAACAGGTGGAAGGAGTTGCCAGATGAAAGCTAAATGGATGGGACACTGGCCTGGAAAAGATACCCCAGTTTGCGACAAACACAAACAGAAAATGACGGGTGTTGGCATGATGATGGGTTTTCCTATCACGTACACAAAACTAAATGCCGAGTCCGAACTCATGTGTTTGAATTGTGTCAATGAAAGTGATAATAGAGAGGGGTAGATAAGATGCAAAATAAATATAAAAAGGTGTTGACATTGTACCACGGGGTAGTATACTAGCGGTTGTTTAACTAAAAGGAGTAATCATGAGCCTAAAATTGAATCAGATTGTCGCTCTTGTGAAGGGCAAAAAAGCAAGAATTCAGGCAGCATTAACTGATGTGCATCACGGCTGGAAACCTGACGCTATCGTTGGGTTGTCCAGAACGTACACGCCGATGGACGAGGACGGGTCCAAGTTTCCGGATGAATGCAAGTTGGTGAATGTTACGGTGAGCCACAGGCTGGCAGAGATTAAATTGCAGCTTGAAGACTTTATCAATGTGATTGCCACTCAAGAGCGAGGCAACACCGAAGCGGAAGCAGATATCGTAGTTGCAGGCAAGACGGTGTGTCAGCATGTGCCGGTATCGACGTTGATGTTTTTGGAAAAGCAGTTGATTGATCTACGAAGCTTGGTGTCAGAGTTACCTGTCCTTCCAGTGGGCAAGACATGGACATGGAGCGACGCCAATGGGTGCTATGTGGCACCACCAGAAGAGAGTATCAAGACCGCAAAGGTTCCAAAGGTATTGACCCTGGCCGAAGCAACAAAGGAACATCCAGCTCAGACGCAGGTATATTCAGAGGATGTCAGAATCGGGACATGGACATCAATTCATATGTCTGGTGCCGTTCCGGTTGTGACGAAACAGCAATACTTGGCAAGGATCACTGAGTTGAGAGACGCTGTAAAGATTGCCAGGGAAGAAGCAAACAGCGGCGATGTCGCCATGGAAGCGGAATACGGCAAGCAGATATTGTCGCACGTATTTGACAATTAAAGAGAGCAACAGGTTGAGGCTGAGTGTCAGTTTCAAAAAACCGTTCGCGTAGGTTCGAATCCTACTCTCGCGATTACAACCCCCCGCGAGGTGATGCAATGGCAGACATACGGGATTAGATTCAGATTATCGCTCTAGCCTAAAGTTGTGGGAAGACATTGAGTCGAACGCTTGCCACCACACTGTCTATTCGGGTTCAAATCCTGATGGGATCGTTACACAAAAAACCGAACATCCCGATCCTATAGTTCAATGGTAGAACAGGCAGTCTTCAGACTAAAAGCAAGCTCAAACGAAAAGTATCAGTGTTGTTTAAATGCCCACGAACCAACTTGACTTTGGTATAGCCCCCGACTGCTAGGCTAAGCAGCGGGGGCACATTTTTCAAAAAAGGAGTAGAACCATGAGCTTTAAATCAATCAAGACAGCGATTAGTGAGCAATTTGCAAGAATGTCGGAAGGTGAATTATTCAAGGTGGACACGACTGGAGACTTCTTATGGGAGACTTATCTTGGCGCTTTCCCCGATGGGACGAACCCGGTATTCAAGGAGCGCACAGAGCATGATTGCACATGCTGCCGGCAATTCATAAAGGCATGTGGAGGGGTTGTTTCAATTGAAGATAACAAACTGGTATCCTTATGGGATGTCACAGTTGAAGAACCGTATCAGTCTGTTGTCAATGCCATGGCCATGACAGTTAAGGGCCGATTCATCGTGGATGTATTCAGGCACAGAGATCAGCATGTTGGCACTGACTTTAATCGCGTTATGATTGGCGACGACGTTCAAAGGTGGGAGCATTTCCATTTCAAATTACCATCGCGTTTTGCGGTTCAAGATTCTGGATCTGTACTGGCTGAGTTCCGGACTAGCATGGAAGTATTCAAACGTGGCCTGTCAGAGATAACCAAAGAGGCTGCCGATATTGTTCTGGAACTGATCGACCAAAACTCCCTGTATAGAGGGCAAGAGCATCGTGCGACTGTGGATTTGTTCTGGAAGCACAAGAAAGCGTTTGACTTGGTCACGGGTCTTGAAGAGAAGGATTTGTATTGCTGGAAACAATCAGCGGCCATAGGTCCCGCGTCGAGAATTCGCAATACCGTTATTGGTACGCTGCTGGTTGACATCTCTGCCGGTGTAGATTTGGATGTTGCCGTGAAGTCGTTCGAGCAGAAGGTTGCGCCTACAAACTACAAAAGGCCATCAGCATTGATCACGCAGGGCATGATCAAAAAGGCACAAGAAGAGGTTGAGCGTCTTGGCATTACCGAGTCACTATCAAGGCGATACGCTATTGCTGAAGACATCACAATCAACAACGTCCTATTCGCTGACAGGCAAGCCAAAAAGAAGATGAACGTGTTCGATGAGTTGTCAGAGAAGGCAGTTCAGAAGGTGAACCTCGATAAAGTGGAAGAGGTTGGCATTGACGCTTTCATTGACAACATCTTACCAAAGGTAGATTGTGTGGAACTGTTTGTTGAGAATAAGCATACCAACAATCTAATGAGCCTGGTTGCGCCTGATCGGCTTGACGCAAAGCGGATATTCAAGTGGGAAAACAATTTCTCCTGGGCGTACAATGGCGAAGTAACTGACTCTATTAAAGAGAGAGTCAAACGCGCTGGTGGGAATGTTGATGGTGTGTTGCGGTACTCATTGTCATGGTATAACTACGACGATTTAGACGCATGGTGCCGAGAGCCGAATGGAAACACGATTGGGTTCACTCAGAAGTCTGGCCACGCATCAACTGGTGTTCTCGATGTTGACATGAATGCCAATTGTGGATCAACTAGGACCCCAGTGGAGAATATAACTTGGTCAGATGAATCAAGGATGCAGGAAGGCTTATACGAGATATGGGTAAACCAATACTCACAGCGAGAAGAGTGCAAAGGGTTCGACGCAGAGCTTGAGTACGACGGAAAGATATACTCATTCCATTACGACAAGAAGATGAGAACAAAAGAGAATGTTGTCGTAGCGGAGTTCCGTTATTCGAAAAGTGAAGGCGTGAAGATTGTCCGATCTTTGCCAACTACACTTTCATCAAAAGAGGTGTGGAGAATCCCGACACAGACGTTCAGAAGGGTGTCTATGATTATGAATTCTCCGAACCACTGGGACGGCAATCAGACAGGGAACAAGCACTGGTTCTTCATCCTAGATGGCTGCGTGAACGACAAGCCGGCCAGGGGATTCTTTAATGAGTTCCTAGAGGAAGGGCTCAGAGATCACCGGAAAGTCTTTGAAGTGCTTGGGTCAAAAATGAAAACGCCCGAGTCAGACAACCAACTCAGTGGGCTTGGGTTCTCTTCGACACAAAGGAATCAGGTGCTTTGTAAGGTATCTGGAAGTTTTAATCGTACAATAAAAATCACTTTCTAAAAGGATAGGATTTTAACATGAAAAAGATACCTACAATTTTTAACAGAGATAGAAACAATATGAGCCTTGTTGAAGACGAGTGTAACAACGATTGTTTGTGGGTCTTTGCTGGAGAGGGCGTAGCTACAAGGAAGTACGATGGAACATGCTGTTTAATAAAAGATGGGCGTCTTTTTAAAAGACGAGAAATCAAAGCAGGGAAAGTATCGCCAATTGATTTTGTTGAAGAAGGCTTTGACCCAAGCACTGGTAAACGAGTTGGATGGGTCCATGCCGATAAGACTAATAAAGATGATAAGTGGCATTTTGAGGCATTTGATGGAGGCACTTTTGATGATGGAACTTATGAACTATGCGGGCCAAAAGTGCAAGGCAATCCAGAAAGGTTTCCTTCTCATACTTTACTAAAGCATAGTGAAGCAATAGAATATGGTAATTGCCCAAGATCCAGACTTGGATTGATCGAGTTTTTACAGGATAAAGATATAGAAGGGATTGTGTTTCATCACCCTGACGGTCGTATGGGAAAAATTAAGAAACGTGATTTTGGTTTAAGTAGATAAAGGAGCAGTCATGTTTGAGAAAGCATCAAAAATGAAGTTGCGGTTCGATACGGTACACGGAAGAATCACTATCGAGGATTTGTGGGATATGCCACTGACTGACTCAGATTTTTCTCTGGACACCCTGGCCAAACAAATCAACAAAAAGGTCAAAGAGAGCGGTGAGGAAAGTTTCGTCAAGCCGAGCAGCGTGGCCAGACTTATTCCGGAGTTGTCGCTTGAGATCGTCAAGCGTGTCATTGCCGTTCGACTGGAAGAGATCGACCAGCAAAAAGCCAGGGTTGCTACCAAGGCCCGTAAGGATCGAATCATGGCCATTCTTGAGGACAAGGAAGATGACAGCCTCAAAGAAAAGAGTGCCGATGAATTGAGGGAATTGCTCGAAGAAGATTTAGGGTGCAATTAATTCAGATTTATCTTTACAAACTCGCCGAGGATAGTATTATGAAACACATGAACTTGCGTTTAACAACAATACAAACAGTACACAACGCCGCAGAGTTACTCGCAAGTTCTCCTGCGGCTCTTTCATGCGCCCCAGCCCATAGGGTATCTGTGAACAGCAGAGATCGTCGAGAGGCGACTGGGGTGTTCTTTAAAAATTAAATCCCGCGCTCCCGTTGATGTGGAAACGAGAACACATCACATGGATGGCCCAAAACTGCTGGCAGAGCCGATAAAGATCCTTCTCAGGATGTGCAGTTTGATGGTGCGTCGGTTCGAATCCGGCGGGGCGCATTGGCGAAAGCCGCGAATAATGCAGGTTCGATTCCTGATCATTAGCAGAGGTTTGGTAAGGGAAAGTTGGTTCGAATCCAACCTAGACTCGATGGTTCGAGGTGCTTGACAGCCGCCGGGAAAGACCGGCGCATTTTGACAATTGAATACAGACTGATCCTTGCGGCGTGATGGCCGGACCTTTCAAGGAAGTGTCTCAATCGCACAGTGGCACAATAATGGCCGAGGGCAACTCAGCGAACTTCATGGATGTGCGACGACATGGAGAACCTGTGGATAGCTTAAGGTAGCGTCGTCGGACGCCAAGATCAGTTTTGCCGAAAGGCCGTGCTTGCCCCCCTGCATGTTATCAAGGGGGTTTGCTGGCGTGTGACACAACCTACTAAGGTTTTTATGTAGCCATAGAAAGGATTGGGCAGCAGACATGGGCAATTAAAGGGAGTACCAAAAAGGCGATCTGAAAAGGATAACAAACAGATGGGCCTTGAACCAGGAAATAGATGTAGTGCCATAGATTGATTTGAAAAGTGAATACAAGATTGATCTGATAGCCGATGGAAGTCCAAAGCGGTGCATGACGTAGCCATGTAGGATTAATCGAGCCCCTGGAGCATTGTAAAAACGAGAAAGCAATGTTGTATGGAAGCCCATAGAGTGCTGGCAAAGTCGATAAATGCCTTCTCAGGCGTGCACTTATTGAGTCAGGTTGGTTAGATTCCAACTAGGGGCCTTTTGAAAAGTGAATAAGCAAAAGACTGATCCTGTCTGGTGCAGATGGCCGCAACCACTCCCAAAACCCTAAGGAGCACACCGACGAACACGGGAACCGCCAGGTCAAGGTTGCCAGGATCAGTTTAAGCCACGGTAAGGCTCAAAACGGCATGACATGGATGTCTAGGCAGAGCTCGGAGAAAGACCGGCGTACAGGTTCGAATCCTGTCCGTGGCATTATTTTGAAAACTTAAAAAGGAGTAATTATGGCAACTAGAGATGAAGTACAATTGGGCGACAGAATCAAAGACAGTATCAGTGGGTTCGTTGGTATCATGGTTGCAAAGTGCGACTGGCTGAATGGTTGTTGTCGCGTTACTGTCCAACCAGAAACGCTAAAGGATGGAGCGGTGATGGACAATAGCACGTTTGACGTAGAGCAAGTAGAGTTGGTTAATGCCAGGAATGCCGTTAGTCGAACTCCAACAGGTGGCCCCGCAATTAAACCGACACGCAACGCTGACCCTGTGTAAAACTTAATACAGACTGATATTGCAGGCCAGTACAGGCAATGGATTGTCGAGAAGTTCTGCAAAGACAGTCATACCGCGACGGGCGATAAATAACCACCACGCTCGTAGCTAGGGCATCCGTGAAGGGCGTTGCTTATGACAAGTGGGTACGTCACCTTTAGGCCGAGGCTGTGCGGTATTTTAATTGAAACCAAAGAAGAAAGCGGGATGTGGACACCGTGTCCTGCTGGCCTAATGGCTCGACAGTCGAATGGACTTGGCGAACGGTGATCTTTTTTTTAGAATTACCTTGATATTCTGATACTGAGTATGTAGATTATGTGGAATGATACTTTAATTAAGGATACCGTAATGAATAAGCCTGGCGGCACAAACAATACAACACATTCACATGCAACCCGCCAGGCTGCATATTACGAATCCTGCCGCTCCTTAACGGGGGCGGCTATTTTCATTCCTACATTCACAGTACAGAAGGGCTACAAAGATCGAGAATCATACGCTGTCTGGCTTGCGGCTCAAGAATTGGGGCTCACATGGACTATCGCAGAAGCGGCCATCCCGGGCACCATTCCCATTGGTACAGTTGAATTCTGCCACCCCCTCTCAGATCACCCCATAGATTTCTTTCCTGAAAGTCTCAAGAGATACTTAAATCGCTGGCATGATTTTGATAATGGTGGGTGTTTCCTTGAGGGTTCTTATTTCGTGAAAGACCTGAATTGCTGGAAGACAACATTTGAAACTAAGTTGTATCCCGATGGGCATTACTTAGAAAATGGAAATTGGTTCATATCAGAACCAGTGAACATGCGGAACGAATGGCGATACTATGTCGCAGAGGGCGATGTCATCACGACAGGATGGTACAGAGGCGAGGATGAGGAAGCAGAAGCACCCAAGATTGAATTCCCCAGTGATTTTAGCGGAGCCGCTGATTTTGCTGATGTAGATGGTAAATTAGAATTAATTGAATGCCACGCTCCTTTTGCCTGCGGTTGGTACGGTGAAGACCATATCGACTATGTGTATTGGCAATATTTCGCATGGAATAGCACTATCTCTAGGGGGACCGCATGAGCAGAGACACAGCAGAAATAAAACACAGGCTCAATGTGAGCTTCGCCCAGGCGGGCCAATTCAAGGCTGCAATGGAGTACCTTGATAATGTAGGGGAATGCAAAACCGCGTGGTTTGATGAAGATTTTGACCCAATAGGCCCCCAGACTAGGGCCGACATGATGAAGCATGGGGCTTTGATTGAGCGGGAAGGCTTACTATTCCCAGCATTTTAGCATCACAGCCCTAAGACAACTGATTAGAAAGTAAAGACAAGTAAATAGATGAAAGCCCTGGCAGAGTCCAGGCCGAAGACCAGAGCAGAACACCTTGGACTGTGCATAGTCCTCCGAGTTGATTGAGATTCCCGCTTGGAGGCCACCTGTGGAGTATTTTGTTGGTTGCACCAGCACAGCCGAACAACGGAGATCCCCATGGCTCGATGGGTACAACCAACAGGATGATGGGCGACGACTCAACGGTCGGCAAACGGATTTCCCCCTTTCGAGGGGGAAAGTCTAAGCTCCGATCTTACAATCTGCAAAGTAAAGGATTAGGCATATGGAGTACAGAGAATACCTTAAGACTGACGATTGGGACAACAAACGCAAAGCAACTTACAGGAAAGCAAAATACCATTGCCAAGCGTGTAAAGCTGAAGGTGAACAGCTTCACGCGCATCATATAAAGTATCGTGATTTGTTCCATGTTTCAGTGCAAAAAGAACTCATGTGTTTGTGCAAAGAGTGCCACTTTTTACTACACGAGATTATAAAGTCTGGAGATTTCCCAACTTGGAAAGAATATTACGGTACTAAATACAAGGCTACAAAAAAGAAATACCGTAAGCTGATTAAAAAGACGTTGTTGTCACTAAAGACAGAAGCAGCTTGAACCCTATTTGAAATGGAGTAAACCATGAAAGCTGACTTTGAGAACACCGTAATTATTCATTTACTATGTATTGTCGGTTTGCTTGGACTGATTGCACACATGCTGAACAAGATAACGTAAAGGAGTAGAACCATGGAAGTACAGAAAACAACACTGACACAGTTAGACATCGCCCCTGGCCTCGACTGCCTGATTATATTCAGGAGTTCGGACGATGGCCCCTGGGACGAAGCAAAGGAAGAATCGGCGTGTAAGTCTCATGATGGCGTTTATGCTTTCCTGGCGTCGTGTGTGGATAACAAGAAGGAGGTTTATAAGCTGATCAAGAGTCTTAAAGTTGAGGAACCGTCATGACCACAGAACAATTACTAAAACTAAGTAACGCTGAGTTGCTGGAAGCAGCCAAGGAAGCGTACTGGGGGCTGAAGGGTAAGTTACCAGCAGAGCATGACTGGGTTTCTCCTGATTGCCACCAGTGTGTAAAATGTGGATGGCTAAGAGGGTTCCGTTCGCCTCATACGCCCTGCCCAATACCTTACCGTCGTATCCCCGGCTGCATTGAGAAGGTAGCGTTCGATATGCGAGATGCGTGTGTGGCAAAACACATTGATCACAAGTGGTCAGTTGCTGTCGCTGAAGAATTTGGTATTGCGGCATGTGCCCTTATTGATGCAACCGCCAAACACTGGATCATCGCGGCAGTTAAGGCGTTTGAGGCGAAGCCATGAGTAATACATATTCAACAAGACGTGACTCTAAAGTGTATCACCACCAACGTGATGGAGGTATATATTCACACACTGCATGTGGAGTTCCTTCTTTGAGTTTCGATTGGACGTGGACAAATAGCAGGCCAAAAGGAAAACGAATATGTGTGAAGTGTCAGAAAGCATGGGAAGGACGTGCGAAATGACCTGTCAGCACAAAAATAAGAAGGCTATGGGCTACTCGTATGGCTCGGAAGTCTCAACCTTGTATTATTGTAACGATTGCGGCAGGACGTTCTGGCTAACTGTGAATGACGAGATAGCAACGAAGGCGTGGGAAGGACGTGCGAAAGATGAGTGACCTACTGAAACGCAAGGACGTAATCGCGGCGTACAAGGGGCTGGTCAATCAGAGTCCCGGCTATTGCTCACACCAGCAGAAGACATTTTGTGATCAATGTGGCATCCCCGGCAGCATAGCAGACGTGGCCTTCGCCATGACTGAAGCAGTTGCATTATCTGGTGATAGGGAAATGGGATTAGCATGGATGGATGCAGTCGAGAGCGCTGGCTTATACCGAGTAAAGTGCTGGGTTAATGTGAGGCCAGAACACTTAATTGAAGCCGCAGCGAAGGCATGGGAAGGACGTGCGAAATGACACCCACACAAAAAGAACACAATACAATCGCTCATCTGATTGGTATCCTGGCGACAATGTGTGCCGCTGATGAAAGTAAGATAATCAACTTACTCACAGGGTGTCTCTGGGACGAAGAAGAAGCCGGGATGATTGAATCTGCAACTAGGGCGCGGGAAGGACAGCAGAAATGAGACTGAGCGAAAAGCAAGCATTTATTTTGGTTGAGATTCTTAGATCCAGCTTGGCATTCTTTGATCGCAACGATGGATCGACGTTTTCGATAGACAGATCTGAAAGGCTACGGTTGCTCAACGAGATAGCAAAGCAACAAAGCGATGAGGTAATTGACCTTGATGAAGGACGTGCGAAATGATTAACCAAAGAGACATACAATCATTGAAAGACTTTGCAAATAACTATGAGGCAATCACGGCAAACATACAGACGTACCGAAAGCATATTGAGGAAGTTCGCCCATGCACTCAAAACATAAAAGTAATGCTTCCTAGTGGTCTAACGAATGGGAAAGTGATACTGACGTTGTCACATGAAAAGTGCATCGACCTTTTGAGTGAAGAGATATCTGAGTTGGAAGAGAAGCAGAGATCAATGACGCTGGAAGGATTATTTCGTGAAGTCAGTAATAGTGTGAGGATAAGTAAATGAGTGAACCACTATTAACATGGGATAAGCCGCTTACATCAAAACAGGCTTCAAGATATTTGCTGACCAATGGCTTTGTAGCCGTCGAGCTTTATCGTGCTGAAATGGCTGAGTGCGAGAAACGCAAGACGTATATCATCCACCTTCTGAAGAAGCAAGCAATTGTAATGGGTCTAAATAAGCAAGATATAAAATGGCTGGAATCGTTCGGCATAGTTGATCCTGATATAGCCGCTGACGCGGCGGGAGCGACAGAATGAAAGTAAGACGCTGTAAAAACTGTAATACAGGTATTGAAAATCTTATAGCCAAGCTTAACAGCATTACTGGTGAAAAATGGGTTCACTGTGATCGGTGCGGAAATATATCAACACCGATTGTAAGCAACGATAGAGAACCTATTATAGCTCAATGGAATAAAGAACAGAAGACCGAAAGAGATTTAGCCGCAGACGCGGCGGGAGATGAAGAATGAGTGAACCACTATTAACATGGGATAAGCCGCTTACATCTAAGCAGGCAGGAAAGTATCTATTGACCAATGGCCTTATCGCTATAGAGTTTCATCGTGCTGAAATAGCAGAGTTAAAAAGGAAACTTTCAGGGCAGAACATGGCGGGGGAAAATAACTGGTGTGAGCATTGCAAAGAAGAATGTTGCTGTGTATCATCAGATGGAACCTGTGACATGATCCGAATATATTTGAGGTGCAAGGATGCCGAAGAAACGAAGGAAAGTCAATCTCAAGAGTCCGAACAGCATGACCTGGAGAATCAAAGCAGACAAGGCTTGGAAGGAAGCACCGGGACCGGATCACTGTGAGATATGTTCCCAGCGAGGAACCGTGAAGGAATGCCAAATACAGAATCATCACCTGATCGGACGGACGAACCTCAGATATCGCCATGAACTCAAGAACCGGATTAGGCTTTGCTCACAGCATCACACTATGGGCCAGTACCGGGTTTGTCAGGTGGCTCATGGCGATCTATGCCAGGTTAAAGCATTCGAGGAATGGCTTGCAATTTATAAGAATTCTCAGTATATGTGGTGGTTAAGGCATAAGGACGACAAACGTCCACGAACAGAAACGTATCAGGAATCTTTTGAAAGGATTGAAAATGAGAATGAAAACCTGTAGCATTGTATTGCTGGCCCTGCTTATGGTGGCGCCTGCAATGGCTGGAAGCATTAACTTTTTGTTTGGAGATGACTTTGTCGGGATTGACGTATCCCAGCGGTTCGGGCCTATTTCGCTGGGTGTTGAGGGCGCTGTGGATTACTGGTCTGACAGCATGGACGGAAAGTTGGCAGTGGTGACGAATAACAACTACGTCGGGCCAACCATCAAACTGCACGCTCTACCAGAGGATTCTGACATTGACTTATTCGCGGCATATACCCCACTGATACAGAACGGGCGGTATGACAAGGATATTTTCCATGTCAAGGAAGCTGGTGCCATGTGGAACATTACAAAGTCAATTGGTATCGGAGTCTCGTACATCCACTGTGACGAGATGCCAAACTCAAACGGCATGATGTTCCGGCTGAAACCATTTCAGTGGTAAAATCACTTTGCCAATAACTTAACGATATCACGGCCTCGCTTCCTATCAAGGGGAGTCGAGGCCGTTTTTGTTGGGTCCCATTGAGTCGGTCCATATCTGTGCAGGGCTGCCAGATCCTCGACGGTCATTTCCATCTTGTACTTCCGTTCAAAGTGCCGTTCGTAATGGGTCAGGATGATCCGGGCAATCTCCGTGGACGCTGCCAGGTCGTGGCGCAGGTCATAGCTGAACACATAGGCCCCAATGATCCGGTTGGCATCTCGGACGTTTATTTCCCAATGCTGATGCGGTCCCTGGGCATTCCCGCCATCGCCCGGGATATCCCGGCACCCTGTTTCGATTACAGCCAGGGCGTGAAGGAACTCCGGGGTCACATCGCAAGACGCAAGAGCCATTGAACACCAAAGAACTCCGAGCCACAGATTTGACAGTTTCATAATATTTCTCCTAAAAATAATCATTTTGTTCTGTACCACTTGGTAGTATATCGGTTATAATACCAGCATTGCTTAACTAAGTATACTAAATAATTCTAGGAGTAGAACGAATGAGTGAATGCGAATGTGTAACATGGGCATGTGAAGACGTAAACCTCGTCAACGACTCACCGCACCACCCCAGGTGCCCGAAGTATCGGGAGATTGTCTACTGGGACCTGGACAACCAAGAGATACTACGGCACGAAGAAAAGGACGAGGCTATTGAAGCCATCCTCGACGAAGATACTACGATAAATGGGACCATCGAAATCTGTGGGTACGCCAGGACGAAGAAGCCTGATGTTATACTGTTCGCTGCTTCTTTGTTAGAAGCCTCGATTGAAAGCCTTGATTCAAACTATGAATTGGGATCACCAGACGACCCAACTGACACCACTGACAACATGAAGGCTGCTGCTCTTGCATTCGCCACAGTCCTGCTGAGAGAGTATGAGTCTTGGGCATGTGAGATCGTGAAGCGTGAGACTGTCAACGTCCATGATTGGATCAAAGAGCATAGGCCGAATTGGTTGGTGGGGTCATGAGTGAAGACATTAATCTGCCGTACCCCGAGGACTGTCATTATTTCAATTCGTGCAGCAAGGCAGGCGATCAGATGTGTGCAACTGACTGCGGGGCCTTCAGGGAATGCCACTGCGTCATGCCACCCCTGAATGAGAAAGACCCATTCAAGGTGGTATCATGAACACCGTGATACAAGGCTTACCCCTTAATTCCATTGTCAACGGTGACTGCCTCCAGGTCATGCGTACCTGGCCGGAGAAGTCAATCAACTGCGTGGTTTCAAGTCCTCCGTACTGGGGTTTACGAAAATACATTGACGACGACGATCCAGCAAAGCGGCATGAGATCGGCCTTGAGTCAACCCCTGAAGAGTTCATCGCCAAGATGGTCGAAGTGTTCAGGGAGGTGAAAAGAATACTCAGAGACGACGGCGTAATTTATGTAAATTTAGGTGACAGCTACCAGAACAAGCAAAAGATGGGAATGCCCCATAGAGTTGTTTTGGCCTTACAAGCAGATGGATGGATATGGCGAGATGAAATAGTGTGGTTCAAGCCGAATCCGATGCCGTCCAGTGTCACAGACAGGACTACACCGTCCCATGAGTTCATCTACATGCTCACAAAGAAGAAAAGGTACTGGTACGACGCGGATGCGATTAAAGAGCCGTGCGTAGAGTCCAACGCCTCCAGGCCACGCATGGGACAGGGACCGAATACTCAGTACAACCAGAAACGTGGAGAAGCGACAGGGATTCGGTTTGGGGGGTCAAAATATGGTGATAGTGACGATCCAAAACACGCCACAAAATCAGGGAATGAATACATTGACACAGGCACCAGAAACAATCGCTCCGTCTGGCGAATCGATGACCACAACCAACTCATCCAATGGCTACATGAGAACCACCCCGACATAGCCACGGAGTTTAGCGACATAGGCAAACCAGATGTCTGGACCGTCCCAACGCGCGCATACAGTGAATGCCACTTCGCAACCTTCCCGCCCGACCTGATAACGCCCTGCATCCTGGCCGGGTGCCCCCAATGGGTCTGCTCGGAGTGCGGGGAACCGAGAAGCAGGATCATGGAGAAGAGTCAGTACAGTCCTGATGTTGCTGCTAACGGTGAAAGATTTGTTGACGAAAGCCGTGGCGATAAAAACAGAAAGTTAAGTGGTGCGGAGTACAACAAGACACCAAAGCCACAAACCACCGGCTGGACCCGCTGCAAATGCAACGCACCATTCCGGCCTGGAATCACATGCGACCCCTTCATGGGATCTGGAACCGTCGCAGAGGTCGCAATCAAGAACCAACGCGACTACGTCGGCACCGAACTGTCAACCGACTACATGAAGTTCAACGGGGAACGTACCCAGGCAGCAGAAACAGGAATACCTGTGAAGGAAGCACGCGCGGGTCAGATGCCGTTATTTTGAGGACGTTATGATAAACCAGATACCATCAGAGTCACTATTCTGCAACGACTACACTGTGGAGAATCAGTGTCCATGTTTTGACAATTTTGGTCATTGCAGGTTATGGGATAAAGAGCTTGAAATTGCACCGTCAGTAGATCATAATTGGTCGTTGTATTCCAGGTCATTGGAATGCAGGGCCGCAAAGCCGTGTATCAAGGTAAAGGAGTAGCATTATGGGATTTAGAAGTACATTCACCACAGAGTGTTATTGGTACATTGAGTGGCCTGGTTGGTTTGTTGATAAGTATAAGGAGTGTGTATGGTTTAATACCGATAACAAGGGGGTTATTGCAGCGAAGAAGGAAGCCAAGACCCACATGACATGGAAGCATCTTCCCAACGACATACAAAAAGCCATAGACTGGGTAAGGTTACTCGAAAAGAAACTCATTCCAAAGACGATAGTTTTGGTGTATTTGCATGAGTGTGGAGGGATAACACGCTGCTTGATATCGCAAGATCAGATCAAATGGGAAGAGCCTAATGGTTGGAGTGAGACTGATGGCGTTGAACACTGTGATTGTTGGAGACACGTATAAACCTGAACTATTCTAAGGAGTAGACATGAAGACGATAAGGGTTGCCGAATACAAATACACAGGAAAGCCGTTGAACTGGGCGATCAGTGCATGGACTGGTCTTTTTAATCCAGGTACGCCACGATACAGCCATACAGAGATATGGATTCCTGACGAGAATGGTTTGTTTGGTGGATATGACGGTCATTTGCATGGTGGATATGAAGGTCAATATTTTGGCGAGTGCTTCACGTCAACCATGAGAGGCGATTGGAATGGTACAGTGATCAGGCCAGCATCTGAAGTCCTAACGCATTCGCGGCGGTGGGACTACTTCGAGCTTGAAGTGGAAGATGTTGACTACAAGGAAGCTGTTCATCTTGCCCGTGTTGCTGCTGCAAACAACGATGGATACGATAGTCCTGGGTTGGTGTCGTTCTTCCTTCCTATACGGTTTGGGAGTGGCACAAAGGACATATGCTCAGAGGTGGCACTTGACTTCCTACGATGGTGTGGCATATTCACCAAAGACAAGATGCCATCTCCGAGGCGATTGGCTGCGTGGATAATGCAACTCGGATTCAAACCGATACCACTTTTATCGGATTCAAACCGATACCACTTTTAAAGGAGTAAAGAGAAATGAAATGTAAAAAGTGTGGTTCAGAGAAGAGAACAACAATAATCCCTTGTCCTGATGGCGATGCCGGATGTTTAGTAATTCATAGCAAGAATGAGTGCCCCAAGTGCATTCCAGAATACAGGATAAACATTAAGCCAGATGCAACCTTGGACGAATTGATTATCTTTCTCAATGGAATGCTCAAGGGATCTGTATCTGACATTACAATGATACCAGATGGACTTGATCGTCATTTTGAACTTTTGGAGTAAAGATAAATGAACCGCAGAGAATTCTTAAAATCCGCTGGCATTGCTGTTGTTGCTCCGGCATCTATACTTGCTGCTGACCCTATTGGTTGGGCCAGTAATCCAGGCGAGATAATGAAAGAGCTCGGATGTACAGGGCCAGAAGTTGACGATTTGATCAAGCGATGCAATGAGCCTGCGCAGATGAAGTCTTCAGTCACTATCGAACATTACGATAAAGGTGAATTTGTTCCGTTTCCAACCTTGTCTGTAGGCAAAAACGGAACATGGGAATCGTCATATTTTCATTGTTCAACGGGGCGGAAACCAACAACATCAGTTGACGTGGATTGGACAATAGCGAGAATGTTGCAACTTGGCGACACGATGAGCATTGACACTTTTTTTGACGAGATTGTGTTTGGCAGGGTAATCAGAATAACAGAGAACTATGGAGTAAAAGAGAAATGAAATGGAAAGTAACTTTCGGTTGTTGCGACGGAACTGGTCCTTACACGAACGAGGTTGAAGCTGAAGACCTTCCAGAGTTTTTGGCTAATCTCAAGATGACCAGTGGTATTGAAAACCTGAACTCATGCGTACCATGCGGGACCACTGAGGCGCGTCCTGGCGCCACGTTCGATGAATGGTGGGAGGCAAGGGGCGAGGCCGGCAAGTTCAAGTTCATCGCCCAGAACATCATTCAGTGGGTGGAGGACTGTCGATGAGTTCACCACTGTGTACGAAGTCTTACAAGGGCAAAAGCTGCTGTGGGTATGATGGGCCATTCACTGGCTGTGACGGATCGCTTGAGGATTGCCGTCGCCATGGCAATGAGGCACGGTTTGGTGGATGGTACAGCAGGATTCATGTTCCAGACAAACCTGCGGAACCAAAGCGATACCTGTACCATATAGGTGGGTGTGGGGGGAAAGTTACGGATATTCCGTGGGATTGTTATGGTAGAAAGTTTACGTGCGAGTCTTGTCGTGCCGAACAAGTGGAATGCAAGATAGAGTTTGTCATGACAGAGGCAGAGCGTGCGACATACGATAAAAATGGTGAGGCTATACCTGCGGAACCCAATGTCAAAAGTGACGTGGCCAAAGAGTTTACTGAAGCGTGGGATGCGTTTAGCAAGATAGGGATTAAGACTGAGGATGCGTTAAAAAACCTAAAGGCATCAGCTTTGTCGATAAAAGCTAAAACTAAAGAGTTTAACGAATCAATGAATAAGATGTGCGAAACGATTAAAATAGGTGTTACACACGACAAATATGGACGTAGATTAACCAAAAGGAGTAAGACAATGAAGATCAAAACAACAATAAGGGTCCTGGCGATGTTGAGTTTCATTCGGTGCATTGCCGAGGCGCTGGTGTTGGTGCATCCGCTGGTGGTGAGGATACCGTGGCAATGGCTACCATGGGTGCCGACAATAACAAAACCTGCCATGTGCTGGGTAATGCTTTCCAGTGTATGTTTTGCTGTTGTTTGTGTGTGTCATTTTGCCAAGATGACGCTCAAGGCTATGTACAGGTGGATATTCTAATTTATAGCGACACTTTGTCACGAAAACTGTCGCGAAAGGAAGTGCAATGAACCAAGCAACCATAGACGGACTAAGAGAGATACAGCAGGACATCCACAAAACAGCTAATGACAAGGGATGGTGGGATGATCGCCATCTTCTTGTCGAAGTTGCCGCGAGGCATAGCCCAGAACTGGGAAGATTTGCCAGGGTAATGGTGCAGGCTGCTAATATCGCACTGATGCACTCAGAATTATCAGAGTCGCTTGAGGCTGCTAGGCACGGCAATCCATCTGACGACAAGATACCCCTATTCCGAGGCGTTGAGGCAGAGCAGGCCGATACGATTATCAGAATACTTGACGACGCCGAGGGCAGTGGTCACGATGTCATTGGAGCTTTACAAGCAAAGATGGAGATGAACGAAACCAGAACTTTCAAACATGGTGGAAAGGCTTTCTAATGGAAACCACAGAGGACAGAGTAAAGCTTATCTTCTCGGGACAGATAGGGACTGACATTGACGGTCTGGACCTGAACGGCGACCTGGTAGAAACCTATTGCCTGGACAGTCTCGACTTTGTTGAAACCATAATGGAACTTGAGGATGAGTTCGACATCACAATACCAGAGGATGAGTTCACTGGTTCAATCAAGACCATTCACGCTGCCATTGATTACATCAAAACGAGGGTAGAGTCATGAG
>ERZ889078.893-NODE-893-length-25346-cov-11.132933_pt1 | contig 25346 bp, 20 predicted proteins | sample MGYA00521266_ERZ889078 | MGnify/ENA primary metagenome ERZ889078 (study PRJEB32303, sample SAMEA104408618) | aquatic metagenome | biome: Brackish water; feature: Pelagic; material: water | place: Baltic Sea | collected 2014-06-16T06:34:00 | depth 76,534 m ...
CCTCAATGGGAAAAAATACGACTATTACCCCCCCTATGGGTACAAAGGGAATCAATATCTCTTTTCGCGGGAATATAAAATTGGCAGCGTGACCCTCAAAGGAGAAGCATATCAGGACGTATTACTGAATTACGACATTTATAAGCAGCAACTGTTGCTAAAATATGAAGACGAAAAGGGGGCACGGCATATCCTTGAAGTGTCCAGGGCTTGGCTTACAGATTTCAGCATAGGTGACAAGAATTTTGAATTCCTTGATCTGCAACAGGAGCCGCGCTTTTACCAGGTGCTTGGTGAAGGTCCGGTACGAATTCTGTATTATTGGCGTAAAGGTCTTGATCTGGATATCATGGTTGGATCGTATGTTTATGTATTTTCCAAGGCCGTCAGGGAATCTTTTGTATTGAAGGAGGGTCAACTCAAATCCTTCAGGTCAAAACAAAGCCTGATCAGACTTTTTGAACCGGAGCACAAACAGAAGATTAAAAGTTACCTGCGCAAACACAAAGTCAAGGTAAAAAGAGCCCCGGACAAGGTGATGGCAGAAATGATCACGTTCATCGGAAACATTAAGTAAAGTGATGAAGTTATTCCTGCTCATACACCTTCTGGTTTTTGGCAATCCTGCACAGGATAAAGATCCCGACAAATTGATTCCCTGTCACTTCAATGAAGTCCCTTTCACAGAATTCTGCGATTATATATACCGTGAATCCAGTGTGAGGGTATATTTTCATGAATCCTGGGTCGAGGGGTTAAAGGTGACTATTGATGCCGACAACATCAGTGTCCTTTCAGCAACGGAAATGGCCCTGAAGGGAACAGGGCTCGAAGTATCAGTCTGGAATGACAACTTGATTGTAATGCCTGGTGAAATACTTCCTGCGGAGTTGCCCCGTTTTGAGAACCGGCAGGTGCGTTCCGACAGCTCCTCTTCCGATTCCGGGGTGCTCACCCAGAGCGAAGAGCGTTACATCACCGGGAGAAAGGCAGATGTAATGCAAACCATACGTGTTGGTAAACAAGGAGGAGTCGGGAGCCAATCAAGGGTCACAATTCGCGGCCGAATCACCGAACAACAAACCGGAGAGGCAGTAATTGGAGCAACAATGTTCCTTGAAGAGACTAAAGCAGGTGCAGCTACTGACCAGAACGGATTCTTGAGCATGGTGGTAAAACCTGGTAGTTATACCGCAATTTTTGCTTTCATGGGTCTTGAGACAAAGAAATATTTACTCGAGGTTCTTTCCGAAGGGGATTTCAATATCGAGATGAAGAATTCGGCTATACAGATGAAGGAGGTGGTCGTGTTTGGTGACCGGCAGATGAATATCCGGTTCAAGGATCCCGGTCTGGAAAAGATCTCTGCCAAAGAGATTAAGGAGATCCCGATGATGATGGGCGAACGGGATATCCTGAAAGTTTCGGAAATGTTACCGGGGATTGTCACAGTAGGAGAAGGTTCGGCCGGATTGAATGTCCGTGGCGGAAACTACGACCAGAATGCCTTCTTTCTCAATAGAATACCAATTTACAATACCGCTCACGTCTATGGCTTCTTTCCCGCTTTCAATGCCGATATAGTAAAAGATTTCTCCATATACAAAGGGCATATTCCCGCCCGGTACGGTGGGAGGCTCAGTTCTGTATTCAACATCATAGGCAGGCAGGGAAACCGAAAACGCTTCACAGCCCGTGGAGGGATCAGCCTTGTGGCTGCCAATCTTTCAGTGGAAGGCCCGATAAAAAAAGATACCAGCTCATTTCTTATCAGTGGTCGTTACCTCTACTCCGACTGGATCCTCCGTATGATCGATGACCCTGTGATCAGCACAAGTAAGGCGAGTTTCAACGACTTTTCAGCATCCTGGAACTACGATTTTCGTAAAAGCCAGTTATCCCTCTTTGTATACCATAGCCATGATGCATTCAAGCTCTCCGATATCAATGCTTATACCTATTCCAACAATGGAGCTTCGATCAATTTAAGCTATTTCTTCAACTCCTCCCTTCGTGCTGACTTCTCCGTAGCAGGCACTCAGTATGCTTTCAGCACCATTGATCAACAGGAAGCGCCCCTGGCTTTTGAACACTCATATCGTATTGGCGATTACCGGATGAATGCCGACTTTACACATAACCTTACCTCAAAGAATACCCTTCAATACGGAGCGGGCCTTACCTTTTACCAACTCGACAGGGGAACCGTTATGCCCTATGGCGAAGAATCGCTCAGAACACCAGTGGAACTTGGCCGGGATCAGGGAATCGAAAGTGCACTTTATATCTCCGATTCTCATGATCTTCTCCCCTGGTTGAACATTACAGCCGGACTCAGATTAACACTATTTAATCCGCTTGGGCCCAGAACAGTTTACACATATTACCCCGGCGCACCCAAAGACCCGCGATACATAAATGACACCCTGCAATTTGGTGACGGCCAGGCTATCAAATGGTATTTCGAGCCGGATATCCGGGCTGCACTGAATATGCGCACGGATGTCAACGGTTCGGTGAAGATCGCCTTCACGCAAATGCACCAGAACCTTTTCGTGTTAAACAATACCATCGCCCTTTCTCCGAATTCCCAGTGGAAACTCGCTGATTACTATATTCCACCAGCCAGGAGCAACCAGATCTCTGCCGGAGTTTTCCGCACCTTTCCAACACTTGGATGGGAAGCTTCTGTCGAACTCTACTACAAACGGACGGTCCATTACCCTGAATTCATCGACGGTGCGGATTTTCTTGGCAATCCACTTGTGGAAACCGCTGTTTTACCTGGCAACCAGAATGCTTACGGGGTAGAGTTCCTTCTTCGTCGCAGCGGCAGAAGACTGGAAGGATGGCTTGCCTATACCTATTCGCGCTCTATTGTAAAGGTTGATGGTGATCAGCCCTGGGAACGCATCAACAACGGACTTGCTTACCCTGCGAATTATGACATCCCTCATGTGCTGAATACAGTGGTCAGTTACCATTTCAGCCGCAGGTTGACCGCCTCCGGCGTCATTACCTACCAGACAGGCAAACCGGTGACATACCCTGTTTCAGTCTATTATATAAACGGCATCCCAAATGTGGATTATTCCAACCGAAACGAATACCGCATCCCCGACTATTTCAGACTCGATCTCTCCCTGACCCTCGAGGGAAACCTCAGGAGGAATAAATTTCTTCACAATTCATTTGTTTTCAGTCTATACAATGTGACCGGAAGAGACAATCCATATTCTGTCTACTTCAAACTTGAAAATGGAAAAATTAACAGTTACCAATATTCAGTAATAGGTGTACCCATTTTCACGGTCACCTGGTTGTTCAAACTTGGGAATTATGCAGCGGATTAGAAATATCTCACTCATATTAAGTATGTTGCTGCTATTCGCTTGTATCAAGCCCTATGATCCGATGATTGAAAGCAATGTTGAGAAAAAGTATGTTGTGTCGGGAAGGATAACAGATAAAGAGGGATGGCAAAAGGTAGAGATTTCTCTCTCCTCCCCAATTGAATCCCCGGAGTACATCCCGGTATCGGGTTGCTATGTAATAATCCGGGACAATTTGGGCAACATGTTTTCACTCACTGAATTCGAACCGGGGAAATACCGGGTTTGGGTTGGCCAGGAATACTTTATACCCGGTGTTTCATACCAGGTGAAGGTTGTAACACGTGATGGAGAGGAACTGGAATCAGGGTTCGATGAGATGCCAAACGGCCCTCCGCTGGATTCTGTATACTATTCCCTTGAAGATGCTCAGATAAATAATTCCGGAGCATTCGTAACGGGTATGCAATTTTATGTGAATCTTAATGCTGAAGGTAATTTTAGTCAATTCTACAAATGGGATGTTGTAGAGACCTGGGAGTACACTGCCGCCCACGCTCTGGAATATTACTATGACGGCACCCTGAATGAGGTTGATCCCCCTGATTCTACAAATTATGTTTGCTGGAAAACCAACCTGGTGGAAAATGTCTTTACCATTTCCACGAAGAGCCTTGCTCAAAATATTTACAATAAATACCCTTTGCAATTTGTTGACGGGCACCGCAGTTCACGCCTGGGGATCCTTTACAGCATGTTGGTTCAGCAGCTTGCTTTAAGCGAGGGAGCTTACAATTATTGGGAGCAACTGCGAATCAACAGCAATGAACAAGGTGGACTCTATGAAAAGCAACCCCTTGCCATCAAAGGCAATATACTGAACATGAGCAATCCGGAGAAAGATGTACTGGGCTATTTTTATGCTGCATCAGAATCGTCCAGAAGATATTTTTACAAGGATGTCGAAGGGATCACTCTGGATTTCTACAATTATTGCTCGGAAGAGGGCCTTGGACAATTTGGGTGGAAAGAGTATTACTGGTGGCAATATCCTGTTTACTATTATTTTAATGAAATGGGATTATTAAGAGTGTTGAGCCCGTTTTGTATCAATTGTACGCTGTTGGGCGGTACAACTGGGAAACCCGTTTTTTGGCCAAATTAACATGAAAAGAGCTTTTTTTCCATATTATGTTGCGTTGTTTACCCTGCTATCAGTTTGTTCAGGGCTGAAATCGCAAGATCTTTTTGTCGATAATGCAAAGGAAAGGATTGAGGTTTGCACTGACCGGACCATGTATGCTTCCGGTGAAAAAGTATTCTTTTCCACGATTCTCTTTAATGAACAGGATTCTCTTGCTGAAGAATTCAGCCGAATTCTTTATTGTGAACTAATCACACCTGCAGGGAACAAGATCGCAGGCGGAAAATATCTTCTGAAGAACTCCTCAGGTCAAGGATGTCTGGTAATTCCGGAAGAAGCCATCTCGGGCATCTATTTCCTGAAGTTTTATACACGCTTCATGAGAAATAACAGTACAGATGACTATACATACACCATGTTGAAGATCATCAATCCCTTTAAGACAGAAGTGCTTGCCGGGAGTGACATTGTTGACACAAAAGCTATCGCCGGGAACAACCCGGGAGTACGTGTGGGTAATCAGGCTCTGAAGATTATATCCGACAAAAACACCTTCTCACCCCGTGACGAGATCCGATTACATATACACGTGAACCCGGTGAATAAAGTGCGTGAGAAGCTTTGCATGTCCGTTATCCCTGAATCCACGTATGAAGATCCGTTGGTGACTGATAAAAACAAACTGAATCCTGCTGAAACCCAGGTCTATTTTCCGGAAACGCGGGGTTTATCACTATCAGGGCAACTAATAGGAACAGAATCAGGTAACCCGATCCCTTTTTCCAACGTAAATCTATCCATCATCGGCGACAAGGATATTCTGGTGATACGCACCGATTCCTCCGGGAGATTCTTTTTCGCTCTGCCAGACTATACTGGCAAGAAAGACATCTTCCTTTGTGCCAGCGACCTACCTGACATCAAACCTGAAGTACTCATCGACAATGATTTCTGTTCCAAACCGGTAAATCTTCCTTCTCCCCTCTTCACATTGAATGAAGATGAGATGAAAGCAGCTTATAAACTTGTCGTTAATTCCAGGATAACTACTATGTTCCGGGAGGAAACTATGACAAATAAAGCTCTGGAAGAAGAGCTTCCTACATCATTCTTTGGAGAGCCCACTGATGTGTTTATCATGGAGAAATACATCGACCTGCCCACACTCGAGGAATATTTCTCTGAATTACCGGTAATGCTGAAATTGAGAAAGGTTAATGGTAAAAAACAATTCAGGTTTTACACTACCCAGAATGAGATGTCATTCTATGCTCCACTTATTCTGGTCGACTGGGTTGCAGTGACTGATATTACAAAAATTCTTGCTATGTCGCCCCTTGACATTGAACGGATTGAAATCGTAAATTCTCTGTATGTAAAAGGGAACATCCTCTATGGCGGGATCATCAGCTTTGTGTCGAAGAAAAATGATTTTGCGGGCATCGACCTGCCAACATCAGGTACATTTGTAAATTACAGTTTTCTGGAAGATTGCACTAAGAGCATTCCAACGGCTCCTTCACATGCTAATATCCCCGATTCCCGCAACACAGTTTACTGGAACCCGGATGTTCAAACAAATGAAGATGGTTCAGCCGTTATTTCATTCCCGGCTCCGGATACACCGGGAAGCTATTTCATCCTGCTAAGAGGAATGAGCCTCACTGGTGAAGTGGTTTTAACGAAGAAAATGTTTGTTGTTTCAGACGAATGATAAAGATAACCGGATTTTCTCAGAGCTCTATCTTCAGCCGCTCCCCGGTTCCGATTTTAACATTACTAACTGTATACGCGAGCGTTTGCCCTCCCTCCTTTCTTATCCGTACCACAATGTAAGCCCGGGGTTGCAATTCAATACTTTTGGGAGCATCAGGATTTACCCCATCAGTGAGATAATACGGAATGTCGGAGAGATTTTCTATTCTGTAATAATTGTAGGATGAATCTTCGTAAACTGCACCGGTACGTTTCAGGCAGGAACTTACAAACGGTGCAGCATACTCTATCTTACCGGCCAGTGTATCGCCATACCATACAAGTGTCCGCCCCAGAAAGAGAGCCTCCTTCAACTCTCTTTCATTCCTCTCTCTCGCAAAAACCAATGTCATTGCCCTGTGGGAATCAGAGGAAGATGACAGAACTTCGGCTGTTGTTCCATGGATATCCGTATTCCCGGTAATAGCCAGATTGGCATCAATACACCACTCCATAACACCGGGATAAAAGACCCCGTCATTGAAAATCTCAATGCCATGCAACCATCCTTTTTCAATCAACTCATGGTGAATATCCATCATCCTGGCTATCCCGTCAGGTTGCTGTGCTTTCCATCCCGGATGGTTCCACTGAACGAATGCTCCTTCGTTCACTGCTTTCTCGATTACAGCCAGAAATGTTGTATCTTCAAATGTGATGGAGTCGGGCAAAAAAAGGAGGTTGAGATGGCCGGGCGGCATCTTGCGCGTTATCTCAGTTCCCCGAATCAGGATCAGATCCCTCCTCTCCGTATAGTTTTTGGCAATTGCAAAGGCTGAATTATCTTCTCCTTTGACATACTTTTTATGCGGCAGATACTCGAGATGATCTGTGAGGGCAATCGCATCCAGACCATCCTGAACAGCTTCCCTCACTCTGAAAGTGGGCCATACCTCACCATCTGAAAATACAGTATGAGAATGAAAATCGCATTTCAGGGTAACATAACCGGGGATCTCACCAGTATGGATCAGGCGTCCCTGAGCAAACAGGCTGCATCCCAAAAAAATAAAAACAAGAGATAGAAGGTGACGTTTCATAATGTGACTCCTCTGTAATGGTAAATCGAATGAGTATTGAGTAAATCGAAGAAACGAATTTAAACTTTTCTTTGTTTAAAACCCAAAATCAAAAAATTTCTCAGGTAGTCACACATAATGACGTGGTACGAAGGTGATAATTGCTATGATGGCAATTGGCACCGCCGAGCTCAGCTTCGCTTCGGTTCATGCGCATTCTATGGCAATTCATGTGCAATCCATGTGCAATCTATGGCAATTTATGGCAATTCTTTTACAGCTTCAACGCTTCCTTCAGCACCTTATACCCCGATGTGCTCGCTCTCAGACTGGCCCCATCTTTCATCAACACAGCGTAACTCTCTTTGTCATAATATTCAAGTTTATCCATGAAATCAATGTTGATGATTGTGGAACGATGGATCCGTATAAACCTTGCAGGATCCAGATGCGTTTCAAAATATTTCATGGTCTTCTCCTTCAGAAACTTGTCCTTCTCAGTGTGGATAGTCACGTAATCGCCATCAGCTTCAATATACCTGATATCCTGCACCGGTATCACATGCACTTTATGCCTGATCTTAACCGCTATCCTGGCCAGAAGATCTGGTTGCTCGTCAATCGCATCCAGAATGCGTTTCACCGATTTAGTCTCCCGATTCCCGGAACCCAATCCGTTTAATGCCTTTTCCACTGCCTTGGCGAACCGGTCCCTTGAATAAGGTTTCAATAAATAGTCAATGGCATTCATCTCAAACGCTTTGATAGCAAACTGATCAAAGGCCGTACTGAAGATGATCAGGGGTGGATCATCCAGCAGGTCCAACAGTTCAAACCCGGTTAATTTTGGCATCTGAATGTCGAGAAAAATAAGATCTGGCTTCAACTCCTGTATCGCCTTCAGTCCTGAGAATCCATCCGAAAACTCTCCTGCTATCTCAAGGCTGGGATACTCCTTCAGGTAATCCCGGATAATCAGCCGGGCAGGAGGTTCATCATCAATGATCAGAACATTGTATTTGTCTTCTTTTGTCATAGGCCGTTATATATTTTTGTTTGTACGAAAAAAAAACTTGATCCTTGATCCTTGACCCTCGACCCTCGACCCTTGACCCTCTCCCCTGTCTATTCCGGTATTCTCAATCTCACATAAAACCTGTTTCCATCCTTCCATGTTTTCAGTAAGTCATTCCGGAGATAGGTCAGCCTGAGCCGCTCACTGATGTTGTTTAATCCCACTCCGGCCCCTATCCGGGGAATGGCATCCGGGTCAAAATCATTCACAATGTTGATTTCCGTATAACCGGGCTCTACCCTGCACTCTGTTTCAATACGAACCTGATTCGTACTTTCATAAACTCCATGTTTGACTGCATTCTCATAAAGTGGCTGTAGCAACATCACAGGGATCTGCTGGTCCAAACAATTATCACCGACTTGAAGTTCGTAGACAAGTTTCTCCCCAAACCGGATCTTTTCGATCTCAAGATATCTCTTAATATTTTCGAATTCAATGGAGAGAGGAGTCATACTGTCGGCACCTGATGAGACCGAATACCGGAGGAAATCCGACAACTTGATCACCATGTCCCGGGCTTTTTCCGGATTACTCACTGTTAGTGAACTGATTGAATTCAGACTGTTAAAAAGGAAATGAGGATTAATTTGCGATTTTAACATATTCAATTCAGTCTCTTTCAACAGGGTATTTAATCGTGCTTCCATTTTCAGTTTCTCCTGGAGGTTATAATTGTATATCAGCAGGTAGAAGGTGAGCCCAACCAGAATATAAAGCAGGAGACCGCTGATTAGTCTGACCGGAATCGATATCGATAAAAAATCGTTGTAAACAGTTTGGTCCTGGAACATCAGGGAGAGAATGGAGTATCCTCCACCGAACCATATCACGATGATCAGAACAAGAGATGTAATATGGTTAAAGACAACATTGAAGCGGTTCTTACTGGTCGGCGTAGTGTAACGTACAACAAACCACACTGGCAGGCATATCACTGCAAAAAGCAGGTTGAAGACCAGGCTGTCGGCCATAGCTATCTCAATAGGGAAATGATATTGAAAATATAGAATGATAAACTGGATCCCAGCCAGGATAATCCAGATCCCGAAATAGATAATGATAGCTTTTGTGTTTTGAAATACAGGATGCTGCATCAATAGCCCTGTTAGTAGCTCTTGATCTCACCGCCACCAAAGATGGCTTCAACTTTTATGATCAGTACCCGTGTGGGGTCCGGACTCTCTTTTATCACCCGTCGTTTATCTTCAAAGCCACCCAATATAGAGGAGTTTTTGACAATAACCTTCCAGTCGGCCGGAACAATAACTGTTGTTCCCCCAAAGATTGCGCTAACTTCGAGTACATGCTCCCCGGGAGCCAGGGTGGCACTTGTCAGATCGATTTCTGCTCCACCAAAGATACAGGTGACCTTCCCCCCTTTAAACGACTGATGGGTCACCCTCTGCTTGGTGCCTCCAAAGATTGTCTCTTCGTTGATATATCCATCATCCAGTGCAAGGTTCTCTCTGTTCCTCCGTTGACCAAAAGGCCTCCCGAAGCCTCTGAACAGAACTATCAGTCCAATGGCAATCAGGATTGCCGGCCAGAACAGACTGTGAATACTAAAGGGTAAGACACCGAATTTAGGAATGATAAAGATCCCGCCTACCAGGATAAGAATGATCCCAGGTCCATAATTATCTCTACCAAAGAGGCTTATTACTCCAATTGCAATCAGTAACATCTGCCAGGAGAAGATGATTGATTTCCATGAGTATGGAAGAAAACCAATATTTAAACCGAGTAGGATTAAGCCAGCCAGAATAGCTACTGCTCCAAGTGCATATTTTTTCATACGTCTGCCGTTTGAATATTTTTCCATGTTGTATCCGGTATGTTTTTCAAAGTAAGAATTCATTGTTTCAGGTTTTAAAATTAGACATTTTTCTTGATGCAAAAGTATTCCGGCTTACAAGCTTCGGAAACATGCATTCTGCGGATACCCGATTTTCCCCGATGAATCCCGTAATTTGTATTTTTGTTCACATCCCATAACTGTATCAAAAATTATATATAGCATATGAACATTTCATTTATTCTGGTTGAACCAGCGTTGCCTGAAAATATCGGAGCTGTTGCAAGAGCCCTGAACACGATGGGATTTGACTCGCTCAGGCTGGTGAATCCACAGAATTTCCCTCAGGAAAAAGCATTCCACGTAGCTCATGGGTCAAAAGAAGTTCTTGAAAAGGCTACCATTCATCCTAATCTGGAAGATGCATTGCAGGATATCGACTTTGCGGTTGCAACATCTATAAAAAAGCGATCGGTGAGGTATGATTACCATCATATTGACCGACTACCAGAGATTCTGAAGGCAAAAAAACTCTCTGTAAATCGAATTGCCATCGTTTTTGGAGGAGAGGAGAGCGGCTTGTCCAACGAACAGATTGCAAAGTGTGACATCATCTCATTTATCCCTTTGAAAAAGAAATACCCATCGCTAAATCTTTCCCATGCCGTAATGCTATATGCCTATACCCTCTCCCCTTTTTCAACTGTAAAAAGGAGACAAGTGACAGTGATGCCTACAGGTAAATATCAGAAGATGATTGAGATGGCGGAAGCCTCACTGAAAGAAATCAATTTCAGAAATGATTCTAACATCTACGCCAGGATCTTCGAACGACTGGCTCTTCTCTCTGATGGAGATGTAAATCTGGTCCTCTCTTTCCTTGCTAAACTCCACAAAAAAACAGAACACTGATCACACTGATAATGCAGAAAGCCATTTATTAATCTGTTTTATCAGTATCCACCTGTGTCATCGGTGTTCCAATTAATCGTTAGATTTGCAGTAATGAAATTTGTATTTTCCAAATACCATGGCACCGGGAACGACTTCATCCTGATCGATAACCGCGACGCTACTATCCACCTGTCGCAAGAGGAGATCAAGCGTCTCTGCGACCGACATTTCGGTATTGGAGCCGATGGACTGATGTTCCTTACTGCCGGGACGGGCCATGATTTCGGAATGAAATACTTCAACTCCGATGGGAAGGAAAGTACAATGTGTGGGAACGGGGGCCGTTGTATGACTGCCTTTGCCAGAGCATTGGGGATCATTGAACAGAATGCAGATTTCACGGCCATCGATGGAGAGCATGAAGCAATGATCCTTGATCAAACAGGGCCGAAAACTATGGTAAAACTTAAAATGTCTGATGTCCCGTCAACTAAATACCTAACATCGAAAATCACGAATACTGAATCCTCCCTCTTCCTTCGTCCCTCATCCTTCGTTCTTAACACCGGCTCTCCCCATCTCGTTCTTTTCACAGAAAATGTATCCGCTGTGGATGTCGTTGCTGAGGGCAGGAAACACCGGAACAATCCGGAATTTGCACCGGATGGAATCAATGTCGACTTTGTGGAGAAAAGAGAACAAAGACTTTTTGTAAGAACCTATGAACGGGGGGTGGAAGATGAGACACTCTCCTGCGGGACCGGAGTGACAGCTGCAGCCCTGGCTTATGCCAGTTGGCAGATAGCAGTTGGCAGTAAGCAGGAGGCATCGGGCAGTATGCCGTTGGCAGACAACAGAGATGTCATTGCGAGGAACGAAGTGACGAAGCAAACTCGTACTGGAACCAAGATCGAGATTGAAACCCCCGGAGGCCAACTGACGGTTAGCTTCAGGCGGGGAAAGAGTAATTTTACCGATATCTGGCTGGAGGGACCAGCTGAATTTGTATTTAAAGGGGAAACAGAAGTTCGAGAGACGTAAAACGAGGGACGAGGAACGAGAGACGAGAGACGAGAGACGAACATAAGGAAAATGAAGAATAAAAAAATAGTACAGCCGCAATTTAATGCGGCTCAACAAAACCCGAAAAACTCAATCCTAAACTAATGACCAACAGCCTGTTATCCAGCGCAATCATGACACTCAGGGCTGTTGAGCCCTCCGATGTGGATATGCTTCTGAGGTGGGAAAACAACACCGAAGTATGGAAAGTGAGTAATACCTTCACCCCATTTTCACGTTTTGAGATTGAGGAGTATGTATTGAATGCCAAACGGGATATCTTTTCTGCCCGACAACTTAGACTTATGATCGCGCTGCCAGAGGAGAAGGGTGATTCTGATACAATCGGGACTATCGACCTCTTCGAGTTTGAACCGGTACATCTCCGGGCCGGGGTGGGGATAATGATCGCCAAAGAGTTCAGGGGAAAGGGATATGCTGCTGAAGCCCTAAGAATCCTTGTCCAATATGCCTCGGAAGGCCTACACTTAAGTCAACTATTCTGTAACATTTCATCAGATAACCTCGTCAGCATCCACCTGTTTGAAACAATTGGTTTCATTCGTTGCGGACAGAAGAAACAGTGGATCAATACCGGTGAAGAGTGGCTGGATGAATATATGTACCAACTGATTCTGTAACACTCATGCACCTCTTCTTCCGGATTTTTATTCTGAAAATTATTCCTTTCCTGATTCTGGCATCTATCCTGATAGGCGTTGAACGCCTGTATTTCAGGATTCATTCTGCTGTAATTGACCTCGGAGATGTCGAACATGCCTGGTTATATATTCCTACAGGAGCAGGGTTAAACCAGGTGAAAGACAGCCTCTACACACACGATTACATCAAACGGAAAAAACTCTTTGAGAACTATATCGAACTTGGGAAATACGATCAGTCTTTCAAGCCTGGCAAGTATATGCTTCGAAACCGGATGAACTCCCCTGAGTTGGTTTATATGCTCATCAGGGGGTTACAGACGCCGGTTAATGTTTCGTTTCATAATATACGAAAACCTGAGGAACTTGCAGGCAGAATCGCCCGACAGATTGAAGCTGACAGTCTGTGTTTGCTGAAACTTTTTTCGGATGAAACGTTCCTCTCACAATATAACATTTCCGCTTTGACATTATTCACGATAACCATACCCAACACCTACGAGATGTGGTGGAACTCCACTGCTGAAGACTTTTTGGTCCGTATGGTATCAGAATCCGGGAAGTTCTGGCAGGGAGCAAGGAGACAGAAAGCCGATTCAATCGGATTGAGTATTCCTGAGGTGATTATACTTGCTTCTATCATTGAGAAGGAGACCGCCATGATTGATGAGAAGCCACAGATAGCCGGGGTTTACATGAACCGTCTCCAGAGAAAATGGCCTCTTCAGGCAGATCCTACACTGATCTATGCATGGGATGATTTCACGATCAATCGTGTCCTTAACAAGCACAAAGAAATTAACTCCCCCTACAACACCTATAAAAACAGAGGACTTCCCCCGGGGCCCATTTGTCTTCCCTCTATCGCCTCAATCGATGCAGTTTTGAACTACTACCATCATCAATACATGTACTTTTGTGCCAGGGAAGATTTTTCGGGTTATCACGTTTATTCTTCCTCCTTGAATGAACACAACAGAAACGCACGAAAGTATCAGGAAGCACTCTCTAAAAAGTTGAGGAATTAGGTTTGGTGAAATGGCAAGATTAACAGGGAAAAAGAATCATCCATGGGTATGTTGGAAGAGATATATCCGGTTATCAGTTTTTTCAGTCATTCTACTATCCGTCTCTCCCCTTCAAGCCCAGCGGCGGCCCGTTGATCCAAATATTCTCTTTCCGGATACCTTGCACAAAGGCCGTCTCACCGGCGTTCTTTCAGCCCAGGGAGCCATTTATTTTGGATCCCTCACCGGGCTCTATTTTCTATGGTATAAGGATTACGCGCAAAGTAAATTTCATTTTTTCAATGATAACAGCGATTGGCTCCAGATGGACAAAATGGGACATTTTTTCTCGTCCTATTATCTCAGCAGCGTGATGTATTCATCATACCGGTGGGCTGGAGTGAAAGAGAGTAAAGCTATCATTTTCGGGAGCCTGGTCTCCTATGCATTCATGCTCAACATTGAGATTCTGGACGGGTTCTCCCAGGGATGGGGCTTCTCGGTAGGCGACCTTGCAGCGAATACAGCAGGTTGCCTTCTTTTTATGGGGCAACAGTTTGGCTGGCACGAGCAACGTTTTGTGATCAAATACTCGTATCATCCCAGCAAATACCCTCAGTACAATCCCGAACTTCTTGGAACGAATATAATTCAGAACCTTGTGAAGGATTATAACGGGATGTCGTTCTGGGTTTCTGGAAATATTTACTCTTTTCTGCCAAAACAATCCAGGTTCCCAAAATGGATAAATGTAGCTGTTGGGTATGGCGCCGAAGGGCTTGGGGTTACTATTCCAGAATTTGACAGATATCGAAAATTTTATCTCTCCCTGGATGTTGATCTCACAAAGATCCCAACCAGATCAAAAGCGTTAAAAGCAATCTTCACCGTATTGAACATGGTCAAGATTCCATTCCCTGCTCTTGAATACAACACAAAAGGTCAGTTTAAATTTCATCCCCTCTACTTTTGATGAGAATAAAAAAAATCCCTACTTTTACCAATGATCGATAAGTCATGAAGATTCTACCAGTTGAGAAGATCCGTGAAGCCGACGCGTACACTATTGAGCACGAGCCAATTGCTGATATAGACCTGATGGAAAGGGCTGCCGGGAAATGTTTTGACTGGCTTTTCCAGCATATTCCCTCATCACGTCCGGTCAACGTAATTGCAGGAACAGGAAACAATGGCGGCGACGGGTTGGCCATTGCCAGGAGGCTTGTTGAAAGTGGTTACCAGGTGCAGGTATTTCTTACCGGTGATCCGGATAAACTCTCATCAGGTTGTAAAATAAATTACAACCGGTTTATTGAGATAAAAGGTAGCATTAACAGGCTAACCATCCTTTCTGATCAGGGAAATTCAAACGAAGAAAAATCCCCCCTTCCCTTGTGGGGAGAGGTCAGGGGTGGGGTAGTCATTCTTGATGCCCTTTTCGGAAGCGGATTAACACGTCCGGTAACTGGATTCTTTGCTGAGCTGATTGAGTTCATTAACAGGCAGGAACAGTTGGTTGTTTCAATCGATGTCCCTTCCGGCCTGTTTATTGATAAGACAGTAACCGGAGAGAGCCACCCGGCGATCATCAGGGCAGATTACACCCTCACCTTTGCCCCGCCAAAACTTGCCTTCTTCTTCCCCGAAAACGACCCTTATCTGGGAGAGTGGATCCTGCTGGACATAGGACTCTCAGAAGAGTTTCTGAAACAGGAGGAGGTGAAGAATTATATGGTCACTGCCGCCAGTATTAAACCCCTCCTGCGAAAGCGCAACAGGTTCTCCCATAAAGGAACATTCGGGCATGCTCTGCTGATCTGTGGCGGAAAAGGAAAAATGGGAGCAGCTGTCCTGACTGTACAGGCAAGCCTGAAATCGGGTGCAGGACTTGTTACGGCAAGGGTTCCCAAATCGGGCGTGGGAATTCTGCAAACCGCTGTACCTGAGGCCATGCTATCGATCGATCAGGATGAAGATTGCTTGACCGGGTTGCCCAACCTGGATAATTATACAGCGATTGGGATAGGTCCGGGGATCGGCCTTGCAAAACCGACCGGAGAAGCTTTCAAACACTTGATCCAGAGTGGGATGCCGTTAGTCATCGATGCCGATGCAGTCAACATTCTTGGTGAAAATAAAACCTGGCTTGCCTTTCTTCCTCCAGGCAGTATTCTGACTCCACACCCAAAGGAGTTTGAACGGTTAGGCGGCAAGACATCAGACGATTTCCAGCGCAATCTGCTGCAGCGGGATCTCTCACAGAAATACTCTTGTTACATTGTTTTGAAAGGGGCATATACTGCTATAACCTCCCCGAACGGAGAATGTTTTTTCAACACCTCCGGAAATCCAGGCATGGCTACAGCTGGAAGTGGCGATGTGCTTACCGGAATAATTACTGGACTGGTCGCCCAGCATTATCCTCCGTTGGAAGCATGCTTACTTGGTGTATACCTGCACGGACTGGCAGGAGACCTCGCCGCAGAGATCACCGGCCAGGAGGCATTAACAGCCAGCGATATTATCAACAACATCGGAAACGCATTTCAGTCACTCCATGGAGAATTATGAAAAAAAAGCGCTGGAACAATTGGTTCTGGCACCTTATGTTCAAAAAAGTACCGCATTGCGCGGCAAGTTCAGGTATGTCGGAGGAAATCAGTTCCGGCACGCTTTCAGCACTTTTGCCATCCTCCTCGATTATCATTACATCGACCAGATACTGCTGAAGGCATCGATGATTCATGATGTATTTGAAGATGTCGAATGCGTGTCAAAAGAGGAGATCCAACGCCTCGATGTGGATGGACCTAAGGTATATGATCTGGTAATGGAGGTTACACGCCGGACAAACGAGTCCAAACCGGAGTTCCTACAGCGTATCCTGACAAATGGATCCACCAATGCCAAGGTTCTTAAATGTGCTGACCGTATCAGTAATCTCACGGATCTCCACTCGGATACGTTTGACAAAGAATTTATCAAAAGATACATCAAAGAGACGAAAGTTTATGTTCTCCCTATGGCAGAAGAGGTAAACCAGCATATGTTGTTCGAGCTGAAGGATCTTATAAAAAAGCGTGAATCTAGTATGAGACTCTCAACACGAATCTGGTCAATGAAAAAGAAAAAGAATTAATTCAATTGAGGGTTGAGCAAAAGATCATTCTCACAACGGAGGTTGTCAATGATGAATCCCTGCCGTTCAGGTGTATTTTTTCCCATATAAAAGGCAAGTACCTCCTGGATAGAGGAATCTTTCGAGAGCAAAACCGGATCGAGACGGATGTTGGTTCCGATGAAATGACTAAACTCATCCGGAGAAATCTCTCCCAATCCTTTGAACCTGGTGATTTCCGGATTCACTCCTAACTTCTCCATCGCCAGTTTTTTTTCATCTTCGGAATAGCAATAGTAGGTCTTCTTCTTATTCCGGACGCGGAAAAGCGGGGTCTGCAGGATAAAGAGATGTCCATTCCGGACGAGGTCGGGAAAGAATTGCAGGAAAAAAGTGAGCAACAACAGCCGGATATGCATACCGTCAACGTCTGCATCAGTAGCAACCACAACGTGGTTGTATCGAAGGTTTTCAAGGCCCTCTTCCAGGTTCAGTGCCGACTGCAGCAGATTAAATTCATCATTCTCGTAGACCACCCGCTTGCTCAATCCGTATACATTCAGCGGTTTGCCCTTCAGTGAGAATACCGCCTGGGTATTGACATCCCTTGCTTTAGTTATCGATCCGCTTGCCGAATCCCCCTCAGTGATGAAGATGGTTGTTTCAAATTTTCGGTCGTGGTGGTTGTTGTAATGAATACGACAATCACGAAGCTTCTTGTTATGGAGACTTACCTTTTTAACACTCTCTTTTGCGATCTTTTTAATATTTGCAAGCTCCTTACGCTCCTTCTCGCTTTGAAGGATCTTTCTCAGCAAAGACTCTGCTGTTTCAGAGTTTATATGAAGGTAATTGTCCAGATGCCGTTTCACAATATCCGTAATGTAGTTCCGGATGGTTTGTCCATCAGGTTCAATAAGCTGCGATCCCAGTTTGGTCTTCGTCTGGGATTCAAAAACAGGATCCTGGACCTTAATGCTGAGCGATGCCAGCAGTGACGCTTTGATATCGTTTGTATCAAAATCTTTCTTATAAAATTCACGGATCGTCCTTACCAATGCTTCACGGAAGGCAGCCTGATGGGTGCCTCCCTGTGTGGTATGCTGTCCGTTTACGAAAGAGTAGTACTCCTCCCCGTACATTTCGCAATGGGTGAAGGCGAACTCAAAATCTCCCTCCTGTATATGGACAATAGGATAGATCACAGTGGAGTCAAGCTTGCTTTTTAGCAGGTCAAGCAACCCATTGGAAGAGTGAAACTTCTCTCCGTTGAAGATGATCGTCAGCCCGTTATTGAGGTAAGCATAATTCCACAACATCTTTGTGATGTACTCAGGAATGAAGTGGAAGTTTCCAAAGAGTTCATCATCAGGTGTAAATGTAACTAAAGTCCCGTTCCGGAGCTGGCAATCTTTTTCGTCCTCCTCATTCAATAAATTCCCTCGCTGAAACTCTACGATCTTAGTCCTGTTGTTGCGAATAGATTGGATCTTGAAATTGCCAGACAGAGCGTTAACAGCTTTTGCACCAACGCCGTTTAGTCCAACAGCTTTCTTAAAAACTTTTGAATCGTATTTCGCTCCGGTGTTGATTTTTGACACACACTCCACAACCTTCCCCAAAGGTAGCCCCCGGCCATAATCGCGCACACAAACCTGCTGATCATGAATAGTAACTTCAATGGTCTTGCCAGATCCCATAACAAACTCATCTACAGAGTTGTCCAGAATCTCTTTAATCATCACATAGATACCATCATCAGGAGAAGCACCATCCCCCAATTTCCCGATATACATTCCGGGACGCATGCGTATATGCTGCTTCCAGTCGAGTGATCGAATGGTATCGTCTGAATAATTATCCGGTTGAAACATCTTCTTTTTCCGTTCTGCAGTGCAAAGATAAAAGGAAACCATCTGGCTGAGAGTATGACAGGAAAAGAGTTTTCAAAAAGTAATGAACAAGTGAACCAGTGAACATGCGGATAAGTGACAATGATAATCAGGTTGCTTAGCAAAGGCATGCTAATTCCGAGAAGTTGCTATGAATTAAAGGGGACAGGGAAACTAACCTCTGACTTCCGGCCTGACCGCTTTCTTAATCTCCTGGACAAGTAACCGGAATTCCTCCTTTCGGGGCAGGAAATCCCTGGCTTTAACTCCCGACAATACGACAAACGTGATCAACTGATAAAGAGTTGCCGAGGTGTAAGAGCAGGAAGCAGCAATACCTGCCCCGATGATGCCATAGATGGGAATCAGCCACAAGCTGAAAACAATTGTAAAAACCAGGCCAATACCGGAGGCAATAGCACTGTGCATGGGCTTCCCCATGCCTGAAAAGAAAGCGCTGAGGAGGATGGAAAAAGAGAGTGAGATGATACCGATAGCCAGGCTTACAATTACCGGTTTAACTCCACTGAATTCCGGCCCGAAAACAAACACAAAAAAACTGGCAGGCAGCAGCATGATCAGTCCTACGATGAGAGTTGAAACGATCACTCCAACCTTGCTGAAAACAAGGGTCACCTTCACCGCGTAATCCCATCTCCTCTCATTGCTGATCCGTGAAAGCTGAACCATCGAAATACTACGCGGGATGATCCATACACCTTCTGATAGCTGAACACCGGTAGAATAAACACCGAGTGCCGCTTTATTAATCATATGTTCAATGAAGTAAAAACTCAGCCGGTAGTTGAAGAGTTGAAAGATATTGGCTGTTTGTGCCCAGCTCCCGAAAGTAAGAATTTCCCGGATAACCTGCTTCATGCCACTAAGGTCGCTACGTTTCAAGCGTGTGGTGATCAGGGCAAAACTAAAAAGAAACATGATGATATAGGAGACGTACATTGCATACACATAGACCATCACCTCCCGGTTGGTTGTAAAGATATAAAATACCAGCAAGACTACAATCAGGGAAGTGATCTGGGCTACAGTGAGGATATTGATGGCCCTGATACGCTCCTGACCAAGGAGAATCATTGTGTTGACTGTAAAGAGGGAATGAATCGTGGATAAGATCATTACATCGATGAAATAACCTTCAGGAATAGAATCTGTTACGTAGAGAATCGCTGCACAGCCAATGGAGGCAAACACTCCCCAAATATAGGAGGGGACAAAAAGTTTCAACAAAGGAGTCCTGGGGACAAGGTAAATCAGCGCCCCTCCTCCAATGAAATTATTCACCATCTGGACTATCGTGACAGCCAGGATAATTAAGCTGATGACACCCACCTTTTCGGCACCAAGGTATCTGGCATTTAATACCACGATAGTCAGCATAAAGATAGCCGCAAGAAACCTGGTCAAGATCGTGCCTACTATTTTTCTAAACATTGTCCTTGATTTGCGAATAGATCTCAGAAAGCTGACTACCAATCGATTGCGGAGAGTACCGTTCCTGAATGGTTGCTTTGATGGCATCCCGATCAAAGGAATTCCTCCTATCAAGCATGTGATCAATGGCCTCCGTAAGTGCAAGGATGTCCTCTGCCGGAACTAAAATTCCATTTTTATCATTGATCACCTCAGGTGCAATTCCAACAGGGGTTGAGATCACAGGGGTTCCACAGGCCAGACTTTCGACAATCACGGTGCCGAAGGTTTCATACCGACTCGAAAGCACTGTAAAGTCAGCTTCGTCATATAAAGATGCCAGATCCTTATCCTCTTTCAGGCCAACGAAGAATACGGTTTTTTCCAATACACCCAGCTCCATTGCCAGTTGCTTCATGCTTTCCAGATCTGGCCCTTCTCCCACCAGCAAGCACCTGAAATCAGATCTTCTTTTGGAGAGCTCAAAGATCGCTTCAAGTAGTCCGGAGATATTTTTGGATCGGTTATCAAAACAAGACACATGCAAGAACTGCTTCAGGATATCGGGCCTCTCATCATGAGGTTCAATAAGGTGGGGTGGATCAACCACATTTGGAACCACAAAGTAGTTTTCATTGATCAAATGGGAAGAAAGCATCGCTTGTTTAAGCACCTCTGAAACCGCAATCACAGCGGCTGCTTTCCCAACCACATATCTGGTAATCAGTTTTCTAAGGATACCTTTGTATGTGCCATTTTCAGGGAAATATCTGGACCAATGCTCTGAAATCACATGAGGGACATGGTACCGGCGACTCATAAGGTATCCCATAATGGCTTCACGGGTAAGAATATGTGAGTGAATGATATCAGGTGTAAAATCACCAACAACCTCCAACCCTCTCTTGTGGGCCCTGTAAAAACTTGTCAGGTTCAAAACCTGGAATATGCCGGGAAGTATGATCTCCGGAATCTTGTAATAGACCCTGACAGCTGTTACTCCGTTTTCAATTGCGTAGTCGATCTCAAATTCACTGGGGCAATCTGCATCTGGGTGCACATAGAGTACAACCACCTGGTGAACGGATGCGAGCGCCTCCGCCTGACGCTGAATAAACAAGCCTGGCATCGGATCATACCGGTGAGGGTACCAGCGTGGCAAAAACAGAATATTTAACGGAGAAACAGACATGGAACAAAATTACAATTTACGAATTACGATTTACGAATGCAGGTACGAATTACGATCTTCGATCTACGAATGCAAGTTTAAAATGATGTATCCGGCATCAGTTTAACTAATAAAACATGCGTCAATGAACTTTATTGCATTCTTCAACCGATCCTCCCCAATCCCTGATACTACCCTGAAGTTCCGGTTGTGTTCAAGTAACTCTTCGTGATAAAAGTTAAACAAATGCTCACGCAACTCTGGATGCTCGCGTTGCGGATCATATTCCCAGGGTATATCGATATCGCACAAAAGGTAAAGATCGTATACGTGTGTTTTAACCTGGTCAAGGATCCAGGGATCACAACGGTCATACTTCACATCGCTCCAGATCTTTGTGACAAGAGCCTCTGTATCGGAGAACAGGTATTTCTCCCTGTTCTTCACTTGTTCAACAATCATTTCCGCCTCTTGCTCATGCTGCAGTTGACCTTTGGCGATCGCCAGAATATCACTCTCCTCATAGGGTCTTCCTAATTGATTAATATATTCCCTGGCATATTCAGGCACCCAGACTGTCCCATAGTGGTCAGCTAACTGCATGGCAAGAATCGACTTACCTGTTGATTCCGGTCCGGTAACTGCGATCCGTCTGATCATAATTTACTCCTTCGTCCTTCGTCCTTCTTCCCTCGTCCTTCTTCCCTCGTCCTTCTTCCCTCGTCCCTCGTCCCTCGTCCTTCGTCCTTCGTCCTTCGTCCTTCGTCCTTCGTCCTTCGTAGCAAGCTTTCCTCTCCATTCGATAAATCCAAAAATAGCGATTACTGTAAACACAAGGAACTGGAAAGAGCTGAAATAGAGGTTGAGCCATGCAAACATCCCAATTGAGATGACATCGCCGATGATCCAGAGAAGCCAGTGTTCAATCTTTTTTTGAGCCAGCAACCACATGGCAATGATATAGATGGCTGTTGTTAATGCATCCCATGAAGGTATCTCACTGTCTGTAAACTTGTTAAGAAGGAATCTGAGAATGAAAAAGAACCCAATTATGAGAAGAGTATAAATAACAAGGGCCCGGGGAGTCAACCGTGTAACACAGATCCTGTCATCCCGATCGGTTTTCTTTAACCAATTGTACCACCCATACGCACTCATGACAGTGTAGAAGACATTGATCCCGGCATAGGCATATAACCTGGAATTGTAACAGATATAAACGTATATCAACACATTGATGATGCCTAATGGATAGACGAGGATATTCTCCTTCTTCATGAACCATACACTGGAGAGGCCACAAAGGACTGCAAAGATCTCCAGGATAGTAGTCTCTGTTCCCAGAACAACAAATGGATCGGTCAGCAAATCGGGTATTTAAATTAATTACCCGGCAAAGATATTCGAAAATGGGGAGTATGTATTCAGGATGTGCTTGTTGATATTGAACGCATCTCTTCAGAACTAAAAAAGTTTATCTTTGCCGGCGAATTCAACCAAAAGAAATATGCTGGACCTATTGAAAACTTTTTTCGATTTCATCCTTCACTTTGATCAGGTATTAAATCACTGGGTACAAGACTATGAGACTTGGACTTACCTGATTCTTTTTGCCATTATCTTCATGGAGACAGGTTTTGTTGTAACTCCTTTTCTGCCGGGCGACTCGCTGTTGTTTGCCTCTGGTACCATCGCTGCTATGACGGGTAATCCTCTGAGTGTTTGGGTGATTATTCCATTGCTGATCACCGCTGCATTCCTGGGTGACAACACCAACTACTTTATTGGAAAATTTCTGGGTCACAAGGTTTACGAGAGAAATTACAAACTCATCAAACGGGAATACCTGGACCAAACCCAAAAGTTTTACGATAAGCACGGCAAGATCACCATCATTATCGCCAGGTTCATGCCGATAGTCAGAACCTTTGCCCCTTTTGTGGCAGGTGTTGGTAAGATGGAATACATCCGCTTCGTCTCTTTCAGTTTTCTGGGAAATATTATTTGGGTAACCCTCTTCACCCTGATTGGATATTTTTTCGGGAACATTCCAATTATCAAGAATAATTTTACTATTGCCATATTAGGGATTATCTTTGTATCTATCCTTCCAATGATTATTGCCGGTGTCAGGAAATACGTGGGAAACAGGAAACGTAAATAAACCGCATGAGTCGTTCGGGTAATAAAAGTCAGATCACCGGCGCCTCCACCGCTGGTGTGCTGATTACTCTCGGCATCATTTTCGGGGATATCGGCACCTCACCTCTTTATGTGATGCGTGCCATCATCCATAGTGCTGATACCATTTCCGAGATGTTCATCCTGGGCGGTCTGTCACTTGTATTTTGGACACTGACGCTTCAAACTACCATCAAATACATCACCATTACCATTCGTGCGGATAACAAAGGAGAAGGAGGAATTTTTGCCCTTTTCGCCCTGATCAGGAAGCGGGCTAAATGGGCTTTCCTTTTTGCCATGATCGGTGGATGTACGCTGCTTTCAGATGGTGTGATCACACCAGCTATTACCATTGTATCTGCTGTTGAAGGTCTCATTATAATCAATCCCCGGATTCCGGTTGTTCCTATCGCACTGATTATCATTACAATACTCTTCTTTATACAGAAATACGGCACCAAGGTTGTAGGTCGCTCCTTTGGCCCGATTATGCTCGTCTGGTTCACCATGCTTGGGACATTGGGATTACTTCAGATTATCAAATACCCTGTCATACTCAAGGCACTAAATCCCTATTATGGGTACTATTTCCTGACTCACTTTTCGGAAGGCTTCCTTTTACTTGGGGCCGTATTCCTGTGTACAACAGGTGCGGACGCACTCTACTCCGACCTGGGGCACTGCGGATTGAAAAATATCCGGATCTCGTGGAGCTACGTAAAAACAACGCTACTTCTGAACTACTTCGGACAGGGGGCCTGGATTTTGATCAATGTCGATTACGTTAACGAATGGACCAATCCCTTCTTTGCCATCATGCCCCCCTGGTTCCTGATGTTCGGGATAGGTATTTCTGCAGTTGCTGCTGTTATTGCCAGCCAGGCGATGATTACCGGCTCTTATACCCTGATCAGTGAAGCTATATCCCTGAATTTCTGGCCCAAAATCAAGATCAACTACCCAACCAATATCAAAGGACAGATGTACATCTCCAGCATCAATTGGATCCTTTACCTCTGCTGCGTTTTTGTAGTATTCTTCTTCCAGAAATCGGCAAATATGGAGGCTGCCTACGGACTGACAATCAACATCACTATGTTGATGACAACACTGTTGTTGAGCGTCTACCTGTACTTCAAGAAAGTTCCGGTTTATCTGATCGCACTTTTTCTGGCCGTATACCTCTTTATTGAAGGAGCATTCCTGGTTGCCAATCTCAATAAATTTATCTACGGCGGATGGTTCACCTTCCTGCTTGGCAGTTTGTTATTTGTGGTGATGTATGTCTGGTTCAGCGGGAGAAAGATCAAGAACTCATTCATCGAATTTGCAAAAGTCGACAACTATTTCGAAATCATTAAAGAGCTTCATATCGACAAATCCATCCCTAAATACGCTACTCACCTTGTCTTTCTTACCAAAGCAAACAAGGTTACCGATGTGGAAACCAAGATTATCTATTCCATGCTCAACAAACAGCCAAAACGAGCTGATGTTTACTGGTTGCTCCATGTCGATATCCTTGATGAACCACATGTACTTGAGTACAAGATCACCCATCTGATTCCCGATATCATGATCAAGGTTGATTTCAAAATCGGGTTCAAGGTACAGCCAAGGGTAAACCTCTTCTTTCATCAGGTTATTGAAGAGATGAGCCGGAATAATGAAATTGACCTGATTAGCAACTACGATTCACTTCGTAAGTTCCACATTATGAGTGATTTTCGTTTCGTTATCATCGATCGGATTCAGAACTACGACTTTGACTTCCCGCCTAAAGAGCAATTCATCATGGATCT
>ERZ889078.895-NODE-895-length-25273-cov-17.449401_pt1 | contig 25273 bp, 16 predicted proteins | sample MGYA00521266_ERZ889078 | MGnify/ENA primary metagenome ERZ889078 (study PRJEB32303, sample SAMEA104408618) | aquatic metagenome | biome: Brackish water; feature: Pelagic; material: water | place: Baltic Sea | collected 2014-06-16T06:34:00 | depth 76,534 m ...
GCCACTTCCGACTTCACCACCTCGCTCGGGTTCATATCCTTTACCAGAAACTTGGATTTAAGGCGGATATACATATAGGCCCCGATGACCACGCCCATGAGCGGGACAAAGGGCATGCCGTATTTCATCCAGTCAAGAAAGGAAATCGGATCACCATACTCCATCAGGTAGCCCACCATGATGGCATTTCGTCCGCCTGCGGCAGGAGAACCGGGCCCTCCGTGATTGGCGGCAAAACAGACCCCAAGCAGGAGGAAGACTGCCAATGCCCTGTCCTTTTCCACCCCGTACATCTTGCAGGTCACTTTATAAACACCCATCAGAACCGGGATGAGAAGCGCCACCAGGGCATGCTCGGACAAAAAGCTTGCAGAGATGGCCAGGAGGGGAAGAAATATAAACGCAAAGGCCTTGGCGCTCTTTATGCGGCTTAGGAGGATCAGCCCGATCCGCTTGTCAAGTCCGGTCTTGGCAACCCCCACAGCCACGGCCAATATGCCGAAGATAAAGAAGACGGCGTCCTTCATATAGGCCTTGGATATCTCATTGACAGGGAGGACGCAGAAGAGATAGAGCATCACGGCCACAAGGAGATCGGTGGCACCTAACGGCAGGGCTTCCGTTGCCCAGAAAAAGACGGCCAGAAAGAATATGGCCAGCATTATCTTTGCCAGTTGCGCCGCCTGCCTGTCCGTCATGAGGGGCTCGGAATCTGACAGCCCCTTTTCTCCCTGCGCCATTCTTGCTTCATAAGCCTTCGGGTGAAGCTTTTGATTCATGGTATCCGCGATGGTTTTGCATTCCCGGCCCAACTGATATCCCGGAGGACTTGTTTTGCTTACCAGATTGATCATGCTCTGTGGGGTGGGGGCCATCACAACCCCTGTAAAGACAAGGACTGCAATCAACAAGAGAATAGGTTTATACCCCGGTTTGCTTGCCCAGAATCCCAATTTTCGATTAGCTTCAACTGCCACGTGATGACCCATATTTACCCCCTTTTACCGGATCTGTTTGGAAAAATGAATGACTGAACCTTTTTATTTTAGAGTGGAAAGACCTTCAGCACTGTCCTTGATGGCAATAACCGTGCCATAAGGCGGAGAGCCGTGGAGATCTTATAACCGTTTAAAAATAGAAGGAAATATTAGGGCAGGATGGTTCTTGTCGTTTTGATGTCAGGGAAGAGATGTCGGTAATTTTTACAGGTTGTAAAGGTTAAGATTCCTCTATGGGCAGGATGATGACAAAGGCATTTCCCTCCCCCCATGGCCTTCCATGATCCTGCCGGCGATGCTCAGGCCCAGACCCGTCCCTTCCTCCATGGTGGTGAAAAAGGGCTGAAAGATCTGTAACCGTTTACCGCCTCGAAGGTTCGGTTGCCTGACACAAATATTAGGAATATCAGCTACGATTCAGCATCTGCGATACCACTTTTTTGAGGCACTCGACACTGTTTCCCTGTTTTTCCACAAAGGCCGTGGTGATTAAGGCCTCTGTATAATTGGCATGATCCGTTTCCAAAGAATGAAGCACAACCGGAAGCTGGGGAATACGATCATGAAGTTGCTCAAATATATCCACATCGCTCGCATCCGGCAGATCTGAATCCAATATGAGGAGGTCGAGGGGCGCCTGGCTGAAGACCCATTTCAAGACTTCCCGGCTGTCCTTTGCCAGCCGGACCCTGTAGCCTTCGGCCATCATCTCTCTTTTCAAGAACTCTCTCACATTAGGATTACGGTCCGCGATTAAGATAGTGAACACCTTTTCATTTTCCAAAGGATATCCCCGTGCTCCATTTTGGATTTTAGATCGTGGGAAACCGAATAGGCAAAAAACTTAATCATATCCTTTTTTTTGATCCCTCAATTCCTGAATCCCCGAATCCCTGAATTCTACGAGTGTTCAATTTTCATAAACAATGCATAAACAAGCAATCACAACGGCTTAACCACTCACCTACGCAACCGCTTAACGAGGTCTGAAATTATTGACCCCCTAAAAAATCTCCCGCCTGTTTTTACGATGATCAATCACGTAGAGCAGGGTGGCCTTTTTCCGGATATCGTCTTCCAGTTGCGGCAGCTTGTCGCGCTCAACACCGTACATCCTGATGAAGACCTTTCTATACCCTTCGGGCACATTCTCATAGGAAGTCAGGATGCTCACCATGCGGCCCCCGTAATGTCGAATAATATCGGCAACCTCCTTAATTGTTCCGGGAAGGTCTTTCACCTGAAAGGCAAACTGAATCCCTCTCTTTCCCACCCCGGTCAGAGAAATCAACACCCTGAACAGATCTCCTTTGGTAATAGTCCCGACAATCTGACCTTTTTGATCCGTCACCGGCGCTCCGGATATCCTGTTCTTCATAAGGACCTCTGCCGCTTCCTCCACGGTGAAATCAAAGGGCACGGTGATCGGATCTTTGGTCATAATGTTCTCGACCTTGATCTTGGAGATTAAATAAAGAAGCTCATGTACCTCCAGGGTAGTGGCATCTGAGGCAGAGGATCTTTTCAAATCCCTGTCCGTGACAATTCCCACTAACTTCCCCTTTTCCATCACCGGCAACATGCCTATGCCATGCTTTTTCATGAGGTCCATAACTTTATTCATCGAATCGTTCACGTCGGCGGTGATAACCGTCTTACTCATCCAGTTTTTTACTAACATTGTTAGACCTCCTCTCAACCCGGATATGGGCCAAGAAATTTTGAATTTTGCTCCCGCTGTCAATAGAGATAGCAACCAACGTGCCAGATATGAAAAATCCAATAGTGACCTGTAAAAACTAAATATGTCATCATTTAGCTTAATTAAGCAAATGCTAACAAGGGAATTTCTTAAAGGGGGTTTGTCGGTTCTTTTTACAGATTGTAAAAGGTGGGAATAGATGAGTTCTGATAACGATGTTCTTTCTGATTTGACAGATCCGTAAAACTGTACGAATTGAGGACAAACTCAAAATTGGCCTTCCTTTCAGAAAGGAATGAATCATTTATGCTGGACGATGTCGGGCAGATCAACCACTTCGCTATTTGACAATCTATGGAAATGGAGCTGGAACCTGATTCGGCAGGCAATAAAAAAGGGGCTATGCCTTCAGCATAACCCCTTCAAATGATGTTGGTAGTCCCAACGGGAATCGAACCCGTGTCTCCGGCGTGAGAGGCCGATATCCTAGACCGCTAGACGATGGGACCCCTAAAAAAATAAAGAGCAAGCACTATGGAGTAAGGAGTGAAAACCAGGTAGAATCACCATCCACTACCATAAGCTCCCTACTGATTACTGCCTACTCGTTACGGTTTTTCATGGCTGGGGGACGAGGGCTCGAACCTCGGTTAACGGGGCCAGAACCCGCCGTATTACCACTATACGATCCCCCAGTGATCGAATAATGTATTCAGCCGGTCCTTAAAAGTCAAGCAAAAAAAACCTTTCCGATCAATTTCCAGTTGTCTTCCAGCACCGGACCAGATGGCCGGCATCCACTGAAAAAAGGGGGATCTCCTCTTTTCTGCAACGGCTCTCCACCTGCGGACACCTTCCCTGGAATCGACAGCCAGGAGGCGGATCCAGCGGGCTAGGCACTTCTCCCCCAAGGGAGGTCAGTTCCTTTTTCCGGAGTGGGTCCGGAACGGGCACGGCAGACAGGAGGGCCGAGGTGTATGGGTGAAGGGGTCTTTTGAAAAGCTCATCGGCCTCGGCATATTCCATAATACGGCCCAGGTACATGACCGCTATCCTGTCGCTGAAATATCCAACCACATTCAGATCGTGGGAAATGAAAAGATAACTCAGATCAAACTGTTCCTGCAGGTCTTTGAGGAGATTGATAATCTGCGCTTGAATGGACACATCCAGGGCCGAAACCGGTTCATCGCAGATAATCAGGGAAGGGTCCACGCTCAATGCCCTTGCCACTCCCACTCGCTGCCGCTGTCCACCGCTGAACTCATGGGGATAACGATCCGCCGCGCGGGAAGCTATGCCCACCATTTCGAGAAGCTGATTTCTTCGATCCGTTCGCATCTTTCTGGTCAGCCCCATGCCCCGTAAACCTTCTTCAATGGATTGTCCGATGGTCATTCGAGGGTTGAGAGAGCTGTACGGGTCTTGAAAGATGATCTGCATCTCTTTTCGTAAAGGCCGCATCTCTTTTGGAGAGAAGGAAGCGATATCCTTTCCTTTGAAAATCAGCCTTCCTCCTTCCGGCTCCAGGAGTTTCAAGATCACTTTGGCAACGGTCGATTTCCCGCATCCGCTCTCCCCCACAAGCCCCAGACTGCTGCCCTGTTCAATAGAAAAATCCACCCCGTCAACCGCCTTGACCCAGGCGGAGATCTTCTGGAAAAATCCCCTTCGCACAGGAAAATATTTCTTCAGGTCTTCCACCTTCAAGATGGTTTGCCGGTCAGTCTCCACGCTTTTCCCTGCTTTTCTCTTGGCGCTCCAGGTCATAGATTACCGGACACCTGCTCAGATGACCTTTCCCGTAATCGCACATGTCCGGCAGAACAGATTGGCAGGTCTCCACCGCGGAAGCGCATCGGGGATGAAAGGGACAGCCGCCGGGTTTATGGGAAGGATTCGGGACCGACCCGGGGATGCTGTGGAGTCTCTTCCCTCGGCTTGACCTGCCGGGGAGTGAGGCCAGAAGTCCCCGCGTATAGGGATGGCGGGGTTGTGAAAAGATCTGTTCCGTGTTTCCCTTCTCCGCAATCAGTCCCGAATACATCACATAAACCTGGTCTGCAATATTGGCGACAACGCCAAGATCATGGGTGATGTAAAGGATGGACATGCCCGCCTTTTGCTGTATGGTTCGTAGAAGATTCAGGATCTGGGCCTGTACGGTAACATCCAGGGCCGTGGTGGGTTCATCCGCAATGATCAGGTCCGGGTTACATGCGAGCGCCATGGCGATCATGACCCGCTGCCTCTGGCCTCCGCTCAGCTGGTGGGGATAATCTTTCAGCCTCTGCTCAGGGGACGCTATTCCCACGTCTTTTAAAAGCCTGATACACCGATCCCTCAACTCCTTCGATTCCAGATCTTCGTGAACCTGGATGGCTTCCTCTATCTGATTTCCAATGGTAAAAACCGGATTGAGAGAAGTGAGGGGTTCCTGAAAGACCATGGCAATCTGATTCCCACGGATGTGCTGCAATTCCACCTCTTTCAGCCTGAGAATATTTCTACCCTTGAAAAGAATATCTCCGGATACGATCTCCCCGGGAGGGTCAGGCACAAGCCCGAGAATGGCCAGGGCGGAAACTGTTTTTCCACACCCGCTTTCCCCCACCAGGCAGACGGTTTCCCCCTTCCCCACGTCGTAACTGACACCGTCCACGGCGCGTGCCGTGTCGTCCCGTCCGTGGAAATAGACCTTCAGATTACGTACTGAGAGCAGAGGGTCTTTGTCGTGGTTCATCGATTCACTTTTCCCTGAGTTTCGGGTTCATGGCATCTTTGAGCCCTTCGCCGAACAGGTTGAAACACAGTACGACAATGAGAATGGCCGTACCCGGTATCCATGTAAGCCAGGGGGCATCGAAAATAAAGCGCTTGCCGTCCGAAAGGATATTTCCCCATGTGGCATGCGGGGGTGGAACGCCGAAGCCTAAGAAACTGAGCCCGGCTTCCGTAAGGATCGCGGTGGCGATACCGATGGTCGCGGACACAAGGACGGGTGCGATGGCATTGGGCATCATATGACGGAAGATAATCCTGAAATTCCCGATTCCCAGGGCTTTTGCGGCCGCTACAAAGTCCTGCTCTCTTAAAGACAGAAATTCCGCACGCACGAAGCGTGTGGTACCCATCCAACTCGTGAGTCCGATAACGATCATGATATTGTACATGCTTGCAGGAAGGAGGGCTACAACGGTCAAAATCAGAAAAAAACTGGGGAAGCAGAGCATGATATCCACCAGCCGCATGATAATAGTGTCCAGAGAAATCGCGTTTCTGTGGAGCATTTTGAGCCACTTCGGGGGAGTTCTTTTGCGAAAAATTCGTTTTGAAACAAGGAGCAAGACGATGGAGGCATGTCCAACAAGGAGCAATACAACCCCTGCCATCTCTTTTCCCAGCCCTAAAAGAACAACGCCTGCAAACATGATGACGGTAATGATAACCTGATCATTCTTAATGTGGCTCTGCCCGAAATATCCCGCAATGCCACCCATGAAAATCCCCACCAGAACCGATATGCCCACGGCAACAAATCCAACGGTCAGGGACACCCAGGCCCCCTGGAGCATCCTGGAAAAAACGTCCCGTCCCAGGTCATCCGTGCCGAAAAGATAGACGCCCAGTCTTGGCGCCTCCCCGTGGGCCAGGGTTTCCAGGTTGGGCCTGGCGAGCGGTGGAAGGAGTTTTTCCTGCAATCGGATCAGGGCAGGATCGAAAACGGGGTCCTCTCCCGAAGTGAGGATCACGCCGACAACGGCTGTAGAGAAAAAAAGAACAAAGATCACCAGGCCCAGGATTGCCAGCCTGTTTTCCTTAAAAAGAAGCCACAGCTCCTGCAGCCTTGTACGCCTGGGGGTTTCAGGGCGTTCCAGTATGTTTTCCGCAGAGGTCATAATCGGATCCTGGGATCTACAACGAGGTAAAGAAGATCCGAAAGAAAGGTTCCCGCAAGAACCAGTACGGCCGAAATAAAGTTCACGGTAAGAATAATAGGGTAATCCCTTGCCAGGATGGCCTCATAAGCCATTCTTCCCATTCCGGGCCATGAAAAAATGGATTCGATGATTACTGACCCGCCGATCAAACCGGGGAGAATCAATCCAAACATGGTCACAAACGGCAGCAGGGCGTTTCTAAGGGCATGTTTGTAGTGCACCTGCTCGGAAGAAAGCCCTTTTGCCCTTGCGGTACGTACATAGTCCTGGCCTTCCACCTCAAGCATCTGGCTTCGAACATATCTGGAGAGGACCGCGATGCCGCCCGTGGCGCCCAGTACGGAGGGAATCAAAAGATGCCAGATGCGATCCATAAAGACAGGTGGCCACGAATAGGTACTCAGTCCGAATGTCTCCATTCCGATGACCGGGACATGAAGTACAGTTACCGTCAGGATAATCAGGATGTAGGCGAAGAAAAACCCCGGGATGGAAATCAACAGATAGGCCAAGAAAGTGGCGCTCCTGTCATAGATGCCCCCCCTGAAAATGGCGGAACGAATACCTACCGGAAACGACAGCGTCCATGTGAGAATGGTTCCCACGATAAAGAGAGGAAGGCTGTTCAAAAAACGTTCCCATATCTTGAGTAGGACGGACTGGTTGTCCTTCCAGGAGACAATCTTTCCCGTAAAAAGCCCCTTATAAAAATAAATGTACTGCATATACAGCGGCTTATCCAGATGGAATTCCTTTTTGAACCGCTCCACCATTTCCGGGGTGAATTTGGGATTCAATGGGTCCACCTGACTCGGCTCGCCCGGCGCCAGGTGAATGATAAGAAAAGAGACGACGGATACAAAAAAAAGCGTGATCGTCTTTTGAATGATACTTCGTCCTATGAAAGAAAACATATTAAAAGCGGCTTCCTGTTGACGGTTGACGGTTAAAAACGCTGTAAACTGCAAACCGGAAACTGTAAACCGGAAACCGTTAGTCTCCAGGTGTAAGCTCCGGCATTTCAGGAACCTTCATCCAGCGGTTGAAATGGAAGGTGTAATTTCCTGTCTTGGTGGGTTTGATTTTTCTGTACAGCATACCACCATCCTTGTCCAGATCCTTGATGAGAATTCTTTTATCCAGAACGGCCGTCCATTTCCCCACATACAAAAAAGTGTAGGGCTGCTCCCGCGCAATAATTTCATGAAGCCTGTGGCAGTACTGCACCTGCTTTTCATGATTGTATTCCTGCCGTATTTTCACGATCAGCTCATCCGCTTCTTTGTTCTTAAACCCCACAAAATTCAACTGATAGGGATGCGTCTGAGAGGAATGCCATATCTGGTAGAGATCCGGTTCTATCCCCATGACCCAACCCAGGATGACCGCATCAAAATCGGCCTTGTCCACCCGCTCCTGGATAAAGACCGACCATTCAAGCATGTCTGTTCGTACGTCAATGCCGATCTGCTTCCAGCTATCCTGGGCAATGGCCAGAACCGCCTTCCGGATGTCATTTCCGCTGTTGGTAATGAGCGTGAAAGCGAGTCGTTTTCCGTTCTTTTCCAGCCACCCCTGGGCGTTCCGACGCCACCCCGCTTCTTCTAATAATCTGAGCGCCCCTTTGGGATCATAGGGAATCGGCGGGATGTTGTGGTCATAATAATCGGTCTGCTTGACAAATGGGCCGGTGATTCTTTCTGCCTGCTTATAGAGTACATAATCGATAATTTTGTTCACGTCTATGGCCATACTCAGGGCTCTTCGTACCCTCATATCATCAAAAGGCGCCCTTCGCATATTGTACCCGATATAGGAATACCCGAAGGAAGTGCCTGAAAAACACTGAAACCTCTCATCTTTTTCCAGCCGTTCCACCTGATGGGGCTGAACATCATAACTGTCCAGGGTTCCGGAGTAAAATTCCATCTCCTGGGTCAGAAGATCGGGCACAATCCGTAGAAAGAATTTCCGGTAGTGGGGGGGGCCTTCCCAGTAGCGATCGAATCCGGACAGCGCGATGAATTGATCGGACTTCCATTCCTCGAAAAAAAACGGCCCGCATCCGATCGGATGCCGGTTGAAGCTGCTCTGTCGAATAGAAATTTTATCCAGAGGTGCGCCTGAATCCTCCGCTTCCTTTAAGAGTACGTTCCGGTTCAGCAGGTGTTCCGGCAGAATGCCCATCCCCCATGTCCCCAATGCCTGGGAATAAAGCCTTTTGTAAACGATTCGAACGGTCAGTGGATCCATCACCTGCACCTGTTTCACCGGTTCGTAATCGGACGTCCTGGGAGAAAGATTTGCCGGATCCATAATGGCGTCATAGGTGAATTTCACATCGCCGGCATCAAAAACGTGTCCGTCGTGGAATTTTACGCCCGGTCTCAGATGGAAAATCAGCACGGGATTGTGCTCGATGGCAGGAAGGATCTCCTTTGCATAAGCGGCGCGTATCTTCTCATCTACCTGAGGTATCATATGCAGGAAGGGCACACCATCAAACGATGCAAAGTAATCCTTTCCAAAAAGCTTTGCAAGATTGCTGAAAAGGTCCTGATCCACTTCCGACAGAGTCAGTTTAATGCGGGCCGGGGCGTGAACCGTTATTTTCACTTCCTTTTTTTCTTTCTGGCTGTTCTCTATCCGGATGGTTTCATAAATTTTCGGAGGGATGATTGCAACCGCCTTGATTCGATCGAGAGTAGCGCGCAATTCCGGATCCGGAAGGGTTTTGTCTTCCATAGCCCCTTGAATTATGTCAACCACATCCTGCGCATTTTCAACGTTTTTCCCCGGGATTACGGCGTTGTCATGGATAAAAAAATAAGCTTCCTCCAGGACCTCCCAGGTAGTGGCGAGCCGGCCCCTGAAATTTAATTCTTCATCATAATCGATCAGGCCATCGAATACCATGGACTCAATACGACTGCTCGTAGAGTTCGCCGAAAGAATAGGGTTGAGCAAGGTGGCATCTCCAAGAGATGCCGTGATATATTCGTGAAGGCGGTCCGGGTTCCCCTTCGTCTGCTGTTCATAGGTGGGAACCCACAGATATGACTGAAGAAGAAAGAGGATGATGAGGGTGGGGATCAATATCAGAAGGCGTTTGATTGTCATTTCAGATACATGGCGGTTCAATAATCCTTGTTTTACCAGAAAGCACCGGAGCCCGAGATTACGCAGGCATCGTTTCTCCATAATTGTGGAAGAAAATAATGTCAAGGGAAAAGCCGGTTTCCATGGGATTTTGGCTGAGTATGACCGTGAAACCATTCTTTTCAACTTGACGTGAGGGACTCGAGAGTCAATAATAGGATACAAGACAACAGGTAGGAATACAAAACCACAGCAAGTGGGTAGAATATTTCATGGAGGGTGCAGAAAAAATGACGGGACAGCCAAAGATGGATCCGGAAGTATTGTCCATGGTACTGGATACCATAGAAAAACTCGAGAGGGAAAAACTTCCTCTGGAAACCAAACTGGAAATGGACAGAATCGGTGAATTTCCGGAAAAACTGATCCGGTTCATGCTGGGGCCGGATATTGCCCTTCATCTTATTTTCATACCGGAAGAATTCGGTGGACTTGGTGCAGGGGCGACAGAGATAGCCATTGTGTCGGAAAGAATGGCCAAGATGGACCTTGCCGTTGCCACATCTTTTTTAGCCATATGCCTGGGGATGGATCCAATACGGGTCGGCGGCACACCGGTACAGCAGGAAAAGTACATCACTAAAATTGCGGAAGAAGGTCTGGTGGTTGCCTATGGCGTCACGGAACCCGAAGCCGGGTCAAACGTTCAGGCGTTGAAGACAAAGGCCGAGCGCGTGCTGGATGATAAGGGAGAAATCAAAGGGTACAGGCTCAACGGCCAGAAACAGTTCATCACCAACGGGGGCGTAGCCCAGCTCTACACGGTTCTTGCCGAGGCTCCGGACGGGCCATCTTTTTTCGTCGTGGAAGGGGGCACGGAGGGGCTTGTCCCGGGCAAACATGAAGACAAACACGGAATTCGCGCCTCAGACACCTGCCCCCTGACCCTGGAAGATCTGTTCATCCCTGTGGAAGACCTTCTGGGAGGCGTGGAAGGGCAGGGGTTGAAACAGGCCAACAAGGTGTTTGGATATACAAGGCTCATGGTGGCCACATTCGGTTTAGGGGGTGGTGTGGCAGCCCTGGAACGTTCCATCAAATATTCCAGGGAACGGGTTCAATTCGGCACTGCCCTTGCTGAGAAACAGGGATACACCCACAGGCTTCTGGTCCCCCATGCCGTGCAGCTGGAAGCGGCCCGTGCTTATATCGAGGAAGTCGCAAGAAGGCTCGATACCGATGAAGAAGACCTGCAGGTGGAAGGGTCCATCGCGAAATATTTTGCTACGGAGGCAGGTGACTCCATGGCCAACGATGCCATTCAGGCATTCGGGGGGTACGGCTACATCCGGGAATACGAGGTGGAAAAAATCAAGCGGGATGTAAAGATTCTGACCATCTACGAGGGGACCAGTGAAATCCAGAGAAATATCATTTCCATGTTCCGCATGCGATCTTCCGTACGGTCAAAAGGCGGATTTTACACGGAAATGGCGGACAGGCTGAAGGTCCTGCCCGAGGATACAGGAGGGCCTGCCCTCGCCGACGCCATCTCGGCCATGAATACCGTTATTTTGAAGGCGCGGGCCAACAAGCTCACCAAGTCCCAGCATGTCATGTTTCTCCTGGCCGATATGATGACCTGGGCGGAGACGGCCAAGGCTCTCTGCCATAAGGCCGCGATTCATCGGGAAGGACAGGCCCGCACACCTGCATTTGTAAAAGGAGCCGCGAGATTATTTGTAAGGGAAACCGTGGAAAAGATTTATTTTAACAGCCTGAAAATCGGACAGGGTTGCGGTATGGCCGTTCCTGAAATCGTTGAAGCTGCAAAGGGAATGCCTGTGGATGCCATTATAGAGGGCTACCTCCAGGACATGGATCTGGTTGCGGCAGAACTGGTAAGGTAAAAGGAATCAGTGGCCCAAAAAAGATATTATCGCCGACCGAGGCCTTCGCGTTCCGGTAAAAAAGACCGTTTCAGAGAAGATCCAGATTATTCAAAGCCAAGGATAGACCCGGTACTCAAGCCTTTTTTTGAGCAGATCGGCGTTCCTGAGAAAACCCCTTTCATCCCCGATCCTTTTCAAGTGGAAGCCGTTGAAGCTGCCATGGACCATGATGTCCTGGTGACCGCCCCAACCGGATCAGGAAAGACTTGGATTGCCTCGCATTCCATATACGAGTATCTCGCAAGAAATATGCGGGTATGGTACGCTTCCCCTCTGAAAGCCCTTTCTAATTCCATCTATCAGCAATTCATTCGTGAGTTCGGTCCTGAAAATTGCGGCATTATCACCGGCGACAGAAAGGAAAATCAGGATGCACCGGTCGTTGTGGGCACCACGGAAATCCTGCGCAACCAACTCTACGATGCCATGCATAAAGGGGTGAATATCCGCACGGATCTTGTCATCCTGGACGAAGCGCACTATCTGAATGATCCTGATCGGGGTGTGGTGTGGGAGGAAGTGCTGATCTATCTGCCTCCCAGGGTGAAGCTCCTGCTCCTTTCCGCCACCATATCAAACCCGCAGGAAGTCTGCGCCTGGCTGAAAAAAATCCGGGGAACTTCAAACCGGGTGATTCAGAGCTATATCAGGCCGGTTCCCCTGAAGACGCTTTTCCTTTTTCCGGATGGTCTCACGGTACCCCTGGGAAGTTTAAAGGGGCTGGACCCCAAGGTGAAGAGTTTCCTTGCGGAGAGTTCAAATGTCAGGGGCAGGCACGGGGCGCCCGATTATGGAAAGATGCTAAAGTGTCTCAGAGAGCTTGATCTTCTCCCGGCTATCTTTTTTCTCAAATCCAGGGCGGATTGCGACAATGCCGTTCTTACCTGCCAACCAAGCAAAAAGGCCACACAGAAACGGAAACTCAAGGCCGAGTTGCGGTCTTTCCTGCTGGAATATCCCCATCTGAAGGAACACCGGCAGATTGAATACCTGCTGGAATCTCTGGTTGGCTCTCACCACGGCGGACAACTCCCGTACTGGAAGGTGCTCATTGAAAAACTGATGAACCAGGGTCTCCTGGAGGCCATTTTCTGCACATCTACTGTGGCGGCCGGGGTGAATTTTCCTGCGCGAACCGTGGTTCTGCTTCAGAGCGATCGCTACAATGGCCATGAATTCGTCGATTTGTCGGCGGTGGATCTTCAGCAGATGATTGGCAGGGCAGGCAGAAGGGGAAAAGATAATATCGGTTTCGCATTGACCATACCGGGTCCCTATCTGAAACCCGGGCTGGTACAAAAACTGGAAGACGCTTCCCCTGATCCCGTTACCAGCCAGATCCATATCAATTTTTCCATGACACTGAACCTCCTTCTTTCCCATTCCCCGTTAGAGATAAAAGATCTTCTGGAACACTCTTTTGCGGCCTACCAGTATGGGGCTTCAAATCCTGAACTGGAAAAGAAATGCACCCATCTCTTAAGCAAAATCAGGGAACTCCTTCCGGAAGCCGGATGCAACAGGGATGATCCCGGGGGAATTCAGGATCATATCCTGATTCGATCGTCCCTGATCCGGGACATGGACGCGCGCCGAGTTGCCGGGTTTCAGAAATCTCAGGAGGGCAGGGAGACGGGCGCTTTGACGCCGGGAAGGCTTTTCCTTCATAAAAACAACAAAATATACATGGTTTTCAAGACCTATTTCGACCGGGGAAGGCTGGTATGCGCTTCCCACAATATCCTGAAAAAAGACCCCGACAAACCAAGAAAACTCAAATTGAAAAGGGTAGATCTCCATCAGATTCAGATTGTTTTTGATCAAATCGTGAGCATTCCCGAAGACTATTCAAGGGAAGAACTGGATCGCATTTTTGACGGGATCGACCTGGAAAGCCTCAAACCGGCGGGAGATGCCCCATCTGAAACCTTTCCTGAAGACGATGAATCGTGTCGCCTGAAAGAAAGGGTTGCAGCACTGCCCTGTGAAGAATGCCCGCACAAAAGTATCTGCCACGAGGAAAAGAAAAACAAAATTCTGCGAATCGTGGATGAATTTCAATCTATCATTGCCCGAATGGAAGGGTCCGGCAGCGGGTTGTGGTACAGCTTCAAGCGACATCTGCGTTTTCTCAAAGAAACGGATTTTGCAGATGAACACGGCACATTGACTGCCGATGGGAGGTGGGCATCCAATCTCAGGCTGGATCAACCCCTTCTCATAGCCGAAGCCATCAGAAAGGGTGCCTTTGAAAATATCCTCCCTGAAAATATGGCGGGGGGACTTGCTCCTTTTGTCTGGGACAGGGGTCAGGACGTGGAAATCCTCCTGAGAGAGGATGTAGATTTACGTCCCATGGAGGAAACGTTTGGCATCATCCAGGAAAGAATTCGGGAAATCAGGAGATTGAAATCGAGCAGAGGTTTGGAGGGTCCTCCCCTGCTCTACTGGCCTGCGGCGGCTGTCTACCTATGGGCCAAAGGGCTTTCATGGGAGGAGCTGATCGTTTCAGTGCATGTGAGCGAGGGGGATATGGCTTCCCTGATCATGAGGACGGCAGACCACCTCAGACAGATAGCGGCTTTAAAGGATACCCACCCGGAAATCGCCGCAGCGGCTTCAAAGGGCATTGAACGAATATTCAGGGAGCCTGTTTATATTCCTTGAATTGAGCGGCGATTTCAACCGACATCCTGAAGGACACCACAAATGGCGGGGCCAAAAAGTTCCACCTGCCACTTTCTGATCTCCTGCATTCCTTTCATCTCTTCAGGTCCCTTCGGGTTTGCGATGGCAAGCGCCTGTATCTGGGCGTTGGTGCAGACCAGAGACGGATCAATCCTGCGCTTTTCACCGATCCGCTCCCGCCACTTTTTCAATGCCTTTATTCTGGATGTCTCCGTTGCCAACAACCGCTTCATGGTCTTTTTAGGGAATGTTTCGAGCTCACTGCCGGGGAGTTCCAACCCTTCCCGGACCTTTTCAATAATGGCGTCCCCCATCAGGCCGATCAATTTGGGGCTGAGCCCCGATATTCCTGTAAGTTCCCTTTTGTTCAAGGGTTTAAGCTTTACAATCTCAAGAACAGGATTATTCCCCAGCACTTTGAAATGGGGACAGTCTCTTTTTTTCGCCATCTGGTCTCTCATGGAGAGGAGGTTTTCCAGCACAGCAAGATCTCTGGCCCCCAACCTTGATGCACCTTTAAAATGGAGGAAAAATGGCTTGTTCTTAGGGGTATTGGGTCGGACCCCGGCCAGCAGTCTGCACTCTTCCTCCACACAGAAGAGGAGTTTCTTTTCGACCAATTCCTTCCTGAGAGCGTGGGCCAGGGGAAGAAGATAACAGATGTCCTGAACGGCATAATCCAGCATGGGCTCAGGAAGAGGTCTCCGGGACCAGTCCTTTTTCTGGTATCTTTTGTCGCTTATGACGCCGAAGTTTTCTTGTAGCAGACTGGCCAGACCGGTTTCCTTCATCCCTAAAAAGCGTGCGGCGATCTGTGTGTCAAAAAGGGAACGGACCTGAATGGTGAAATCTCTGTAAAGGGAACGAATGTCGTAGTCGGCGCCATGAAATATTTTCCGGACCTTTTTGTCTGCAAAAACAGGGGCAAGTGGAGAAAGGTCCTTTACGGCTAAAGGGTCAATGACGAAATTCGAAGAAGGGGTGGCAATCTGGAACAGGCAGACTTTTTCCTGGTAATGGAACATGGAATCCCCCTCAAGGTCCACGCCGATCTCCGGCAGTCCCTCAAGTTCCATGGCAACTCTTTTCAGATCTGCCTCTTTTTCAATAAGCTCGTATTTTCCGCTGGTTGTAATAGCTTTTTCTCCTCCTCAAATCACGGTAAAGTGGCCTTCTTCAAACTCAGGTTTTCCCTCATACCTTTTCATGAAAAACCCCGGGGCCATATCCGCGTTCTCTATGATGGACGGATTGATTTCAATGCCGGCCTGGTGAAAGGCTTTTATGACACTCGCGGGTTTTGGGGGACAGCTCTTGATGGGAATCATCTCCTGGATATCCGGGTTATCCTTGTGCTTCTGGTACATGCACTTCCCAAAAAGAATGGTCTTTTTCATACCCGGGGAAGGCGCCATCGCTTTTCCCGTAAGCACTTCCACATCGTCCCACGGCTGGCCTTTCCAGGCGGCGGCAATAGCTGCAAGGACAACGCCGTTTAATCCCGAGCAATAGGTGCACATGGTCAGATCGTATTTGCGATAAGACAGGCCTTTGATCCCCATTTTCGCCATGGGAAGGGGCAGGGTATCACCGCTGTACGGGAAAGCGGATTCGTGACGAGAGGCCACTTTTCCAATCTCTTCCCCCACCACTTCCACATCTGTCAGGTCCAGCCGTCTGTTTCGATTTTTTGCCGCATGGACCAGCTGCGGGACCTCTGATGGTTCATGACCCAATACCATGGCCCCCACCAGATCCGCCGAGAATACGTCCGCTGAAGCCACGAGGATATTGCTCCTTCTGACACGTCCATCAAAACTTGGCCCCCGGGCCGTTGTATATATGCCGTCCAGAAGGGTAAGCATGGGGGGCATGGGATCAGCCAGTTTGCTGACCCAGTAATGCAGATTCTTTTCCGGATCGGCATTGTGACACTTTTTCCTGGAATCCACGTTAATGGTTCCTTTGAGATTCTTGATCCCCAGGCTAACCACCGTCTGCGCGTGGGTTTTGAGCACCGGAATATTCACGACAAAATCGCTATCGAGGATGTCGGCATTGAAATGGAGGGTATCTCCGTTTCCCAGATCTACCTCCCGGAACTTCCTTTCATGGACATTGATCACCTTGATCCCGTAACGCTTTTTCAAGAGATTGTACCCAAGGCTTTCAAAAGCAGAGTTCGGGGATTCCCGATCTTTGAGGGCTACAACCATACCTTCTCCGATCGTGATCTCTTCTATCCCCCTCTCTTTGAGAAGAATCACCATATCCTCCACCGTTCGGGAAGTGGTAATCACCCCCCATTTCGGAAACGAAACCTTGTGGGTCCAGAAAACGATATTGGGTTTGATGAATACTTTTGCCTTGGGGGGCAGGTGATTCAGCCCACCACACAACTCTACAGCCTTGCGGACAGAGTCCTGATTTTTTTCATAACGTACGATGGATACGACCGGTTTACCCATGATAATCTCTTCCTCCTGTCAATCCCTGTGGTAAAAACTCCCTCTCGGGGAGACTGGCGCCTGTGATAACCTCTGGTGAAGCGCTGCAACGTGGATCATCTCAGGATTTGCTTTTTTTGTCAAGAGTTTCAACGCGATCCCCTAACGGTCAGGCAGCCGTCTTTCATGACCAGTACCCTGTCTGCATTTTTTATGGTCGAAGGTCTGTGGGCCACAATAATGGTTGTCCTTTCCTCGGTCATCCTCAGGATGGCTTCCTGTATCAGCTGTTCCGTTTCAGGGTCGACGCTGGAGGTGGCTTCATCTAATATGAGCAGCCGCGGATTGCCTGCCAGGGCCCTGGCAAAAGACAGAAGCTGACGCTGCCCCGCGGAAAGGGTCGATCCGCTTTCACTGACTTCCTGGTCAAAACCATCGGGTAGCCTTTCTATGAAAGGCAGTGCATTGGCAGTCTCAGCCGCGCCCCTTATCTGTGCCACACTCAACTCTTCCCTGCCAAGCGATATATTTTCCGCAATGCTTCCTGCAAAGACAAATACATCCTGCAAACAGATGCCGACCGTCTCTCTGAGTTTCCCCATGGGCCATTGCCTGAGATCAACACCGTCCAGCAGAATGACGCCTTCATCAGGGTCATAAAATCGCTCGATTAAATTGGACAGGGTTGTCTTGCCTGATCCGGTGGACCCCACGATGGCGATGGTTTCCCCGGGGTTTACCTCAAAAGAAACGTTTTTGAGCACCTCGGGGCCGTCACCGTATCGGAAATGGACGTTTTGAAAAATCAGATGGCCTCTGATTGTTTCAGGCGCCAGCGGATTCGCCGGTTCGGGAATGATATCGTCCTGATCGATATATTCAAATATCCTTTCCGTGGAAGCCATGGCCTGTTGCATGATATTGTATTTTTCGGAGATGTCCCTGACCGGTTTGAAAAACATCTGGATGTAACTGATAAAGGCCACGAGGGCTCCCAGGGTCAATTCTTCCTGGATGACCTTTCCTCCACCGTACCAGATGAGCACGGCCACGGCTATGGAAGAAATCATTTCCATTAACGGCATGAAAACAGCGAAAACACGGATCTGCTTCATTCCGGCAAGATAGTTCTCCTGATTGATTCGGGCGAAAATATCCTTTTGCGATTTTTCCTGTATAAATAGCTGGATAACCTTCATGCCTCGAATTCGTTCCTGCAAAAAGGCATTAATTTTCGCCACGGTTGCCCGCATTTCCCGGAAGGCCTCCCTGGCCATGGTGCTGAACAGGATGGTGATACCGAAAATGACCGGCAGAAGGGCAATGCAGATGAGGGCAAGCTTGTAGTTGATGGAAACCATCACGATGAGGATGCCCAGAAGGATGAACAGGTCTTTAAAGACCGTGATCAACACGGATTTAAACATTTCATTCAGGTTTTCAATATCATTGCTCACCCTTGTCACAAGACGACCCACGGGGTGTTTGTCGAAAAACCGCACGGCCTGGGACTGCATCTTTTTAAAAAGTTCCAGCCGGATATCCAGCATGATCCGCTGTCCGGTCAATTCCAGCAGATAGTATTCCCCGTAGCCGAAACCGATGGATAAAAGGAGCAGAAAGAAAAAAAGTGCCGCAAGCACCCCGACGCCGGTCAGGTCGCCGCCGCGGATCTTGATCAGGTCTTTTTCGGGGAGAGTCTCGAGAAGCTTGTAAGGGATCATGCTCCAGCCGTCATCCATCTGCAGGATGGCTTTTTTAAATGGCTCCGGAATAAGATCCCGTTTTTCGGTATTGAACCGGTAAAACCTTTCCGGTGAAAGAATTCCCTTCATTCTGAGCCGTTGCAGTTCGGCCGGATCTATCTTTTTGAGGTTTTCATTGGAGATAAAAAACCACGACTCATCTTTATCTTCAATAAAAAGAGTCCGATATTTTTCAAGGATGTTTCGGTCTTGAGAATTTACCGTCTTTTCGGAATCGATTTGGTACCAGGAGGAAAGGATGTACTGGTCAATGGCAATTTTGGTAAGGTAAGGGGCTGCAAGGTCAAAAAGCGTGATCAGGATGGAAAACAGAAGGCCCGCAAGCACTGTTTTCTTATAGGGGAGCGCATAGGCCGCAAGGCGCCTGAGCAGTTTGAGATTGTAGGGCTTTCCCAGCTGCCCTTCTTCCGAATATCCAAAATCTCCAAACATCTACTGAACGTCCCCCATTTCCAGCCGTTCCGTCATGAGCTGTTCCTTGTAAAGGGTCGAATATAGCCCATTTTGCGTAATGAGGGCCTGGTGGGTTCCCTGTTCAACGATTCTGCCCCTGTCCAGAACAATAATTCGGTCCGCTCTGAGAATGGTTGAAGACCTGTGGGAGACAATCAGGGTGGTTTTGTTCCTGCGCATACCCAGTACCCCATTGAGGATTCTTTCCTCTGTCTTCATGTCCACCATGGAAAGCGCATCATCCATGATTAGAATCGGGAAGGGCCGTACCAGGGCACGGGCGATGGTCAACCTCTGACGCTGTCCTCCAGACAGGGTTTTCCCCAGTTCTCCCAACCAGGTGTCGATACCGTCTTCAAGATCCTGTATTTCTTCCAGGATATCGGCAACCCGTAGGGAGCCCAGGATTTCCTCCTCCGTTATCCCTTCTCTTCCAAACGAGATGTTGTTGCGAACCGTATCCGAAAACAGGAAAAGATCCTGCGTAACAAATCCGATTATTCCCCGGAGTTCCTGAAGGGGCAGCTGGCAGACATCCCGACCTGCCACGAATACTTTTCCGGACGGCACATTCAAGAGGCGGGGAATACTCTCCAGCAGGGTGGTTTTTCCGGCTCCCACTTTACCGACAATGGCAACGGTTTCTCCGCTGCCTATCATGAGGGAGACGTTTTCCAACGCGTAATCGGTAAATCCTGGAAATTTCAGGCTGAGATCATCGATGACAAGGACGGGCTCCTCCAGCCCGGTTCCATAACCATCGAGGTGCCCATGGGAGTTTCCCTCACGTGTCCGGGGCCCGATGGACAACGGATCTGCAATTTCCGGTTTTTCTTCCAGGATGCGGTTGATGCGCCGCATGGAAGCGGAACCTCTCTGGATAAGGTTTGTCACCCAACCCATGGCCATCATAGGCCAGGTGAGGAGGTTCAGGTAGGCGATGAAAGCCACAAAATCTCCCGGGGTAATATGGTCAAGGATCACGTAACGTCCCCCAAGCCCTATGACGATGGCGAGACCGGCATTGGAAAAGATGCTCATGATGGGAAAAAAAAGGGCAAGAGTCTTGGCGAGACGCATGTTCTCGGAGACAAATTTCATTCCCAGTTTCTCTGTTTTCCCGTATTCCCAGTTTTCCCTGTCATGGGCCTTGATCACTTTTATCCCGGCAAAAGATTCTCGAACCTGTTCCGTTAGATCCGCAAAGGTCTTCTGTACAGACTCAAATCTCTCCGACATACGTTTCGTAAGGGCCCTGGTAAAAAAGATCACAACAGGGGCGGGAATCAAGGCGATGACTGTGAGCCTCATATCGATGGCCATCATAAACCCGATGGCGGCCGTTCCGAGGACGGCCCCGTCAACAAAGGCCACCAGGCCCATACCGCTGGCCATTCGCACAGAGTTGATGTCATTAATGGCCCTCGCCATAAGGTCGCCTGTTTTGGTTCGTTTAAAAAAGGAAGGGGAGAGGGTTTGCAGATGACTGTAAATCCGGGATCTCAAATGCATCTCCACCTTCCTTGAATGGCCCATAATCAGGTGCCTCCAGGTGTAGCGAAACACCGTGACCGCCAGTGCAATGGCCCCGATCATCAGGGCATATTTCAAGAGCGGTATCCCTGTTTCAGGGACGGATTGAATGGTGAGGAGGTTGATCGCCTTCTTGATAATCAGAGGAATGAGAAGCTGGAGGAAATCTACCAGGAGAAGACTCCCCAGCCCCACTGCAAGAGCGAAGCGGTTCTGGATGAAATACACTTTCAGGGGCAGAAAATTCTTTAATGTGTGAAGGAAAGGAACCGTCAAATTTCTTTCACCGAAGTTTTGAATTTCAAACGAAATTTCTCGATTTTGGAATGAAGTGTGGGCCGGGAAAGCCCTAAGAGTCTGGCGGCTTTCGAACGATTGCCCCCCGTCACATTGAGGGCCTCTTTGATCAGAAGGCTTGCGAATCTGTCCATACAGGCATCGAAAAGATTGTCTTCTCCCCCATTCTTAAGGGCGTTATGCACCCATCCCTTGATGGCATCCTCCGATTCTACCCCCGCCTCCTGGACATCCGTGCTTTTTTCATCGACGGCTTGGGCTATATCCTCTGGGCTGACCGGCGCCCCGCGATTGAAAATGAGCGCCTTCTGTAAAACATTGGAAATTTCCCGAACGTTTCCCGGCCAGGCATATCCATTCAACTTTTCAATGGCATGATCCGTTATTCCCGGGTTGTCCATCCCCACCTGGGACGCATGCCTTGACAGGAAATATTTTGTGAGCAGGGGAATATCTTCCACCCTGTCCCTGAGTGGAGGAAGCAAAATGGTCACCACTTTGAGACGGTAATAGAGATCCTCGCGAAAACGTCCCTGTAACATGGCATCTTCAAGGTTCCGGTTGGTTGCCGCGATAATCCTGACATCCACCGGAATGGTACCCCGACCCCCCAGACGCTCGATACTCTTTTCCTGGAGGAGCCGCAAGACCTTGGCCTGAATGCCGGAGGGCATATCCCCTATTTCGTCCAGGAATACGGTACCCCCGTGGGCCTGTTCAATTTTCCCCACCCTCCTGTGGGCGGCGCCCGTAAAGGCGCCCTTTTCATACCCGAAAAGTTCGCTTTCCAGGAGATTTTCGGGGATTGCCACACAATTGATAACCAGAAACGGCTTTTTGGCCCTTGGGCTGTGCTGATAAATGGCCCTTGCCGCTAACTCTTTTCCCGTCCCTGACTCCCCTCGAACCAGTACGGTTGCATCGGTTGAGGAAACCCTGCCAATGGCTTTATACACTTCCTGCATGGGCTTGCTCCGTCCGATGATGGCCTCCCGGGAGGCATTTTCCGGTACAACATCCATATCAACCGGGGATCTGGAAAACCGCCCGGCCTCGAGGGCCTGTGAAATAATCCCCAACATTTCCGGGATGTCAAAAGGCTTGAGGATATAATCAAACGCTCCCAGTTTTGTGGCCTCAATGGCCGTTTCGGTTGTGCCGTAGGCCGTCATGATGATAACCGGTAGTTTGGGTTCGATTTCGTGGATGCGTTTGAAGGTTTCCAGGCCGTTCATACCGGGCAGCCGCATATCGAGAATAACCAGGTCTGGGACCTGGGATCGAATCTGTGAAAGGCCTGCTTCACCTGAAGGGGCATTCCTGACAATATACCCTTCCTCTTTCAAGAGTCTTTCAAAGCTCATTCTCAACTGGTCATCATCATCGATAATCAGGATGTCGCTCAATTCCATGCTCCTTAGGGGTCGCTGATTTTATTGGAAGGACAATAATGAACGTGGTCCCTTCCCCTTTGCTGGAAACAAAGTCCATTTTTCCGCCATGTTCCTCCACAATCCTGCTCGCAATACTCAGGCCGAGACCGGTTCCCTCTTCCTTCGTGGTAAAAAAAGGTTCCATGATTTTGGGTTGCAGGCTTTTTTGAATTCCGGAGCCGTTATCTTTCAAGCGGATAAGAACCACCCGACCAAACGGTTCCTGGACAGCCTGTTCTTCCTCTATGATGATTTGTCCTCCGCCTTCCATCGCTTCGCAGGCATTCTCCATAAGGTTTACCAGAACTTCCTTCAATTGTTCCGGATCTCCCTGTATTTCCGGAAGGTTTCCCGACCTGACAACACTGGTTTTTACATCGTATGATTCCAGCCGGTGTCTGAGCAACTGAAGCACCATATCCACAAGTTCCGAGGGATGAACGTTCTGGATCTTCAGTTTCGGGGCGCGGGAAAATTCCAGAAAATTCTGAACAATGGTGTCCACATGGTTGATTTCCTCTGAAATCACATGGAAATCGTCTTTCTGGGTATTCGACAGACCAAGGGTCCTGTTGAGGGAAAACAGCCGCATTTTGACCGACGTGAGGGGATTTCGAATGCTGTGGGCCATACCGGCAGCAAGTTTGCCCACAGAGACCATCTTTTCCGCCTGCAAGAGGCTTTCTCGACTCTTTTCCAGTTCAGTCTGTGCCTGCTCAGCATCCTCGATGAGACCACGCACCGATACGCTGAGCGAGTATACCTCATCCCCGGGTCTTTTGGAAGCGGCCTTTCTATCCGCTGCAACGGTCAACCTGTGCAGTGGGGTAAGGATATGGTGTATGAGGAAAAAAACCAGGAGAAACCCCAGGACCAGGACAGCTGCCATGGCGATGACCACGATGATTCTCAGTCGTTGGGCCTCATTGCTGCTGTTTTCCCTCATCTCCATTATGCCGGCCGTATACAGGTTCTTGTATTCTTCACAGAGTTCCAAAATCTTGAAGAAACTATTCCGCACGCTCTTGTGAAGTTCAGCGCCTTTAGCACGATTCCCGGTCTTATAGTAGGAAATCACATTATCTTTTATCGTAATATACTGGATATACTCGGATTCAATACGTCCAAGCGCTTCCTTCTGCTCGTTGGTTTCTGCAATGGAATGAGCCTTTTGCATCCTTTCCTTAAAAACCTGGCGGACTTCTCCAAGACGTCTGAGCCACTCGGGGTCACCGTCCAGAAAATAATAGGACAAAAATCCCTTCTGATTTACCAGTGCGATTTCAATGGCCTCGGCGGACTGAAAAGCGGCGATATCCTTGTCAATGACCTGGTTTAAAAGGACTTCCATCCGGAAAGAATACCAGATGGTGATCGTTCCACCCATAAGTGTAACAGATATCAGGGCTGCCAGAAGCAGACAGATTCTGATACGGAGGGTTATCTGGTTCCACATGCTTTGGTTCTCCACTTGTTACGTTCAAAAAAAGACAACCGGGAAGGGCCGGATATTCACCGCGGGCGGTTCAGGACCCAAGTTTACGTTGGGGAAAGATACCAGTTTATTGTCTTGATTTCAAGGGTCCTGTCAGACACGGGTTCGTTCGGGAAATTTAACCTTGCTTATATGCCGGCAGTGTATTAATTTTGGGCATAAAGGGCCCTTAATCATGCAGAAGTCTCTAACGTGCTCCCATTGCGGCAAACCGGTAATTTCTTATAAAAATCCTGTACCTACGGTGGATATCATCATAGAAATGGGTCTCGGTGTCCGGTTTACGGATCATGGAATTCCCACAAAAAGTGCACGTTCCATGGAAAGCCCCGGCGGCTTTACGGACCCCCCCGGTGATGCAGAAATTGGGGTCGCGGGTTCCAGGATCGTTTTGATCAGGAGAAAGAACTATCCCTTTGGGTGGGCCATCCCCGGCGGTTTTGTCGATTACGGAGAAAGCCTTGAGGAGGCGGCCTTGAGAGAGGCGGAAGAGGAAACCTCCCTGAAAGTGGTGCTTCTTTTTCAATTAGGCGCCTATTCAGACCCCTTGCGGGACCCGAGGCAGCATACCATTTCCGTGGTCTTTGCGGCCAGGGCCGAAGGAAAACCGGTCGCTGCGGATGATGCGGAAGATATTGGAATATTCGATTCCAGTTCTATCCCGAGAGATCTTGCATTCGACCATGGAAAGATAATCCGCGACTATTACCGGAAGATCGACCATGGTTGGAAAGGATTCAACCGTTCATCGAGGCTTGATTGTATTTGATGTTTTATAAGAAATTAAAGGGCCTGCTTCTTCCTGCCTTTCTGCTGTTTCTGCTGTTTGCAGCAACCATCCTGCTCCTCAATACGCTGATACAGAAAAAATCCGTTCAGGCCTACCTTTTAAAAGAGATTTCAAAAATTACCGGATATGAGCTTCGTTCCGGCAGAATAGAACTCTCCCTGTGGCGAGGGTTAGGACTCAGTGCCTACAACCTCTCGGTGGTTTCGCCTGAAGGATCGGAAAGAATGACTGTTTCCAGGGTCAACCTGAAGCTGAATACAGAAGAATTGCTGAAGGGGCGATTCATTCCCAGTGAAATTCAGTTGGTCGCTCCTAAAATACAATGGTCCAATATGGTTGACCCGGATATTTTTAAAACGCAGCCGGCTTCTCTTTTCGGGGAAAATTTTCTGGAAGGATTTGCCACGCTGCCTTCTTTGTTGGTGGAAAATGCCCATGTGTGCGTGCGGGGGTTTCCTATTGATCTGGAGAACCTTTCTGCCAGAATAACCCTTCGTGACAAGGCCTTTGATGCCCTTAGCGCAAGCCTTAAGGGAACCGCTGTCTACAACGGAATTGAGATTCCCTTTACTGCCGAAATCGGCCTGGAGTTGAAGGCCGACAAGGAGACGTCCATAAGGATTGATCTTACATCGGGGGATGTGCCTCTCTCCTCTTTCAGTTGGCCCGGGACTGTCCC
>ERZ889078.896-NODE-896-length-25251-cov-15.527346_pt1 | contig 25251 bp, 28 predicted proteins | sample MGYA00521266_ERZ889078 | MGnify/ENA primary metagenome ERZ889078 (study PRJEB32303, sample SAMEA104408618) | aquatic metagenome | biome: Brackish water; feature: Pelagic; material: water | place: Baltic Sea | collected 2014-06-16T06:34:00 | depth 76,534 m ...
CAAAATTTTCAGTATGCACAAAATCTTGTAAACCTCCATCACCTTCATCTAAAACGGCAAAGTAACTTTTACGGGAAAGGTTATAAATATGCTTCTTATCCCCGGTAGTAATGTTCCATTTGGCATCTATCACACCTTTTTTATCTGCATATTCCCTTAATATAGGAACACTATCCATAACAGGCGTAACAGAATGTGATAAAAACATCACATCATCATCATTTTTAAAAACTTCTTGAAGTTTACTAATGTTATTTGTCATTACTGGGCAAATAGTCATACATCTTGTAAAAAAGAAATCAGCTACATAAATTTTACCTTCATAATTCTTTTGAGTAATTGTATCACCATTTTGATTAATCAAACTAAAATCAGCTATTTTATGATTTCTTCGTATGTGAACAATACTTTCATCAACCAACCTAGGATTTACATCTGATGGGTTGTATACTGGTAATCTTTTTTCAGGTGTTAATAATGTATAAATTGCATATATCATAAGAACTGAAAACACCGCCATAATGGCTAATGTTGGAACCGACTTTTTAAAAAACTTTAAATCCATTTTATTTAATAAATTAAGGTTCAAATTTAATACAATTGTCTTTCATTGTATCTATTCAATTCTAAAACTTTGTTAAAAGTCTTAGTTCAGCTATTTTTAGGTTTTACAACTATATTTAAAACCGTACATTTGTGCGATTTTATTTTTGAATATAAATATGGAGATAGTTATAAAAGCAGCACAGTTTATTTTAAGTTTATCGTTTTTAATAGTATTGCATGAATTAGGACATTTTATTCCTGCAAAAATATTTAAAACTCGTGTTGAAAAATTTTACTTATTTTTTGATTATAAATTTTCTTTACTTAAAAAGAAAATTGGAGAAACAGAATATGGTATTGGTTGGATTCCATTAGGAGGTTATGTGAAAATCTCAGGAATGATAGATGAAAGTATGGATACCGAGCAATTGAAACTGCCGGCGCAACCTTGGGAATTTAGATCTAAACCAGCTTGGCAACGTTTAATCATAATGTTAGGTGGGGTAACCGTAAACTTTATTTTAGGTATTTTAATTTACATTATGATCACCTTTGTTTGGGGAATTGATTTTGTGAATTCAGCAGATGTAAAAGACGGATTTTCAGTGCACGAATCTTTCAAACAATATGGATTTGAAGATGGTGATAAAATATTAAAATTTAATGGTATTGAGCCTTTAGATGTAACTGATGTTAACAAACATTTATTTTTAAGAGGAATTACATCATTAGACGTACTTCACCAGGATGGTAACACAGAAACAATAACTATCCCAGAAAATATTGGAGAAGTAATGTGGGAAAATGGAGTTATGAAACCTTTTGAAGTTAGAAGACCTGCGATAATAAATTTGGTTACTGAAAATTCCCCCGCTAAAATTGCAGGAATTCAAGTAAATGACAAAATTGTTTCCGTAAACAACACACCTATTAACTATTGGAATGAGTTTTCTACATTGGTTTTAAACTCAAAAGAAGAAATTACACTTGGCATTGAAAGAGATTCAAATATTCTTAATATTACTGTTAAACCAGGAGAAAACAATCAAATTGGAGTCTCTTATAATGTACTAAGTGGTATTAATATACAACATAAAGATTATTCATTTTCAGAAAGTATTTCAACAGGAAACTCTATTGCTATTTGGACTTTAAAAGATTATATTACACAGTTTAAATATGTGTTCACTAAAAAAGGAGCAACTAGTATTGGTGGTTTTATTGCTATTGGAAATATTTTCCCAGCAACTTGGAGTTGGCAAGCTTTCTGGAGTATTACAGCCTTTTTATCTATTATGCTTGGTTTTATGAATTTATTACCAATACCAGCATTGGATGGTGGTCATGTAATGTTTACTTTATACGAAATGATTACAGGTAGAAAACCAAATGATAAGTTTTTAGAATACGCTCAAATTACTGGATTTATTCTTTTAATTGCGTTGCTTCTTTTAGCGAATGGAAATGATATTGTGAAGCTATTTTCATAATTATACTTCTTTTGATAAAAATACAATTAACCCGTTAGGTGCAATTAATTTTTGATGATAATTTTTTTTAGACCGAGTGATTTTCGATAGAAAATTATATCGATAACAGAAAAATTGAAGTTAAAAAAGGTTCTCGATACATCGCCAATGCGCCAACTGGTTCTATCACTAAAAATGTTCACTGAACATTTTTTAAACGCTCTGCTCTGCTCCGTTTTACTAAGCGAAAAACACTCGAACTGAAGTTTTTAATTTCTTTTCAAATATACATACACAGGAAAATGATCACTAAATCCACCTTGATACCATTTCCCAATATAGGTTCTAAAGGGATTTCCTTTGTATCTTCCTTCCCATTCTTTTATAAAAAGTCTATCAAAAACTTCAGCATATTTGAATGAATGTTTTTTCTCTTCAATTGTAAAGAAATTTTTTGAAAATATAATCTGATCAAACAAATGCCACGTTTTTTGATGATTCAAAGTGCCATTTCCAGTATTAATTAAACGTTCCATAGGATTGTAAAAAGTGTCATTTACCAAATGCTTTTTTACACTTATATTTGAAGGATCATCATTAAAATCACCCATAATAATCTTAGCTTCTTCTGTTTCAATAGTTATTTTTTCAACAATACTCACCACTAATTCAGCGGCCTTAATTCTTTTTTCTTCTGTTAAATCTTCACCACTTCTTCTTGATGGCCAATGATTAACAAGTACATGAACTAATTCTCCATTTAGATTCCCTTTTACCAATAAAACATCTCTTGTAAAATCTCTTTCACCGTTGTTACCTTCTAAATAGAGCGGGAAAGTTTCAGAATGTAACAATTCAAAAAGCTCCTTTTTATACAATAAGGCTACATCAATTCCACGTTCATCGGGTGAATCGTAATGCACAAATCCATAATGATGATTTTTTAATTTATTTGAAGCCACTAAATCATTTAATACAGCTTTATTTTCAACTTCAACTACACCAACAATTGCTGGTGCAAAAAATGATCTTTCAGTTCCTAATTGAGCAATAACATTGCCTAATTTTCTTATTTTATTTTTATAACGATAGTTATTCCAGTTCTTTTTCCCTTTTGGAGTAAAATCATCATCTAAAGTATTGGGGTCATTTTTAGTATCAAACAAATTTTCAAGATTGTAAAATGCAATGGTATAGGCTTGACTAATTTTACCGGGAGATTTAAAGTATGAAAACATAAATTATTTTTAATAATTCTGAAAATTACAAAATTAGAATTAAATATTGTATGCGTATCTTTGCAGAATAAATTTGGTCAGCAAAATAAATAAATTCAGTAACTCGCTGTTTATAATATGGTAGAAGAAAAAAAAGTAACATCTGAAGAAGCTGTTTTAATAGGTGTTGTAACCCAACATCAAGATGAAGAGCAAGCGCATGAATATTTAGATGAATTAGAGTTTTTAACGCTAACTGCGGGAGGAATTGCCGTTAAACGATTTACCCAAAAGCTAGAAATGCCACACCCTAAAACCTTTATAGGTACGGGAAAACTAGAAGAAGTACGAGACTATATGCAGGCTCATCATATTGAAACTGCTATTTTTGATGACGAACTTTCTTCATCTCAATTACGAAATATTGAAAAAGTATTAAACTGTAAAGTATTAGACAGAACTAATTTAATTCTTGATATTTTTGCTAAAAGAGCTCAAACAAGCTATGCACGTACTCAAGTTGAATTAGCGCAATGCCAATATTTATTACCAAGATTAACGCGTCTTTGGACACACTTAGAACGTCAAAAAGGGGGAATTGGTTTAAGGGGACCTGGTGAAACAGAAATTGAAACTGATAGACGAATTATTAGAGATAAAATTGTATTGCTAAAAGAAAAATTAAAGATTATAGACAAGCAAATGGCCGTGCAACGCAAAAATCGTGGCAAAATGGTACGTGTTGCTTTAGTTGGTTATACCAATGTTGGAAAGTCTACTTTAATGAATGTTGTTAGTAAAAGTGATGTTTTTGCTGAAAATAAATTGTTTGCAACTTTAGATACCACCGTTAGAAAAGTTGTAATAAAAAATATTCCTTTTTTATTAACAGATACGGTTGGATTTATTAGAAAACTACCAACTCAATTGGTTGAATCTTTTAAATCTACCTTAGATGAAGTTCGTGAAGCCGATTTATTATTGCACGTAGTTGATATTTCTCATGCTAATTTTGAAGATCATATTGCATCGGTAAATAAAATTTTAGATGAAATAAAAAGTGCTGACAAGCCAACTATTATGGTTTTCAATAAAATTGACGCTTATGAACACGAAACAATTGAAGATGATGATTTAGTTACAGAAAAATCTAAAATTCATTACACTTTAGCTGAATGGGAGAAAACTTGGATGAATAAAATGGATAATAAGTGTTTGTTTATTTCAGCCTTAAATAAAGAGAATATGGAAGAATTTAAAGAGAAGGTTTTTGAAGAAATAAAGAAAATTCATATTTCACGCTTCCCTTATAATGATTTTTTATATGACGAATATACTGAGGAAGGTTAGTTTCTTTCCTTAGTATTTTTGTCTTTAAATAGCAAGCCTAATTTTTTAGCTCTTGCTTCCCAGTTTTTACGTGCTAAGTTTTGTAAATCATCAACTTTATCACTTTCGTCCATAATTTCTAAACCTAGTAATGTTTCAATAACATCTTCCATAGTTACCAAACCACTTGTAGTTCCATATTCATCAACAACCAAAGCCACATGTTCTCGTTCAGCAATAAATTTCTCAAACAAATCAGGAATTGGTAAATTTCTATTTGTGACTAATATTTCACGTTTTAATTCTAAAAGATTTTTCTCCCCATTTCCTTTAATAATTTCTTCTAAAAGTTCACTTTTAATAACAAAACCAGTAATATTATCAGAATTTTCTTTAAAAATAGGTATTCTTGAAAACTGAAGTTTAGGATGTTTTTTATAAAAAAATTGTATTGTATCATCTTCAGAAGCAGTAAGCATCACTGTTTTTGGTGTCATTATATCTTTAGCTTGAATTTCTTTAAACGTAAGTAAATTTTTAATAATTGTACTTTCATTTTCTTTAAAAACACCTTCTTTTTCAGCAATATCAGTCATTGTGTGAAACTCTTCTCTACTTAAAACAGAACCATGTACACCTTTACCACCAATCAATTTTGTTGTTAACTGCAACAACCATAAAATACCCGTCCATTTTAATGGAAAAATTAATAAAACCAATGCTTTAGATGTAATGTTTGCAAGTTGTTGCCAATATTTAGCACCAATTGTTTTTGGTATAATTTCTGAAACTACTAAAATTAAAATAGTCATAATTGCTGATACAATACCAACAATATTTACTCCAAGAATGCTAACTTTATAATCTAATGTTTCTGCCTGTACACCTACCATAATTGCACCAACTGTATGGGCAATGGTATTAATTGTTAAAATGGCTATTAAGGGCTTGTCTACATCATTTTTTAAATACTCAAGGGTTTTAGCAAACAATTTACCTTCTTGCTTTTTTATGGTAATAAATGTTGGGGTAATACTTAATAAAACAGCCTCAAGTATTGAACATAAAAATGAAAAAAAGATTGAAACTGCAGCATATAATAAAAGTAAAGACATTTCATATTTATTTAGAAAGCAAATTTAGTTAATATTAACTCAACTTTAAAATAATTCATATTCACTGAAAAATGATAATTTAACAGCGTATATGATTCCTTTCTTGAATCAAGAAATACAATTTGAAATATGCACTATCACTACGATAAGAAGTTTTTTTCAACAAACTGATGAAACCCCTCTTTATGTTGCTCACTAACAGGTATGTAAACTTTATCAAAAACAATTCTATTTCGTTCAATAGTTGTTATCATTTTTAAGTTTACAATATATGACCTGTGTACACGCATAAAGCTATTACTAGGAAGTTGTTGTTCAACAGCTTTCATACTTAACAAAGTCATAATTGGTTTTTCATTGGTTAAATGAATACGCACATATTCGCGCATTCCTTCAATGTATTTAATTTCATTTAATTTAACCTTCAAAATTTTATATTCAGATTTTATAAATAAAAAATCATCATCACTATTAATTTGTTCAGGCTTTGAATTTTGTAAATCGAACCACTTTTTTGCTTTGTTTGAAGCTTTTAAAAACGTTGCATAATCAATAGGTTTTAACAAGTAATCCAAGGCGTCTACTTTAAAACCTTCCAAGGCGTATTCGCTATAAGCAGTTGTGAAAATTATTTTTGGCGGGTTTTCTAAAGATTTCACAAAATCCATCCCATTTAAATCGGGCATATTAATATCAACAAACATTAAATCCACCTTATTTTCTTGCAAATAGGTTATGGCATCTAAAGGGCTTTCAAAAGATTCTTTTAGCTCTAAAAATGGGGTTTTTTCAATATAGCTTCCAATTTGTCTTAATGCTAAAGGCTCATCATCTATTGCAATACACTGTATCATAGTGGGATATTTAAATTTACTTTGTAAATAGCTGTTGTTTCTGAAATATTAAAATCAAAATTATCTTTAAACAATAAAGCTAATCTTTTTTTAGTGTTTTCTATCCCAATTCCTGAAGCTTCATTGTCCTTTTTAGGATGGTTACTATTTTCTATTGAAAATTGAAGTTGACCTTCAGTAAAAGAAAGTGATATATTTATAAAGGATGTTTCTTTATAGCTAATACCGTGTTTAAATGCATTTTCTAATAATGAAGTAAACAATAACGGCGGAATTGATTTATTAGGTATTTCTAAAGGAATTTCGACATTAATTTTTACTTTATCTGAAAAACGAAGTTTCATTAATTCAATATAGCTATTTATAAATTCTATTTCCTTTTTAATAGGTGTTGCTTTTTCTTCAGAATCGTATAATAAATGACGCATTAAATTAGATAATTTAATAATGGCTTTTTTTGATTCTTCAGCATCAATATCAACTAATGCGTGAATATTATTAAGCGTATTCATAAAGAAATGTGGACTTACCTGATTCTTTAAAAATGCCAATTGATTTTCTACACTTTCTTTTTCAATAGTTACTTTTTCCTGTTCTAAATTTGCCCAACGCATTGATATTTGTAAACCCGCATCAAACCCAACAACCAAAATAGCAAGTATTAAAAAATTAGCATATAGTGGTATAGGTTTTGGACTTTTGTTTTGTCCTTGATTTGGAGGTGGCGGAAAATTTCTTTCATGCAACATAGGAGGCTTATTTCCGTTCATCTGTTCGGCTCTTTGAGAAGGGTAATTAGGCCTATTAACTCTGCTATCTAAATTATAAATAGTTGCTGTTATAGCTAAAATTAATAGTGAAGTAGCTATAAAATAGAGCGCTTTTTTCTGTTTAAAAAATAGTTTTGGTAATAGTACAAATCTATTCACTAAAAATAACCCAAGTAATGGTAAATAATTTATCCAAACTGTGTAAATTTCATCCCATTCAATTTGGTTTTCAAATCTACCAAACAACAATGGCGAAGCAAATAATAATGCCCAAAAAGCAATAATTATAAAAGGCTCAAAAGAAGTGAAATTGTAATGTTTTTTTATAAGTTTCATTTTTTAGTTGCTACTAAATTAAATAAAGTTGAATGAAAAATATCTTTGTTTGTACTTTCAAAAGATGGAGTACAAACAAAGATATTAAAACTTAACTTAATTCAAATAATTATTAACTGCTGCGCTTCTGCTTGAGGCGTGTGATTTTAAAGTTGTAATTGCTGAGTAAAATGAGCTACTGCTGTTTAAAAATGTATAACCTGTAATTTCTGAAGTTGCATAAGGCTCAACTAAAGAGGCATATGTATCATAAACGCCTTGAATGTGAGATGTTTCAAAAGGTCCATCTATAGTAGCTTGAATATATGAATCGTATTTGGCTTTGTAAACTTCATCGTTATATAAATATTCAATTAAAGGCCAATCTCCTGATAAATTTGAGAAATTTAAATTTAAAGAGCCTCCCATTTTTCCAGCTTGAAGAGCTTCATTATTATCCCAAGGAATCCAAGTAAGTAGACTGTTATCAGGATTGTTGTATAAATAATAATTGTGTTCCATTAAGCCATAAGTATCCCAATTTTGAATTACAGTATTTACAGCCAAATAATTAAGAAACACATCCGTATCTAATACCGCATCTAAACCAGCTCTCCAAGTTGCTGCATCAGTTGTTCTTGTGTTAGCATGTAAAGCTGTAAAAACGGACTTAATGTCTGTCCAATCTGCTTCATCTTCGTTTGTTTTCTTTTCAAAACCATCTTCATTAAAAGTACCTTCAGCAAAACTTGACCCGTAATCTTCTGGTTTGTATAAATTACCATCGTCACTAGAAAATTGAGTATCTAATACGGTTCCATCAACTTCTTCAACCAATGTGTATAGTCCAAAATATTGAGGTCCATCTCCGTGATCAACATATAAAGTGTAAAAAGCAGTATTTGAAACAGCTAATCCAGCATTTTTGAAAACTTCAGCAGCTACTTTTTCTCTTAATTGTGAAGCATCATTGTAATTATTTTTAAGACTGAATTTTTTAAACCCATAAAAACGTTGGTTGTCTATTTGTGGATAATCATCTTCGTACTCATCAAAATCCATTTTAAAAGATAATTTTAAAATTCCTGATTGCCAAGCGCTTGATAAGCTAGAGTTTCCTTTAAAACGCAAACCGACTTTGTACCATTCTTTTCCGTTATAAAATACAGAACCCGGCACAAAAATAGGGTCTTCACCTGAAAAAGTAGTATCGCCACCACCACCAGCTGGTCCACTACCACCTGGTCCACCAGAATTTGTTCCTCCAAAGGTTCCGTACAGGCTTGTCATATCAGCCAACATAGCTTCCCAGTTATCTTCTGAAATAACAAAATCTAATCGTTTTACAGCTGTATCGTCAAATACTTCTGTAAAATTAGGGTCGGCATCTTTACTGTGTGTTTCAGTTGTCCAATCTGTAGCTACAAAATCTGTATCAATAATTTCTACTTCTGTATCTGTAATTGCATCATCATCTGAGCAACCTATAAATAAGTAACCTACTAGTAAAAGCATACTTAAAATTACTGAGATTTTTAAAATTAAATTTTTCATTATTTTTTCTTTTTTATTGTTTTAACTTGAAGCAAAGCTCCATATTTTTTATAGTTTTTGAAATAAAAATCAACGAACTAGTGATTTTCATCTATGAATAATGATTTATTTATTATTAATGGTGTACGTATATTTTAACCCTATTATATTAGTGGTTTTTGGTATGCTTTGGTTAAGCTCTTTTTCTATGCGATAGAACAAATTTATTTTCCCTGAATTTTTGAATTTGTATTCAGTTCCAAAGGTGAGGCGATATTTATCGTAACCATTATCTTCACCTTTTTCAAAATGATTAAAAATTTCAGCAGAAAATTCAGGATCTAACTTCCATCCTTTAATATTATAACCTACTGATGTTTTAAAACGAATGTGCTGATTTGCATAATCCCCTTCAGATGAGCTAATTCCTAATTCATTTTTATTTTGATACCGTAATCGGTATTTAAGTGTAAAATCGTTAATTTTATGTTTATATGATACATCTGCATTAAATCTGAAATGATTTTCATATCCTTGAATATTTCCTTCATTATCATTTTCTTTAATGTATCTTAATCCCGCTCCAAGTGTAAAATTTTTAGAAACTGAATATTCAGTGTTAAATTGTGTAAAATATTCATCTATTGTAGAGATATTTTCTTTTAACCGAAGCTGTTCTTCAAGACCAAAATCCCATTTTTTATTAAGTTTATATTCTAACCCAATGGTTGTCCAATTTGCTAGATCACTATTTTGAGAATAGGAAATATTAGAGGTTATTACAATTATTAATATTGAAATAGTAATGGTTGCTTTATTTTTTTTATTTGCCATTGATTGAAGTGTTTCTGTTGGTTAACTTTACTTTCCTTTGAAATAGAAGATGGTAACTTTGGCTATATCTCTTAAGAAGTCGATGTCTCCAATTGTAACGTTATTAATTTCTAAACCCGTTCTTTTTTCTAAATCACGTTTAAGTATTTCGTAATTTTCAGGCTTTATGTTTTCAATGTTTTCATAAACAATAGATTTTGATTCTTCCTGTTTTAAAGCCCAATATCTTTCAATAATAACAAGAACGGCAATGATAATTACATTAGCTCCAATAATTTCAGCATAACTCATTTTTTTGTTTGCCAATGAGTTGATTATTGATACGCCAATAACCACAAATAAATAGGTCATTTCTTTAATTGGAATAGCATCGGTTCTATAACGAATAATTCCAAAAATAGCAAAAAGTCCTAATGCCATTCCAATATCCATTTCGTATTTTTTTAGCGTAAAACATAGAAAAAATACAATAACACTGATTAAATAATACGTAAATACGTAATCTTTACGTTTAGAGTAAGGATAATAAACAAAACGTATTATAAGGGTTAAAAAAGAAAAATTGATGATGAATCTAAATACCATTTTAATAAAATCATCGTCAAAAAGGGGTATGTCTAAAAATTCCATTTGTACAAGTGTTAAGCTATTAAATTATTAATTTTTATAAGTTTTATTTTGAATCTATTGTATTTCAATTGAGGATATATATTTGTCATTCCAATACAATATTTACTCATGCTATAAGAATTTATGCCTTTTTCTTTTAAGGATTTAACAACTGGAGAAGTACGGTCAAAGCGTTCTTGTTTTACTTCAATAATTACTAAGTTTTCAAATTCTTTTGAAGAAGAATCCATTCTAAACTCAAGATCTAAATCTATGGTAATGCGTTCCATAGCATTTTTGTTTACTAGTGTAATTCGATTAAATTTGTTCCAAATACTTGGTTTTAAGTTGTTTTTTTTAGAAGTTGTGCTATCAATAAAATCCACTAATTTTGGAGGTAATTCGGTTTCAAAATCATTAATTTTAATTCTAGATTTTGTGGTTTTTCCCTTTCCATCTTTTTGTTTAATTTCTAAAAAACAAATATTAGATTCCATGTATTTCCGCATTCTTACCTTTGTTCTATTCACTTTTCCATTATGATGATTGTGGTAAAAATCTTTATCCTCAGTATCGAAGTATAGTGATGAATACGTTAAAATTCTGTTCCCATTAATTTCAAGAACTCTGTATTGATCTTTGATAGTTTCTAATACGTCAATTAATTGTTTTTGATGTATTACAAATTTTGTATCTGTTCTTTTCATTAAAGAAACACCGTCCATTTCTCCTAAAGTTATAGGATCCAGGTTATTTAAGATATGTGCTATTTGTTGTCCCATTGTAAAGCAAATGACGTAAGTAAAATGAATTTTTGAAAAAGAAATCAATGAACTGGTATGTTTTATCTATGAGTTAGCATTTAATAATAGCAAAGGTTTTTGGAAATAGTAAAAAAATAATCCGCTTATACATAAAATGAGTTTAAGATAAGCGGATAGTTAACCAAACAATTTATTTTTAATTAATTTCCCCTTTGTTGCCCTCCTTTTTTTGAGTTTTTCTTTTTTAAATAGGTTGTATATAATTTTTTTTGATCACCTGTTAATAATGCTTTAACATCATTTTCAAGCGATGTTTTTAATGCTTCCATTTCATTTCTATCGGGTCTTCCAGAACTTGTTTTATCTTCCACTTCTTCAAAATGTTCAGTATATAATTCCAATACTTGTTCTTGTTGTTCGTCAGTTAATAAAAGTTCTTTTGATAAATCACTTACCATTGTTTTAATTTCTTTAGCTGTTGGTACTGGAGGAGGTCCGCTTTGTCCGCCTCTTTGTTGTCCGCAAGCGGTTGTTGTAATTACTAATGCTACAACTAACATTTTCCAAATTTTATTCATTTTTAATTTCATTATTTTAATTTTTAAAAGGTTTTTTAATGATGAAACAAAGAAAAGGTAGCTTTGAATAATTAAAAATAACAATCAATGTTTAGGGTGTTCTTATCTACGAAATTGGTAAAATTGATAACAACTGTTTTTTGAAATTATGGATTTTTAAATAAATTATACTATATAGAAATAAGATGTAAAAAGAAAGCATCGACTGAAATTGAATCGATGCTTTCAAGAAAAAGAAAAAAGGGGAGTGATGTTGTAAACATTTATTTAAAAAATTATATAGGCCAACTATTAAAAGGTTGTTTTTCAAATTGCATTGATCCATCTTCCCCTTTAAAAATATTTATCCAAGCTTGCCAGTTTTCATTATCTAATTCAGGGTAATCTAAACGGTAGTGACTACATCTGCTTTCTGCTCTCATAATAGAAGCTTTTAATTTCATTTCAGCAGTTGTTATCATATTTGCCGTTTCATGTGCCAAGCGAAGTTCATGCATATTAGCGGCTCGTAACATTGGTAAATGATGATCTCTTAATTCTTCAATATAAGCTAAAGCTGCGTTTAATAAATTTCCTTTTTTTATGTAAATAATAAAATTAGGAATCATAATTCCTTGCAATGTTTGTGTTACCCAAGCCGGACTATAACCAGCTTCTCTTTTTAAAGGCGCTAAAATTTCTTCTTTAATTTCTTTAATTTTTAATATTGAAATTGAAGTTGCATTTACTTTTTTACTGTAATTGGCTGCTGCTTCACCTGCAACACCACCTTGTACTGCAGAACCTGCTAATGATGAGCCTATTTGTGTATAAATTGCTCCTGCCATATAAGAACCTAAAGCATCACCTGCAGCATAAAGGCCAGGAATATTAGATTCACATTGGTCGTTTATTGGAACTAATCCTTCAGCCTTGTGAATAGCCATTCCGGCAGAAGAACCACCTACAACACTACCTCCCATTCCTGGAGGACCTTCTTCACCGTCTTTTCTTGGAGGTCTACCATCTTCATCATCTTTTCTTGGAGGCCTTTTTTTATCGTCTTTTTCTCCATCTGGTCGGCCACCAACTTTATTAAATTCTTCAGGTTTGTAGGGGCCTCCAGCTTCTACAGTATCCTGTTTCCCCATTCCTGGAGGTCCCATTTGTACAGCGCCACCATTTATATAAGCAGTATAATTCATATCTACACCTAAATCGTGACGAATTTCAACACTTGTGGTTTCAGGCTTTTTCTCAAACATATCTCCCCAACCATCATAACAGGCTGCTGCATTTTCAGATTTTGCAGGATGTCCATCATTCCATTCTTTACCTGTTACTTTTGCGCCAATATTATAGGCCATTATGGTGCCATCATGTGTTAAATCGCAAATAGGAAAACCATTTGGTTTAAAACCTCCAGCTCCTGTGCAAAGTATCACGCTCTTTGCTTCATAAAAAATAATTTTTTCAGAATCTAAACTAAATCCTGCGGCGCCCACAATTTTATTATTTTCTTTTATTAAATGTGTTATTACTACACGCTCTTGTAAAGGAATATTTCGGTCGTTTATGGGTTTGCTAAAACTTTTGTTGTACAATGTTGAATCAAAAAAGCCCCATTCTTTTAGGTCGTTCACTCGATCTAGTGAATGTTCTGCCATTTGTTTTGTATAAGCAGCATTATTGGTTCCTAGTGCTGATCGTGAAACTGCATCAGTAAATTCATCAATGCTTAATTTTTCTTTTTTAGGATCATAGGCAAATATTCCTTTAGCAAAAGGGGTTTGTCCAGATGCTCCTAATCTTCCTTTTGAAACGATTAAAACTTTTGCTCCGGCATCATGTGCTTTTACGGCTGCAAAAAGCCCTGCCATTCCACCTCCAATAACTAATACATCGGTACTTATTTTATCAATATTTAAGGAGTCTACATCAATTTCTGGGTTATTTATTGCCCAATCTAAAGGCATTCCCATTGCTGTAATGGCTGCAAAACTTGCCGCTCCACCAGCCAATGTTATAAACTTTCTTCTGGATATATTATCTGCTGCTTTTTTCATTTTTTGAAGTTTTAAAAAGGTAGGTTTTTAGTAAGTAAAAGATTCCACTTGTTACCATTAGTACATAGTAAATTGAGAAAGGATTGTTGCTATGACGGCCCATATTAATTAAGTGCCATGATGCTGTTATTATAAAAAGCATAGTGAAATAACCGTGTAAACTTCTCCAAGTTCTATAAGTTAAATGAAGTTTGAACCGAAAGAAAGAGGTTATTACTAATATAACCATACTGGTATATGCAATTAAACCTAAAATAACACCTAAACTACTAAAGGTTGTTATTAATTTTAGGAAGGCATCAGCGGGTGTTACTGTGTTATCAAAAAACTTTGGAACAATGATAAAAAAAGGATGCAATAATAAGATTGAAATAAATATATACCCAATTATTTTATGAATTTTCAGAACATTTACCATTCTAATATCTTTTACTAATTTTTTATTAATTCTTGTTAAAAAAAATTGAGATAATAGTAAGGTAAACCCTAAAATAGTGATTAAGGACAATGTTTCCTTTAGAAAATTTCGCCTTGAAAAATCTCCTAAGCTGTATAGTAATACCGGTATGATTATAAAAATTATAACAAGTATTATTAATCTAAATATGTGACGTTGTTTTTTCATAATTAACCCCATGACACAATTACTGGAATGGATTTTTCTGGTGTTAAAGTAATCGCGTCAACCGGACAATACATGCGGCATAAATGACATATTTGACAGTCTTCAGGAAATATAATTTCCGCTTTTTTTGTGTCAAGATTTAGTCTGATTACATCTGTAGGGCAGCTTTTTATGCATTCCTCACAACCTATGCAACCATTTATACTTTCTATAGCCATAATTCTTTGTTTTTAAAATTTATTTACAATTTTAAAAACAAAGTAATAACAGGTGATTGAGTCTATAAATTTTAATCAATGTATATTGGATATTTATCAATGAACAAGGAAATAAAATCAACAAATGAAATAAAGAAGTTAGTTTTCTTCTGAGGCAATCATTTTTTCAAAAATAATTCCACCTTTAAACATCCCTTTTAAAAATGGATGTATTTCTTTACCTAAATCGGTTAAGCTATATTCAACTCTAGGTGGCACTTCAGGAAATATTTCTCTATTAATTAAATTATCAGCTTCCAATTCTTTCAATTGCTTACTCATCATGCGTTCACTAATATCAGGGATAAGTCTAACTAATTCACTATATCTTTTATCGCCTTCAGAAAGGTGTAATATAATGGTGCTTTTTCGCTTTCCTTTAACCACATTTATAAAAGTATCTATAGGGCAATAACTTTTTTTCATTTTTTTTGCTTTTAAAACCTAGTATCTATACAAAACAGCACAAAATGTTCGTAAGTGTATAATTTGTAAGCTCTTGTGTAGACTAATTTATTAGTCGAAATTTGTTACAAATTTAATAAAAAGAAAGAAAACATGGTGAATGACAAAAAAACCTTTAAAGCTTTTAGAGTAGAAGAAGAAAACGAAAAATTTATTTCAGCAATAAAAGAAATGCCTTTTGAAGCATTGGAAGAGCGAGAATTACTAATTAAAGTACATTATAGCTCATTAAATTATAAAGATGCTTTATCGGCAAGTGGAAACAAAGGAGTTACAAGGAATTATCCTCATACTCCAGGAATTGATGCAGTTGGTACGGTTGTTTCAACTACTTCTGAAAAATTTAAAATTGGTTATGAAGTTATTGTAACCAGTTTTGATTTAGGGATGAACACCAATGGAGGTTTTGCAGAATATGTGAAAGTTCCTGAAAATTGGGTGGTTAAATTACCCAAAAATCTTTCAATGAAAGAAGCTATGATTTTTGGAACTGCGGGTTTAACAGCTGGTATGTCGGTTTTAAAATTGGTTGAAACTGTAAAACCAGAAGATGGTTCTATAGTTGTTTCTGGTGCTACTGGTGGTGTAGGTTCATTAAGTGTGTTGATATTAAATAAATTGGGTTATAAAGTTACTGCGATAACAGGGAAAGAAACTGAAAAAGAATATTTAGAAGGTTTAGGTGTTGAAGTGATTTCACGAAAAGATTTTGAAGATATGCAAAAAAGACCGTTGTTAAAACCGCTATTTGCTGGTGGAATTGATACTGTTGGAGGTGTTATTTTAGAAAATATTATAAAAACGGTAAAACCATTAGGTGTGGTTACTTGTTGTGGAAATGTAGCTTCTCCAAAGCTTGATTTAACCGTATTTCCTTTTATTTTAAGAGGAATCTCTTTAATTGGTATAGATTCTCAAAATTACCCAATGAACTACAGAGAGCAAGTATGGAATAAATTAGCTGATGAGTGGAAGCTAGAAAATTTAGAAGATAATTGTACCACCATAATTTTTAATGAATTAAGTGTGAAATTAAACTTAATGTTAGAAGGTAAATTAAAAGGAAGAACTGTTTTAAAATTGGTTTAGAATTTTGAATAAAATGGTTTAAAAAAAGCTCATTAATGAAAATTAATGAGCTTTTTAAAATTAGAGTGATATTATTATTTATCTAATTTTTTCAATAATAATTCTGCTACCAATTCTGATGAAGCAGGATTTTGACCTGTAATTAATAAGCCATCTTCTAATGCATAAGGGCCCCAATCTGCTCCTTTAGAGTATATTCCACCGTTTTCTTGTAACATATCTTCTACTAAAAATGGTACAACGTTTGTTAGTTGTACAGCTTCTTCTTCTGTATTACTAAAACCTGTTACTTTTTTCCCTTTTACGATAGGAGAACCGTTAGCTTTTTTAGGATATTTTAATGCTGCTGGTGCATGACATACAAAAGCTACTGGCTTGTTAGCATTGTAAAAACTTTCTATTAATGAAATAGATGTTTTATCTTCAGCTAAATCCCATAACGGTCCGTGACCACCTGGATAAAAAACAGCATCATAATCTGTTGGGTTTATAGCGTCTAATTTTACAGTGTTTTTTATAACTCCTTGTATTTGTGCGTCTTTATTATATCTTTCAGTTGCTGGTGTAGAAAAATCTGCCAATTCACTTTTTGGATCAATTGGTGGTTGCCCTCCTTTTGGCGATGCAACAGTTACTTTTACACCTTTATCTACTAAAAAGTAATAAGGGCTTGCAAATTCTTCAATCCAAAAACCAGTTTTTTCTCCTGTTTTTCCTAAATCTTCGTGACTAGTTAATACAAATAATATGTTCATTTTTTTTTCTGTTTTATTAATAGTTTCAGTTGCTGCTGCATCTTCTGCTTTTGATGTTTGTTTATCATTTTTACAACTTGCAGCTGTAATTATTGTAAAAACGACCATTAAATATTTTATTTTCTTCATATTTTTTTAATAACTCATTTCAACTATTTTTTCTACATCACTTGGTGTCACATTTTGGCGTTCTCCCAAGCCTAACCATCCTCTTTCGGTAAAACGTTTCGAAATAATTTCAGCGGTACCTTTATAATCTTCAGTATATTCAGATAAGGTAGTTTTAATACCTAAAGAATGAAAAAAGGCGGTTGTTTTCTTAATTCCAGCCAATGCTTTTTCTTCAGGAGTACCTTCTGTAATATTCCAAACGCGTTCAGCGTATTGAGCTAATTTTTCTTTTTTACTTTCTAAATTATAGGTGTAATGACTTTCAGTAATAATTGCCAATGTACGTGCGTGATCTATACCAAATAGTGCAGTTAGCTCATGGCCCATCATATGAATCGCCCAATCAGATGGTACACCTTGTTGAATTAATCCGTTTAAAGCCATAGTGCAGCTCCACATAAAATTAGCTGCTGCATTATAATTTGTTGGATCTTTTAATAAAGTAGGAGCAACTTCAACCAATGTTTGCAGTATGCTTTCAGCAAAACGATCTTGTAGTTTTGCATCTACTGAATACGTCATATATTGTTCTAAAACGTGTGTAAAAGCATCGGCTAAACCATTTGCAATTTGACGCTGTGGAATTGACTTTACAACCTCAGGATCTAATATTGAAAACACAGGAAATAATCCAGGACCGCCCATCACTAACTTTTCTTTTGTTTCTCTGCGAGTAATTACGGCTCCCGAGTTCATTTCTGAACCTGTAGCTGGTAATGTAAGTACTGTTCCAAAAGGCATTCCTTCTAATGTACGTTCGCTGTTTTTAAGTATGTTCCAAGGTTCTTCACCTTTATACAATGCTGCAGCAGACAAAAATTTAGTTCCGTCAATTACAGAACCTCCACCAACAGCTAATAAAAAAGTAATTTTTTCTTCTTTAATTACTTTTAGAGCTTCTACTAAAACAGCATATTCTGGGTTGGCAGGAATACCACCAAATTCAACAACTTCAAATGTTGAAAGTCCTTTTTTTACCTGATCGTAAATTCCATTTGTTTTGATGCTTCCACCTCCATAAAGTAGCAATACTTTAGCGTTTTTAGGAATCTCATCTGTAATATTGTCTATTTGGTTTTTACCAAATAAAATTTTTGTAGGATTTTTATATTGAAAATTATTCATAATCTTGAATTTTAATATGTTATTTAAATTTTAACCAGCATTTTACCGCTGTTTTTACCTTCAAAAAGGTCTAAAAATGCTTGAGGAATGTTATCAAAACCTTCAGCAATCGTTTCTGTATATGTTAGTTTTCCTTCAGTTAACCACTGAGATAATTGTTTGATGGCTTCAGGGTATTTTTCAGCATAATTAAAAACAATAAAACCTTGCATTAAGGCACTATTTCTTACTAAAAAAGGTTGAACGCTCACGCTTTTTGGTAATTCGGTATTGTTGTAAATTGAAATGGCTCCGCAAATAATAATACGTGCAAATTGGTTGATATTGAATAAAACAGCATCAGAAATTGGACCTCCAACATTATCAAAATAAATATCTACACCATTTGGAGCTGCTTCTTTAATGGCTGCTGCCATATTTTTAGTTGTGTTGTAATTAATAGCCTCATCAAAACCAAGAGACGATTTTAACATCGTTACTTTTTCATCAGTTCCTGCAATACCAATAACTTTACACCCAAATAATTTAGCAATTTGTCCAACAATACTACCCACTGCACCAGCAGCGCCAGAAACAACAATTGTTTCGCCTTTTTTTGGTTTTCCTATTTCTGTTAAACCTAAATATGCGGTTAAACCTGTCATTCCTAAAACACCTAAATAAGTTGAAAGTGGAGCTTTTGAAGCATCTACTTTTAACAAACCTTCTCCATTAGATTTTTGAAACTCTTTCCATTCTAGCATTCCAGATACAAAATCACCTTTTTTAAATTCCGTATTTTTTGAGTCTATAACTTCAGCAACAATCCCCGATGTAATTGGCTTATGTAATTCAAAAGAAGGTACATATGATTTAGCATCACTCATTCTTCCTCTTAAATATGGATCAACAGATACATATGTTGTTTTTAACAAAAATTCTCCCGCTGTTATATTTTCTACTTCATTTGAAACAAATTTAAAGTCTGATAATTTAGGCTTTCCAACTGGTCTTTTCTTAAGTAAAATTGTTTTGTTCATTGGTGTAATTTTTTAAAGTTGAATAATTTCAATATTTATATTTTCCTTTGTTTATTCAATAACAGTTACTAAATCTTCCGTGCTTTTTCTTACTTTTTGAAGGTTTGCCAGCCAATCATTATCAGTATCTCTATATCCAACAGGAAGCAACACGCAACTGCGTAATCCTTTTTCTCTTAAACCTAAAATTTTATCAACTGCAGCAGGGTCAAAACCCTCAATAGGTGTTGTATCTAAACCTTCATAAGCAGCAGCAATAATAGCAGCACTAAATGCTATATACGCTTGTTTTGCAGCGTGATTAAAGTTTTCTTCTGCATCTTTTTGAGGATATGAACCTAATAACATTTGGCGGTAATTTTCCCAACCTTCGTTTTTAAAACCACGAACTTCATTAGTAAGGTCAAACATTTTGTTTATTCTTTCTTCGGTATACGTATCCCAAGCAACAAAAACCAATAAATGAGAACAGTCTGTAATAACAGATTGATTCCAAGCGACTGGTTTAATTGCTTCTTTAATTGCTTGATTTTTAACTACAATTATTTCAAAAGGTTGTAAACCACTTGATGTTGGCGCTAATCTTGCAGCTTCAATAATGTTCGCTATTTTTTCTTCTGAAACTTTTTTACCATTCATTGCTTTTGCAGCGTATCTCCAATTTAATTTATCTAATAATTCCATAATTTTTAGTTTAATTTATTTTTTAGTTATTTTTATTTTGAAATTTCTCTGATTTTATCAGAGGTAATAATTTTTTCTTTTGAAGCTTTTGAGTTTGCTAAATTCAGCATTGCTTGAGCAATTTCTTCAGCTTCAATTATTTTGTATTGTTTTAATTTTCCTATAAAAAGAGGTTGAATTATTTTAAAAATAACCAAGCCAATTTTTTCTAACAGTCTACTTTCTTTTCTATTTCCGCCAATAATAGAAGGTCTTAGAATATAGGTATTTGGAATGTTTTGAAGCAAAACTTCTTGCTCCATTTCACCTTTTGTTTTATTATAAAAAACACTGCTTTTTGCATTTGCACCCATTGCAGAAACTACCATAAATGTTGGTATATTGTTTAGTTTTGAAAGCTTTGCAGCAGTTACAGGGATTCCAAAATCTATACGTTTATATGTTTCTTTATTAGGCGTTTTTTTTGCCGTTGTACCAATACAACAAAACACTTCATTTGCTTTAAAATCTTCTTTAAAATTTTCTAGTTCTAAAATATCTCCAATAAATTGTTGCACTTTTTTTGGTAAACCTTCAATTTTTTTACGTGAAAATAATTTGATAGATTCATAACGATCATCATTTATAAGTTTTCCCAAAAGAATTGAACCTGTTAAACCTGTTGCTCCTAAAATTATTGCTGTTTTTTTCATAACTTATAATTTAATGCTGTCCCAAGCAGCTTGAAATGAATCTTGAAGCATTTCTGAATCTAACTGGCAAAAGTTACGTTGCTGTATTAGAGTTAAAAAAGCTAGCGGGTAAATGGTATATGCGTATAAAATATAAGGCGACAGCGGTTTAATAATTTCTTCTTTTTGTCCGCGTTCCCATAAATCTAATAAAGGTTGTAAATGTTTTAATCCTTCACGTCTGCTTTCCTCATCAATCATTGGTGTATTATCACATTGAGATAAAAAAGTTGCTTCTTCCACATGGTTTAATTTAAAATCGGCAATATTAAACCAAATTAGTTCAAACCCTTTTTTAACAGGTAAATCTTCGTGTGCATCTTTAAATGCATGGGTACTAAATGCTTCTTTAACTTCTAAATATAATTTATTAATTAAATCTTGTTTATTTTTAAAATAAATATAAATGGTTGCAGGAGAAACTCCGGCCATTTTTGCAATTTTACTCATTGGCGCATCATGAAAACCTTGGTTGTTAACCAAACAAAGCGTTGCATTTAATAAATCTTTTCGCTTTTTATTACATTTTTGTCTTATTGCCATAATTATACGGTTTGTTTATTTTGAGAAATCAAATTTTTTATTTTCCATATCATAAAAATTAATAGGAATTGAATAGGTAATCTAATTAAAGCTGCTTGTTTACTTCCAATAGCAGGTGTTTCAGAAAACACATCCCAAATATGAATTGGTAAAAAGAGTATTAATAATATGAATATTCCCAAGGCTCCAAAATTTGCATACTTTTTTAGTAGTAACATTACACCTAGTAAAACTTCAACAGCACCCGACACATAAATTATTGTTGTTTTTAAAGGCAAGAATGCTGGTACAAAAGGTATAAAAAAGGTTGGTTTTATAAAATGTTGTACTCCTGCATATATCATAAATACTGCAATTACAATTTTTAAAATATTCCAAATTTTTAAAGAGTTCAATTTCATAAATACTATTTTGTGAGTGCAAATATATAAAAAATTATTTACAAAACGAACGTTCATTCTTTTTGTAAATATAAAATTATGTTAAAACTTAAAAAGAGTACTTTTGTACTATAATAAAAAGTATGATCTCAAAAGGAAAAAATAGCGAACAATTACATTCAAATAATAAACATAAGAATAGTTATAATTTTAATGACTTATGTGAGGTGTATGCAGATTTAAAGGAATTTGTTTTTGTAAACCAATATGGTACTGACACCATAGATTTTGCAAATCCAAAAGCGGTAAAAGCAATAAATACAGCTTTATTATTTAAATATTATAATTTGACTTTTTGGGATTTTCCAGATGATAATTTATGCCCTCCAATTCCTGGACGTGTAGATTATATCCACTATTTAGCTGATTTGTTAAAAGCTTCCGGAATTAATGAAAATGTAAAAGTTTTAGATATTGGCATTGGAGCAAATTGTATTTATCCTCTTTTAGGTAATGCAGAATATAACTGGCAATTTATAGGAACTGATATCGATAAAAAATCATTAGACCGAGCGCAAAATATTTTAAAAAAAAATAACCTCACAGAATTTATTCAACTAAAACAGCAAACTGATTCCACCCAAATATTTAAAAGTATCATAAGTGAAACGGATAAATTTTCTGCAACCATGTGTAATCCACCATTTTATAGATCTCAAGAAGATGCTATGCAAGCAAATGCTAGAAAATTAGAAGGATTAGGAAACAGAGATGATGTACAAACTAGAAATTTTAGTGGGAAACAACAAGAATTATGGTATAAAGGTGGAGAAAAAGCGTTTATTCATACCTATTTATATGAAAGTTCTATGTTTAAAACCAATTGCTTTTGGTATAGTACATTAGTTTCAAAAAAGGAAAATGCAGAAAGTATGTATTCGTCTTTAAAAAAACTTGGTGCAACTGATATTAAAACAATACCAATGCACCAAGGTAATAAAGTAACACGAATTGTAGCCTGGACTTTCTTAAATAAAGATGAACAAAAGGAGTGGATTACCAAACCATAATGTAATCCCTTTTTTATTTAAAAATTATAGCCTACTTTATCAAAAATTAAAAACCGTAGTTAATTCCAACACCAATAACTTCTCTAACTTGAAATCCTTCAAATGCATTGTCATCATATATAGTTTGGAATGTAAAATTGGTTGATAAGTATTTATTAATTTTCATTACAATATTCATGGTATAATCCAAATCAATATTTTGCGGATCTTCTAAATAATTTGAATACAATGTTATAATATTTTCCAAAGAAACATTTTCCATAATATTGTATTTAGTGTAACCTGAAGCATAAAAACCTAATTCAAATCGAGTAGTTTTTCCTTCTTCAACACCAAAATATGCATCATTTGGCAAAGTAAAATCTTTATCAACTATTATTAACTTTGCTGTAGCTGGCGCAAAATTAAATTTTAAATTATCACTCTTTTTCCAAAGCATACCTGGTCCAAATGACACATTAGCAGGAGAAAATAAATTAGTATATTCCGTTCTAATTTCTTTTCCATTTACATCTTTTCCGTAAACATACCCTTTTGTTAATTGAGTTTTAAAATTTAAAAATGCTGAATAATACCAAAATCCTTTTGCCTTTTTACCTACTAAAGAATTAAATTCAAAACGGTCATCAGTCTTCTTTTCAAATTCACTGTTTTTACTTTTTGTTAACCCATAAGAAGCTAAAATTTTATTGTCCCAAGTTACATTTTCATTAATGTAATTAAAATCGTAATTGATTCCTAAATTACCTGCAATGTTATTTTCACCTCCAGCAGTCCAATCTGAGAAAGCAGATTGATTGAATAAAAATGAAATATTTCCTGTTTTAGTCCAACCATTTTTTGGCCCTTCTTCTTTTTCTTGTGAAAAAACTAGTGTGCTAATCAGCACAAATACTATTAGTAAAATTACTTTCTTCATAATTATTTTAATTTAAATTAAATTTTTAAGCGTGCAAAAATATATAAATAAGACCTAATTCACATAAAAAAGTCACATTTTAAATTAATAAATATTACAATAAATTTATTTTTTATAAAGGGGAACTGTAGAACAAGCTTCGCCAAACATGATGGATTTAGCTATAGGTTGTAGTTTTTCTATAAGTTGGATGTAAGCAGTTTCAGGAATTGGTTTTTGAGCACAGCCTTTTATAATAATTGGCTTATTTATAAACTCTTCAATATTAAAATTGGCTATAATTTCATGATAAATTGACGTTTCTAAAGCTGTTAAATTTCCAACCACAATTTTTTTAGCAAAAGGAGATAAATAAGTTGTTATTAACATAAAAGCCCAAGAAGGAATAATAGCATCACAAGAACACGTTAATGCAACATACATATTATTGTATTGCTCCCAATTATGATTTTTTAAGTGTTCACGAAATTCCGTTTCTTTTAATATAAGTTCTTGAAACAACCAGTTTTTTATATCAATACTAGTTCTCGTTCCTTGAGGATAAAAATCTTCAAGATTAATTGTTTTAAGCTGGCTATTAGCAACTCTATTTACAATTTCATTTGACATTTAAGAAAGTTTTTTAAAGGAATCCAAGTTCTAACTTTGCTTCTTCACTCATCATATCTTGTGTCCATATTGGATCAAAAGTAATTTCAACTTCTGCGCTTACAACTTCTTCAATTGTTTTAACTTTCTCTTCAATCTCAACTGGTAAAGTTTCAGCTACAGGGCAATTTGGTGAAGTTAAGGTCATTAATATTTTAACGTCGTTATTTTCACTAACCATAACATCGTATATTAAACCTAATTCATATATGTCTACAGGAATTTCAGGGTCATAAATAGATTTTAAAACCTCCACTATTTTAACACCTAATTCTTCTACGCGTTCACTACTCATTACTATAATCTTTGTTTATATTCATTCTAAATAAGTGCAAATATACATGAATTAACTTAATTTAGAATGAAATGCTAAAGCGTATAATTTAATTTGTTTAATCATAGAAACTAAGCCATTTGCACGTGTTGGAGATAAATGTTCTTTTAATCCAATTTCATCAATAAAGTAAAGGTCGGCGTCTAAAATATCTTTTGGTTTTTGGTTGTTAAAAACACGTAATAAAATAGCAACAATTCCTTTAGTTAAAATAGCATCACTATCTGCAGTAAATTTAAGTTTATCACCTTCTATTTCAGAATGTAACCATACTTTAGATTGACAACCAACAATTAAATTTTCATCTAATTTAAACTGTTCATTAATAAGCGGAAGTGATTTTCCAAGCTCAATCATATATTCATAACGTTCCATCCAATCTTCAAACATGGAAAACTCCTCTATAATTTCTTCTTGTATTTCTTTGATAGTCATTTTTTAAACTTATTTTTGCAAAA
>ERZ889078.898-NODE-898-length-25219-cov-21.637697_pt1 | contig 25219 bp, 19 predicted proteins | sample MGYA00521266_ERZ889078 | MGnify/ENA primary metagenome ERZ889078 (study PRJEB32303, sample SAMEA104408618) | aquatic metagenome | biome: Brackish water; feature: Pelagic; material: water | place: Baltic Sea | collected 2014-06-16T06:34:00 | depth 76,534 m ...
TTTTTAATTATAAAAAATAATCCTAGTATAAAAAACACAAAAGCAATATATTTTATGGCATCAGCATACCAAAGCTTAAGTGCTAAAGGCCATTGAGAAAAAATTTCGTTAAATCCAACACGAATTGATTTGCCCATAAAAAAGTGCCAAAAATCAAATTCACGAACCAAATATGGAACCCAAATCCAATACCACCAATAGATTGGAATCAGCATAATGATTGATGAAATCACAAATAAAATCCTTGATTTAACTGAATATTTGTTTTGAAATACAAATAATACAAAAATAGAAAACAGAAATATAACGGGTAGTTTGGATAAAATACTCAAAAGACCAAATACAAAATAGAGTAAGATATTGATATACTTCGACTTATTTTCAAAATATGCGCTACCATAATAAATACTCATTATAGCCAAAGAACTAGCAAAGGTATCTGGCATTATTTTTCTTGAATAAGCAAACCAAATAGATGTGATGAGAATAATGGATGCATTGAATGCTAATTCTTTGTCAAAATATCTTTTTACAAGCTTAAAAAAATAGAAAATACCAATGGTAGAAATCATCAAATTAATTAAACGTCCATACCAATGTTGGTAACCAAAGACTTTAGCGAAAAGGAAAATCAAATAATTCAATACTGGAAATTCCATTCCTGTAATTCCAGATTTCTCGCCAGCAATATCTATTCTTGGGTAAAATGGGTTAGCATCTACTTCTATAAAGTTACGCGCAACCATACAAACCGTAGTTTGACGCCACGAATGTGCTACTTCTAAAGGAGGATTTGTAATCCCCCATAAACGAATCATAAAGAAGAATATCAACCAAAAGCGAATATCCTTAAGCCAAAGAAAATAATTATTGCTCATGCTTGATGCTAAACTGATAAATTAAGGAAAACCCAACACTTTGGTAATTATAGTCATGGAGTCCAATTTGATACTTTGCAACAAAGTTTAAATGTCGATTATGAGTGCCTAATTGCATTCTTAAAACAGCAGGACGATCTCCATTATTTAAGTATCCATGATAGCCAGTTAAAGAAAGTTTGAATAAATAATCTAAGTTTTGTAGCTGAGCGCCAATTCCATAAAGAAATGCATCGTCTTGACTATTTATTTCTGACCAAGTTTGCCAAATATAAACTCCTAAATCACCAAAATATCGAAACTGAATATTTTTATTCTTCTTAAAAATAATGGTTTTTCCTGCATTAAGTAATAAATAATATGCTGGAGTATCAGTATATCTAGCATCAGATAGATTCGTGCCAGAAGCCGTTTTAAAATAAACCGACATCATTAAGTCCGGAAACCTTTTGTCTCTAATTAGTTGAATATTAGTACCAAACCAAAAGTCGCCACCAGCATAACCTTCTGCATTCTGATGTCGTGCTAAACGCTCATCTCTGGTTATAGTATCCATTTTGTAATATTCAGAAGGCACCAAAAAGACTTCAAAACTAGCACTTTTGCCCAAAGGGGCAATGAAGGAAGTGAAAAGATTATAAGTCTGATCTCCTTTTGAAATATGAGCTTCAGGACGCATTTCAAAGCTAAATTTACTCTCAACTAATCCATCCCTCAAAACAGGTACTGGCAAAGCATTTGGCCCGAGAAATGCCGCCGAAGTAGTCATCATATGAAACCATTCAGTATGTCCATCCCAATTATGTTTATTGGTCCACCAATCTAATTCTCCCTGTCCATATTGAGCATAAAGAGAAATTGAAAAACACAGAATTGCGGTGAATAAGACTAGCTTTTTAAACATATATTTATTTTGAATTTTAAAAATACAAAGATGAGAAAATATCTTCTAATTATTATCTCAAAATACAATTAATAAAATTGTCTGTTAGCCACGAAAGAAGTATTTTTGCACCATAAATTAGCATTATGGAACATTTCAATTTAAAGGCAGTTTCCCCTATTGATGGGCGATACGCCAAGCAGACCAATGATTTAGGAGATTATTTTTCTGAATCAGCACTTATTCGCTACCGAATTTTAGTGGAAGTAGAATATTTTATCGCACTTTGTGAATTACCTCTACCACAACTAAATAGCTTTGATAAAAAGCATTATAAAGCATTGCGTGCTATCTATCAAGAGTTTGACATGGATAGTGCAAAGCGCGTAAAAAAGATTGAGAGTGTTACCAATCATGACGTTAAAGCTATTGAATATTTATTGAAAGAGGAGTTTGATAAGCTTGGTTTACAAGATTTTAAAGAATTTATCCACTTTGGGTTAACTTCACAAGATATCAATAATACGGCTTTTCCTAAAATGACTAAGGATGCATTTGAACAAGTTATTAAGCCTGAATTGGATCAGCTTGTAGCCAAACTCACTGAATTGGCTTACGAATGGAAAGATATTCCAATGTTAGCCAGAACTCACGGACAGCCTGCCTCTCCTACTCGTTTGGGAAAAGAAATATTTGTTTTCGTTGAGCGATTGCAAAATCAAATGGATAGCTTACTAAATATCCCTTTTGGCGCAAAATTCGGTGGTGCAACCGGAAATTTCAATGCACATCATGTCGCCTATCCAAATGTAAATTGGATTGAATTTGGAAATCAGTTTGTGAATAAAACTCTAGAATTGCATCGTTACCAAGTTACAACTCAGATAGAACATTATGATTATTTTGCTGCCTTTTGCGATAACTTAAAGCGCATAAATACCATATTAATTGACTTAGACAGAGATATGTGGACTTATATTTCGATGGGTTATTTTTCTCAGAAGATAAAAGCTGGTGAAATTGGATCTTCAGCAATGCCACATAAAGTCAATCCAATCGACTTTGAGAATTCTGAAGGAAACCTTGGACTCTCCAATGCTATTTTTGAGCATTTATCTGCTAAATTGCCCATCTCGAGAATGCAAAGAGATTTGACGGATTCTACTGTGAGTCGTAATATGGGAGTGCCTTTTGCGCATCAATTAATCGGATTAAAAAGCCTGATGAAAGGATTGAATAAAGTGATTGTTCGCCCCGAAAGTTTTGATGCTGATTTAGAAGATAATTGGGCCGTTGTAGCTGAAGCTATACAAACAATCCTACGTCGTGAAGCCTATCCAAATCCTTATGAGGCATTGAAAGCATTAACTCGTACAAACTCCAAAATAACTGCTGAATCGATGGCTAACTTCATTAATGAGCTAGATGTGAATGATGATTTGAAAGCGGAATTAAGACGAATTACGCCTCAAAATTTTGTGGGAATGAAGATGTTTTAGCCTAAAAGAATTTATGATAGACACTTTAAAATTTGATACAATATGTGCGCCAGCCACTGGAAATGGAGGAGCAATAAGCATTATCCGTATTTCAGGAAATAAGGCTATATCCATTGTTGATTCAGTTTTTAGAGCCAAGAAAAAGGATTTTAAACTATCAGATTCTGAGTCACATCAACTTCATTTTGGTGATATTTTAGATCATGAATCTGTATTGGATGAAGTGCTAGTAACTGTTTTTAAGGATAAGAAATCATATACTGGTGAACCAAGTATAGAATTGAGTTTGCATGCTTCGCCTTATATTTTACAAAAAACTTTAGAGCTTTTAATTCAACAAGGTGCTCGCATGGCTGAGCCTGGTGAGTTTTCTATGCGTGCTTTTCTGAATGGAAAGCTCGACTTGGCACAAGCAGAAGCGGTTGCAGATATCATAGCATCTAGTTCTAAATCGTCTCATTTAACTGCGATGAAGCAGCTTAAAGGAGAATTTAGCAATAGATTAAAAACATTGCGTCAACAGCTAATGGATTTTGCTTCATTGATTGAGCTAGAACTTGATTTTTCGGAAGAAGATGTTGAGTTTGCCGACCGCGCTAAATTTATTGAATTAGTTAGTGAGATTAAAAAGGAAGTGGAACAATTAATTCATTCCTATAAAATTGGCCATGTGCTTAAAAATGGAATTCCTGTAGCCATAGTAGGGAAACCTAATGTGGGCAAATCCACTTTATTGAATGCACTATTACAAGAAGACAAAGCCATTGTTTCTGATATTGCAGGTACAACTAGAGATGTAATTGAGGATGTCATAAGTATTGAGGGTGTGTTATATAGATTCATTGATACTGCTGGAATTAGAAAGTCTGAAGACCTGATTGAATCCTTAGGTATTGAGCGAACATATCAAAAAATAGAGGAGGCAAATATTGTTTTATTTTTATTAGATGCCAATGAAATATCTTCTGCTGATGATATTGAAAAACAAATTGAGCTTGCCCGATTAAATATTAATACGGAAGAACAACAGCTAATAGTTGTTCTAAATAAAATTGACCAATCACCTCTCCCCGACTCTCTTATAGATACTGATTTTCAATGGGTTGGAATTTCTGCAAAGTCTCATCATAATTTACATGCACTTGAAGGTGCATTAAATCAATATGTGCAACAGTTTGGCATTGAAGATCAAAGTATTGTTACCAATGCACGCCATCAAGAAGCATTACAACATACTCAATCTTCGCTACTTACTATTTTAGAAGCTTATGAAAATGGGATTTCTACAGATCTCATTGCTATTGATGTGCGCACTGCTCTTTATTATCTGGGTACTATTACTGGACAAATTGGAACTGATGAATTATTAGGGAATATCTTTGGACGCTTTTGTATTGGAAAGTAAATGCTCTTAAATTATTATAGTATATTTGTACTACAAATTTCATTATTCTAGGTTTGCTTGTAAGAAAAAGTTGCTATATTTGAGTAATTAGGCAAAACAATAGTATTGTTATTATGTTAATTTTTCAATATTTTATTCAGCTTTATTTATTAGATTTAAAATACTAAACTATATGAGCATTTCAAAACCTATTAGAATTGTTGCGATGGCAAAATATTTGCCTAGGCAGGTTTCATCTACTGAATTGGAAATAAAGTATAAACTTCCTAAAAACTGGTCAGTTGAAAACTCTGGAGTTGAGTATCGACATCAAATAAGCACTGAGAATAATGGCATAATGGGTGCAAAAGCAGCTGACTTAGCCCTCGAAAAAGCCAATATGACTTTGGCAGATATTGATATGATTATTTCTGCAGGAGCTACTTACGATTACCCGATTCCAAATCAGGCAAGTGTTACCAAAGCTGAAATGAAAGATGGCCATAAGTATCATACACCTTCGATAGATATTGACAGTACTTGTTTAAGTTTTGTTGTTGCTTTGGATTTATCATCGAAGATTTTAGATGGTAAACAATATAAAAACGTTTTAATAATAAGTGCCGAAACGGCTTCTAAAGGTTTGAATATTAGCAATTGGGAAACTCTAACATTATTTGGAGATGCTGCTGTGGCAGCCGTAATATCATTTGACAAGGAAAGCTCTTCTGAATTCATTAAAGGCGGACATCGAACATATTCCGAAGGAGTATATGATACTATGATTGAGGGCGGTGGAGTTCGTAATTTTTTTAGTGAAAGACCTTATGATAACGAATTCTATTCATTTAAAATGAATGGTAAAAAGTTACTCAGAATGGCTAAGGATAAAATACCTGAATTTATGGAATGGTTTTTCTCCGATATTCCCTATACTATGAAATCAACAGATGTGATTATCCCTCATCAAGCATCAAAAATAGGATTGATGATGTTTAAAAAAATGTTCGATTTAAAAGACTCACAAATTAAAGAAACACTTTTAAAATATGGAAATTGTATCGCTGCATCAATTCCATTAACTCTTTGTGATTCAATAGAAAACAATGAAATCAAAAGAGGTGATTTATGCTTTTTGAGCGGTACTTCAGCTGGATTTTCTATTGGTGGGGTTTTGATCCGATATTAGAATTTTCATGGATTTCTATGATATGAATTACTATTCAAACTTATCAATTCATATGATTTCCAAACATTTTAGTAATAAATAATTAAACTATTCAAACCGAAACTTTTTGGGTAAATGGACTTTAAACTCGTATATCATCTTATTACTGGAATATTTTCTTTTAAACGGAATAATATGCGATCATTCCATTTTAAGCGATGTATTATTGTACTATTTATCCTTCCAATATTTCTTATAACTCTGATCATTAATAAGTTATTTCTTACTTTGGATTATGTGGTTTTTCCTTCATTTCGAAATCAAAAAATCAAAAAACCAGTATTTATTATTGCAGCCCCCAGAAGTGGAACAACTTTTCTCTTTCATGCTCTTGCTCAACTAAATACGAGGTTTACTTATTTCAAATTATGGGAAATTATCTTTGCTCCTTCTATCATCCAAAAGTATTTTTTTCTTGGACTTATTCGAATAGATAAACTAATTGGCAGACCTCTTTCTAAATTTATTTTAGGAATAGAAAATATATTAATAGGCAATTTGAAAAAAATTCATTTGATAGGTTTGAACTTGCCCGAAGAAGACGAAGCTATCCTTATTTGGGATCTCTCTTCAATTTATTTGAATTTCTTTTACCCTGACTCTCATTTTTTTGATGATTACATGGAATTTGATGCAAAGTTAAGTCTGGGACGTAGAAACAGGATAATGCGCAGTTATCATAATTATTTGAAACGACATCAATACGTTTTCAATTTTAATGGAGAAAAGCAGTTTCTATCCAAAAATCCAATTATGATGTGCAAGTTAGAATCTATAAATAATGAATTTCCATCGGCAATGATATTGAATATCAACCGTTCTCCGAAATATACAATTCCATCTACCATTGAGCTTAATAATACATTATATGGACTTTTTTCTTCACGTAAGTCTAGTGATTATTTAAACCAAAGAACTAAAGATATATTAATTGAATGGTATAAAATGTCGCACGAAACGATTCATAGCAAATTTAAGGAACGATGTTTAACAATTGATTTCAATAATCTTGTTAGTTTAAATACTAAAGAACTGGCTTCAATAAGTGATTTTTTGGATATCAATGATTCATTACATTTCATACGAAAGGAAAATTCTAAAGAACATATCAGTTCTAATAAATACTCTCCTTTATCCTCGGAAGAACTTGAAGCCGTTTTGAGAGAATTGCCATTTTTGAATAAATATAACGCTTCATGATGCTAGACCTTTTCATATTAGTTTTAGTATCTGTTTTAGGCTTCTACTTAGCCTATAAATACTTACCTCAGTTATTGGATTTTGTAATTGAAAAGTCTAGCAAAAGAGGCTACTATAATAAATCGTGGAAAACTCATTTTGGAGTTGGCAGAAAAGATACCAATAGAATTGAAAAAGCAGCCATAGCAAGAGTTGGTTTAGGAGGAAACTCATCAGATGAAACTGTTTATTGGAATGCATTTACCGATTCAAATGGCCAAGATTTAAATACAGAATTTGAGTACATGATTGTTCTCCAAAATGAGATTCCGATTAATTATGATAACTATGGCTTTTGGAGTATCACCGCTTATGGGCATGATAAATTTCTGATGGAAAATACAAATCGAAAATATTTGGCACGAAATTCAGACTTTTCAAAAGGTGTTTTTCCTCAAACTATTTATTTGTCCAATAAAAAAACAATTCGAAAAGATGGCCTATTGATACCTTTATCAGATAAAAAACAAAAATTTTCTTTAGCACTTAGATGCTATCGGCCACTCGAAGAAATGAAATCAGAATCTCAATGTTTAAATATATCAATGCCTGAAATAATATGCCTAACATAAACCTGCTGACATACATTTTGGTTTTTATAACTGCGTTTATAATTGGGATTGTTTATTCCATAAGAACCTATCCCAAGCGGGAGGTAGCTCAGCTATTTGAAACTTTTCTAAAAGAAGGTTATAAAATTTCTGAATGGAAACATTTTAGAGAATTGGTAGATCATCATGTAAAATACATTGTTAAACCAAATTGCGAAACACTCTATTCTTCGACTTTTATACGATTAGAAAATGATAATTATAAATTGACAATACCTCAAGTATCTGAATATTTTAGCGTTAGCTTTTTAAATATAGATACTGATGTAATTGCTTACATAACTAATTTACAATTGAATAAGAGTTTGCCAACATCATTTGTTTTGTCAAATAAGCCAAATAATAAAGGAGACAATGAAATAATTTTAAACACTAATTTGTGCTGGATAATTGTCCGATATGGGATTCCTAGCGCAGATAGAATTCATGAAATTCATGAATTGCAAAACAATATTGATTTAATCAGAGCATAGTATGCAAATTGAAGAAAATAGAATAGAATTAAACGGAATACAAATTAATTATGCCCAAGCTGGTACTGGCAAAGCTATCATTTTTCTTCATAATGGAGGCGGTTTTTGGCAAACTTGGTATTATCAGATAAAACACTTTTCTGAGAATTATAGCGTCTATGCCATTGATTGGCCAGGCTTTGGAGAATCGGAATTACCCGAAAAATCAATTACTTTACAATTGCTCACCAAAACACTTGAAGAGTTTATTAAAAAGCTGGATTTGAACCATGTAATTCTTGTTGGAAACTGCATTGGAGCTTCGGTTGCATTACAATACAATATAGAATATCCAGAAAAAGTAGATAAACTCATCTTGATGAATATTTGTCCAGGAAAATTATTAATTAAAAATAAACTTGTTAGAAAGCTTATTCAAGCTTCCAACACAAAGCCAATATTAAAGAAAATATTAGGGTCAATTTTAGTATTTTCGTTTACGAAAACTCCTATAAAACTTCAATTTCCTAAAATTCTATTCGGTAATAATTATAGTACATCCTATCTTAGTAATAAATATACAGCTATATTTAAAACAGTTAAACAAACTCAAGCAAGAGTAGATTTACTGTTCTCAATTTATACCTATACATTAAAGCAAATCATTTCGAATAAGACTATTCCATCAAATATACTACTTTGGGGCAAAGACAATAAAGTTGCATCTAAAGAGGACTTTGGTTATTACCACAAGGAACTGCTATGTCCAGAAGTATATGAAGAAATAGAAGATTCTGGGCATTTATGCATGTATGAGAATCCTATCAATGTCAACGAGTTGATAAATAGATATATAGAAGCTGACACATAGTAATTAGAATGATGCAAAATTAATATATCTTTGCAATTATTGAATCTGTAATTATCACAAATAACAATCAAATAATTTTTTAGAACTTTGAAAATATTATTAACTGGCGCTACTGGATTTTTAGGTTTTCGGACACTCGAAAAATTAGTGGAACTACCTCAAGTTTCCAAAATAATTGCAACTGGAAGAGTTCTTAAAAAACTTCATACGATTTCCCATCCAAAGGTGAAGTATATATTAGGCGATTTAACAGATCAATTATTTGTACAACAATTAGTTAATCAAGTCAATTATATCATTCATGCAGCCGCATTATCATCACCTTGGGGAGAATATAAAGACTTTGAAGCTGCGAACCTCACTTCTCAAATAAATCTTGTTCAAGCATGTAAAAATATAGAAATTAAAAAATATGTTTTTATTTCAACACCAAGTCTATATTTTGATTCTACTGATCGATTTAATATCAAAGAATCTGATCCTTTGCCTTCAAAATTTATTAATGCCTATGCAGAAACAAAACGATTAGCTGAAATTGAACTAGAAAAATCTTCCATTCCATATATTATTCTTCGTCCTAGGGCATTAACTGGACGTGGGGATACGGTAATAATGCCTAGGTTAATTAGAGCTTTTAACGAAGGGAAATTAAAAATTATTGGCAATGGGGAAAATATAGTTGACTTAACATCAGTGGCTAATGTTGCAGATGCAATCATTCTGAGTATCGATGCTCCTGAAAATGCTTGCAACGAAATATATAATATTTCTAATGGTGAACCTGTTAATTTATGGGAGAAAATCAATATGGTTTTACAATTATTGAATAAAAATATATCTGACAAAAAAGCTCCATATTTCATTGTAAACATACTGGCTCATTTGTTAGAATTTAAAGCTAAGATTAGCAATGGAAATGAGCCAGCATTGACTGTATATTCGGCAGGCACTCTTGCCAAATCGTTCACTATGGATATTTCAAAGGCAAATTTACTTTTAGATTACAAACCAAAAGTAAGTACCGATGAGGCAATTCACGAATTTATAAAATGGTATAAAGAAAATGAAGAAAACTAAACTATACTTAAATTACGCAGGATATTGTTGGGCTAATGAAAATGAAGCGATAAAAGGTGGCCGTCGGCTAAAAGTAAAATTTCATGCACTTTGGGGTATAATACAACATCCGGAAAAAGGTTGGATTCTTTATGATACAGGTTATACTTCACGTTTTTTTGATGAAACACGCCGCTTCCCAAATAAAATATATGCACTGGCGACTAAAGTCATCTTAACTCCTGAAGAAGAGATCAAAGCACAGCTTATTGCCAATGGGATTTCCCCTGACGAGATAAAACATGTTATTATTACTCATTTTCATGCAGATCATATTGCTGGATTAAAAGATTTCCCCAATGCCACATTTTATACTTCTCAAAAAGCTTTAGAACATACTTTGAAGTTGCCTCGAAGTTTGGCTTTTGCAAAAGGCGTTTTAAAAGGCTTACTACCAGCTGATTTAGCGGAGAGAACTTTCATCATTGATAAAAACTGTACTAAAGTGTCTGACACGCATTTTGGTTATAAATATGACTTATTTGGCGATGAATCTATTTACATTTATGAATTACCCGGTCATGCTGCTGGGCAAATTGGAATTAGAATTGAAACAATAAATAATAAATATTTTTTAATTGCTGATGCCTGTTGGTTTAAAAAATCCTTTGAAGAATATGTATTGCCAAGTCAAATCGTTAGATTGTTTTTCCATTCTTGGAAAGAGTTTAAACAAACGCTTAAAAAATTGCAGCAATTTCATATTGATAATCAAGACGTAATTATTGTTCCAACACATTGTACTGAAACTACTTCTCCACTTGTGCAAAACCAAATCAATTTTGATGTCCTTTAAATTAAAAGTACTACTCAATCTGCTCGAAATTCGTATTCAAAAACGAATATATCGGAATGCTATAAGCGCACTACAAAATAAAAGGTGGAAACGGTTTAACTCTACTTTACTCCTATCTCCTTATTATAAAGAATTAGTGGAACGAAATACTCCATTTTTAAATTATCCAATAATGGATAAAAAATTGTTTATGGAAAATTTTAATAAAATCAATACCCAAGATATTGATTTGAAAAATGCTTTGGATATTGCAGTAAAATCCGAAAAATCTCGCGACTTCTCCCCTATGATTAAGGACGTAACCATTGGTTTATCTTCTGGTACAAGTGGAAACAAGGGCGTTTTTCTAGCTACAAAAAGTGAACGCGCTCAATGGGTTGCGGCTGTTCTAGATAGAGTAATTGGCTTCTCGTTCAAAAACAGGAATGTGGCATTTTTTCTTCGTGCTAATAGTAATTTGTACAATTCGGTAAAATCAAAAACATTAAGATTTGAGTTCTTTGATCTCTACGATTCTTTTGAAAATCATATAACAAGACTTAATAAATTAAATCCTACAATACTAGTTGCCCAACCAAGTATGCTGCTGGTTCTTTCGGAAGCGGTGGTAAATCAAAAATTAAATATTCAACCTCAAAAAATAATTTCTGTAGCTGAAGTATTGTATCCAGAAGACAGAAAAATTCTTGAAGATACTTTTAAACAAATCATTCATCAAGTTTATCAGTGTACAGAAGGATTTTTAGCAAGCACTTGTAGTCATGGAACACTTCATTTTAACGAGGATTTTTTGATTATAGAAAAGAAATATTTAGATGAGTCTTGTACACGATTTCATCCCATTATCACTGATTTATTACGTTTTTCTCAGCCCATTGTCAGATACGAGTTAAATGACATTATTCATGAAAAGAAAAATTGTGAATGCGGGCAAAATACTTTAGCAATCGAAAAAATTGAAGGCCGATCAGATGATGTTTTATTTTTTCAAAATGAAGATGAAAAAAATATTAGTATTTATCCTGACTTTATTAGGCGTGCGATTATCATAGCTGATAATTCAATTCAGGATTATACAGTAATTCAAACTTCTGAAAATCAGATTGAATTGTATATTGACGGTAGTGATTTGATTTATGAAGATGCTAAAATGGGCATACAAGAATTATTACTTAAATTTAATATTCAACAAGTTAAAATTGTAAGAAGCTTAAATAGTAATCATCAAATTGGCAATAAACTTAGGAGAATAAAAAATGAACATAATAAGTAAAGCACTTATAATAAAAACAAAAGCCATCCGCCGGGCGGCGAATGGCTTTTAACTAACTCAATCATGCTTTATCTGACGATAAGCTTCTTTATTACTTTCTTATTCATAGTTAGATACGACAGAAAGTAAATTCCTTTTGCTTGATTTGTTAAATCAACTTTATTAATAGTGTTCGCTTCAAAACTTTAAGCGAATAATTTCTTGTTCCGTTGTATTGTAAAATTACTACGTCCACAACTTCTTTAGTTTCAACTTCAATATTACCAGTTGAAGGGTTTGTAAAAACCTGAACTTCGTTGTCTGAATTATTTCTAACGGCTACGACATTTGAAAAAGTATTTATGCAAATATCAAACGATATGCCATTGATTATAATATGTTTATATTCATAATATTACATTTAGTTTAAAAACTATTAGATACGGAAATAATTCCCATAATTAGAATATATTTTCTCAAAATAATAATTATGGGAATTCAAACTCATAGATTATAATGAAACAACAGCAAAAAAAATCAAATTCCAACAAAGTAATTTTAAACTCAACATTATGTATCATCTTTTCTTCTTATAAGTGATAAAATCACTAGTTTAATTAGGTGAACATTTTCCACCTAAAAATTACATTTGTGATAGGAAACTGATGAATTTTCAAGAAATTATTTAGGTTATCTTCGCCAACTTTTTTAGAAACAAACAATTAGATGATGGTTAAAAGACTTGTGAAAGAATTTAAATGGATTGACAAAAAGCAAGGAAGTGTAAAAGATGATATTTTTTCCGGGCTTACAGTTGCGCTAGCACTTGTACCTGAGGCTGTTGCTTTTGCATTTATTGTTGGCATTTCGCCAATTATAGGACTATATGGCGCTTTTATGATGGCTTTAATTACCGCTATTATTGGAGGCCGACCTGGAATGATTTCTGGTGCAACTGGTGCAATGGCAGTAGTGATGGTTAATTTAGTGACTGATGCCAACCAATATGGAGCATCAATTGGTCAAAGTGGATCAGAAATAGGTTTACAGTTCCTTTTTGTAACTTTAGTATTTACAGGATTATTTCAGATTTTAGCAGGTTTTTTTAAGCTCGGAAAATATGTAAGAATGATTCCTCACTCTGTGATGATGGGATTTGTCAATGGACTTGCTATTGTTATCATGATTTCTCAATTAAGCATGTTTAAATCTGATGGTGAATGGCTATCGGGCACTCCTTTATATTCAATGTTAGGTTTAGTTGGACTTACTATGGCTTTGATGGTGGTCATTCCAAAAATTTCCAAAAAAGTTCCAGCTACGTTAATTTCTATTCTTTTTGTAAGTGGAATTGTAATTTATTTTGGAATTGATACCGAAACGGTAAAAAGCTTCGTAGCATCAGGGAGTTCGGACGGAAATGGAAGTTTAGCTGCAGATTTACCAAGTTTTGCCATCCCAGTAATTCCAATGACAGTCGAAAGTTTGAAAATAATTCTCCCTTACGCATTTATACTCTCAGCCATTGGATTAATAGAATCCTTAATGACACTAAATTTGATAGATGAATTGACAGAAAGTCACGGAAGTGGCAATAGAGAATGTGTTGCTCAAGGCACTGCAAATATTGTAAATGGATTTTTTGGTGGCATGGGTGGCTGTGCCATGATTGGACAAAGTATCATAAATATTAAATCGGGAGGTAGAGGCCGATTGTCTGGAATTGTAGCTGGATTAGCCCTACTCATTTTTATTCTATTTGCTTCAAAATATATAGAGATGGTTCCAATTGCTACGCTTGTAGGAGTTATGTTTATGGTGGTTATTGGAACATTTGCATGGAGTACTTTTAAGATTATCAATAAAATCCCATTAGCCGATCTTTTTGTTATTGGAGTAGTTACTTTGGTCACAGTGATGGAAGATTTAGCAACTGCAGTGTTTTCAGGTATTATTATCTCAGCATTAGTATTTGCTTGGGAAAATGCACTGCGAATACGAGCACGTAAGCATATTGATGAACACGGAATTAAGCATTACGAAATATACGGCCCTTTATTTTTTGGTTCTACAAAACTATTTCTAGAAAAATTCGATGTTTATAATGACCCCAAAGAAGTGATTATTGATTTTAACGAATCAAGAATCATGGATCAATCAGCCATAGAAGCTATTAACAAAATAGCGATTAAATACCAAAGTGAAGGCAAAACAATTCATCTTTGGCATTTGAGTAAAGATTGTACTGCATTGATTAAAAAGGCAGAAAAAATATGCATTGCGAATGTGCTTGAAGACTCCGAATATTTTATTGCAATTGATAATTACAATCAAAAAATTGAGGCGTAAACAAAAAGCCTAGTACAAAAGATAATCTCTTGTACTAGGCTTTTCAATTTATTAGTATAAATTAAAGGTCTTTATTTTACCACTTTAACTCTAACTGCTGTTGGTCCTTTTTGTCCCATTTCAACCTCATAACTTACTAAGTTATCTTCTCTAATTTCATCAATTAAGTTATTGGCATGTACAAATATACTTTCCTTAGTTTCGGAATCCTTAATAAATCCATATCCTTTAGAGTCATTAAAAAAGGCAACAATTCCTTTTCTAATAGGATCATATTCAACATATTCACGTTTAGAAACCCCAATTTCAATATCCTCTAATTTTACTTTGATTTTCTTTGTTGGATCTGGCGGAGTATCAGTAAGCATTCCATTCTCATCAACATAAGCAATCATATCATCTGGCCCCAACCTTTCGCCATCTTTTCTGGCTAATTTTTTCTTTTCCTTATCTTTGCGCTTCTTTTCCTTCTTATTTCTTACTTCTTTTTTGTTAAAAGTTTCTTGTGACCTAGCCATAAATGATGAATTACGTGTTTTAAATGTGAATAAAATAATTTAGATTTGAATCATATTTCAATTTAATACGCTGAATATCTGTATTATAACAAATATAGACAATCTGCTTTTATTGTGAAATATATTCTCTGCAAATGTAAACTTTTATTTCATGTTATATCGAAATTTTTTTTGTAAAAATTTTAATATGAGAGGATTAGTATTATTTATCTTATTGTGTCTGATATTCATTCTGCAACATCCAAAAATCCGCTACCTTTGCGGACATTACAAATCAACATAACAATAATGAATGAGCAGTATATTTTCGGGATACATCCTGTATTAGAGGCTTTCAACAGCGGAAAAGAAATTGATAAATTATATATTCAAAAAGGTTTAAGAATTGAATCTTTTGGCGAGATTCTGCGTGAAGCAAAAAATCTAGGTGTATATATTCAGTTTGTACCTATTGAAAAATTGAACCGTATCACTCGAAAAAATCATCAAGGAATTATTGCCATGACTTCCTTGGTTGAATACCAAAATATAGAAAGTATTTTGCCGATGGTTTACGAAAGCGGTGAAATTCCATTTATATTGATGTTGGATAAAGTTACTGATGTTAGGAATTTAGGTGCAATAACAAGAACTGCCGAATGCACTGGTGTTCACGCCATTATTGTGCCTGCACAAAATTCAGCACAAATTAATGCTGAGGCTGTAAAGTCATCAGCTGGCGCTATTTTGCGTGTGCCCATCGCACGAAGCTATAAATTAAAAGATGATTTACAATATCTTAAGGATAGTGGTTTTCAGATTATTGCAGTTAGTGAAAAAGCTGATTCAGATTATACTAAGGTAGATTATAACTTACCAAGCTTAATTATTATGGGATCTGAGGAAGATGGAATTTCTGATGAATATTTAAAATACTGTAGTCATTTTGTAAAAATTCCCATGGTGGGCGAAATTGCTTCTTTAAATGTTTCCGTAGCCGCTGGTGTTGTACTTTATGAAGCTTTGAAACAAAAATTAAATAGCTAATCTAATTTAAAAATGACAATGTTAGAGAGCAAGAGAAATAATATCTTAATAATTTTAGCCCTATTTCTGTTGGCTTTTATATTGAGGGTCATTCATCTTAATTTCTCATTTTCTAATGATGAATTATCAGCCATTTTTAGAGCTTTTCAACCAGACTTTAATGAATTAATTCAGCAAGGAGTTAAGGTTGATGGACACCCAGCTGGAGTTCAGATTTTTCTATATTATTGGATACATCTCTTCGGTACTTCTGAATGGTTAATACGTCTTCCCTTTGCTTTGTTCGGTTCAATAGCTGTAGTTTTTGCCTTTCTTTTTGCCAAAAGAAAACTAGGCCTCACTCCTGCTCTGCTAACCGCTATTGCTTTGACTTCTCTAGAATTTTCACTGATTCATTCCCAAATAGCTCGACCCTATAGCTCCGGACTTATGTTGGCTATGATGGCCATATTTTTCTGGGATAAAATTGTATTTCCAAAAAATAATGACCGTAATTATTTTTTAATAAATTCAATAGTGCTTTCAGTTTTGATTGCTGCAAATGCATATAACCATTATTTCAGTGCTTTGTTTATGTTTATCATGGCTGTCACAGGTCTATTTTATATTGACAGAAATCTTCTGATTCGGTACATAGCAATTTGTACAATCTCCGTTTTACTTTTTATACCGCATCTTAATATCTCCCTATTGCAATTGTCTTATGGCGGAGTTGGCGAATGGTTATCTGTTCCTAAACCTCAGTTCATTATCCATCATATTGCCTTCATTTTCAATAATTCCTGGGTTTTACTTATAATTGTATTCGGTTTAGTTTTAACACTTATAATTTCCCAAAAAGAAATTCAAACAAAGCTATGGAAAACTAGATTTATACTATTCATTTGGTTTCTAATTCCAATTATTATTGGTTATCTATATTCGATATATCGTAATCCAATATTACAAGATCGGGTTCTTATTTTTACCATGCCATTTTTATTGATGTTTATTTTCTCTTTCGTTAGCGAACCAAAGAATAAAATGCAATGGGCAGTCGTTTTTGCCATTGGTTTATCTATCCTTGTTCACACAGTTGGGATTAATAAGTATTATACAACAAATCATTTTATTGATTTTAAAGGAATTGCACAAGAATATAAAAATACTCACTCCGAAAATACTAGAAATAATATATTAAGCTTACAACATTGTAATTCAAAAAAATACATGCAATTCTACTTACAAGATAGCAGCGCAGTATTTGAAATGAATGAAATAAGCAATAATGAAGAATTGATGCAATTGAAAACAATTTTGCATCAAAATAAAACTGATTTTGTAGAATTTTTAAGTACAAAGCCTCAAAACAGAATTGCAAGGATGATGATTCAATCACAGTATGCAAATTTGATTAATGAGGAGATTGATCAGTGGAATAATGGCTATTATTTGTATTCTAAATCAGAAAGTTGGCCATTACTGGATTCTACAGCAGAGTTCTATCAATCTACTGATTCACTGAATCTAAACAATCAAGAATATAGCCCTGGATTAGAAATAAGTGCAGGAAATAGTGGATCATATTTTCTACAACTTCAGTTATTATTTCTAAGTGATTCAGCAAATTTGGAAACAATGGTGGTATTTGCAAAATCAAAAAATGGAGAAAATACCGAATGGTGGTCAGTTCCTTTTAAATACTTTATGAATGGTGTTGAAAGTCCTATTATCATAAAATCAAATTTTACATTAGATCATGATGAATCAGCCAAAATTTTCCTTTGGAATCCGAAACTCGAGAACATAACAATTCTGCGATATCAATCATCAATAATTCCCATTTAATTTATGCAATTATTTTACAGAAATTATCCCGCAAATAAGGATCCTGAGCATTCTCAAGATGATTTAATCATTCTACATGGGCTATTTGGCATGTCTGATAATTGGGTAAGTATTGGAAAACAACTTTCAGAAAATAGACGCGTTATCATTCCAGATTTAAGAAATCACGGCCGAAGTCCTCATTCTGACAAATTCTCTACTGAATTAATGGTCAGTGATATAAAGCAACTTACTTCAGATCTTAATTTAAGTAATCCAATTTTACTTGGACATTCTATGGGAGGCCGTGTAGCCATGGAATTTGCTTTAACTTATCCTGATATGGTGAGTAAACTTATTGTTGCAGACATGAATATGCGACCTGCTAAACTGAGGCCTGAGCATTGGAATATCTTTGAGATTATGCAAAAAGCACCATTGCAAGAAATGAAAACAATACAAGAGATAGAGCTATATTTTTTAGACCAAATCAAAATAAAAAAACTGAGTTTATTTATGCTCAAAAACATAAAAAAGACAAAACTAGGTTTTGAATGGAAGCTCAATTTTCCTGTTTTACTCGAATCATTTAAAGCAACTTCAGGAAGTGATTTTGGTAATGCGATTTTTGACAATCCCACATTATTTCTACGTGGTGGCAACTCAGATTATATTATGCCCGAAGACTATGACCAAATTCGAGAGCATTTTCCTGTTTCATTTATCGAAACTATTGAAGATGCAAGTCATTGGATACATGCAGATAAGCCAAATGAATTTGTTCATTTAGTAAAATCATTTTTGTAATTTCTAACCTTCTTGTTTTCCCAATTAACCCTCTCACTATATTTTTAATCCCTGTAATTTTACAGAAAGGCATCACACTAAATCAATCATAAGAACGCATCAAAATTGTTCAAAAATTTATTCAATTTAACTTTTGCAATTTCGATATAATGGTATTTTTGTCCCATGGATAATACGAAGCAAAATAAGACTAATTCACTCTCTAGGATCAAGCAAGGGAATCAAACACAAGCCTTGCCATCATTAGAGTATGGAAAAATTCCACCACAAGCACTTGACTTAGAAGAAGCTGTTTTGGGTGCTATGATGTTGGAGCAATATGCGATCAATAAGGTTATTGACATATTGCAACCTGAGATGTTTTATAAGCAAAGTCATCATCATATTTATGAAGCTATAAAGCAGCTATTTGGGCGTTCTGAACCTGTTGATATTCTTACAGTTAACCAAGAATTAAGCAAACAAGGTGTACTTGATATTGTCGGTGGAAGTTACTATGTAATGCAATTGACCAATCGAATTGCTTCTGGTGCCAATATTGAATTTCATGCACGTATTATCCAACAAAAATACATTCAGCGTCGCTTAATCGAAATATCCTCCAATATTATTAAAGATGCTTTTGAAGAAACTACTGATGTATTAGATTTACTTGACAAAGCAGAAGCTAGCCTTTTTGAAGTTGCAGAAAACAATTTAAGACGGTCTGCAGTTAACATGCAAGATATAGTAAAAGAGGCGATTGCAAAAATTGAAGAAGCCTCTACTCATGAAGGAAACATAAGTGGTATTCCTAGTGGATTTCATAAACTCGACAATCTTACTTCAGGTTGGCAGCCTTCAGATTTGATCATTCTTGCTGCCCGTCCTGGTATGGGTAAAACAGCTTTCGTTTTGAGTTTGGCACGAAATATTGCTGTTGATTATAGCAAATCAGTGGTTTTATTCTCATTAGAGATGTCAGCAATACAATTAGTTACAAGACTTATCTCTTCTGAAACAGAAATTCCAGGAGATAAACTTAAAAAAGGAAATCTAACCTCAGCAGAATGGGTTCAATTAAATTCTCGAATTAGCAACCTAAATAATGCTAAGCTATTTATTGACGATACTCCTGCCCTTACCATATTCGAACTTAGGGCAAAAAGCAGAAGATTGAAATCGCAGCATGATATACAAATGATTGTAATTGATTATTTGCAATTGATGAGTGCTGGAGTGGATAAAGGTAATCGTGAGCAAGAAATCAGTTCCATTTCAAGATCATTAAAAGCCCTAGCAAAAGAACTAAACGTTCCTATCATCACCCTTTCGCAGCTTAATAGAAGTGTGGAAACTCGTGGTGGAACAAAACGTCCGATGCTTTCCGACTTGCGGGAATCTGGAGCTATTGAGCAAGATGCTGACATGGTTTGCTTCTTATACCGACCTGAATATTATAATATTGCTAATAATGAGAATGGTGAAGAATACCAACCTGGTTATACCGAATTGATTGTTGCAAAACACAGAAACGGAGCACTGGAAGATATTCCTCTTAAATTTTTAAATACTTTCGCAAAATTCACCAATCTAACAGAAAATTTTGGAGAACATGTTCATGCCAATGATTTTTTAACCCCAAATCAAGCATTCGATGCGCCGTCTAAAACGGTTCGTTCTAAAATGGATGAATTGGGTGATAATGAAGCTAATCCTACTGATTATCCAGGATTAATGCCAGAAGATGATTTTGAATTATAAAATCAAAGTTATAAAAAAAAGGAATTTTATTAATGAATTTCAAATTAAATTGACCCTATGAATTTCTTTCAAAAGCGTATTGTGTATCTATTTATTAGTCTATTTTTTGGACTAAATACTTATGCTAATTACATTTTGATACCCATGGATAATAGTACTCAAAAAAACCATCTCAAAGCCTATGGTATAGCATTTCAAGCTTTAACATATGATATTGAGGTTGATTGGCTTTTGAACTACCGAGGTGGAAGTTTTATGATGATTTATAGTGAAGTAATTGAGCAGCAATGTAAAATTAGAGGAGTTAGTTATCAGATTATTAGCAATACTCAAAGCACAAGTATTGTTTCAGAGATTGCAGATCCAGTGGCGAATATGGATGTTGTTAAACTTCAGAAAGCGCCAAAAATTGCTGTATATTCACCACCAAACCAACAACCTTGGGACGATGCAGTAACTTTAGTTCTAACTTATGCTGAAATACCCTATGATGTAATATATGATGATGAAGTTCTGGATGGCAAACTTCCGTTGTATGATTGGCTACATTTACATCATGAAGACTTTACAGGACAATATGGAAAATTTTGGGCCAATTATCAAAATCAACCCTGGTATCAAGAACAAGTTCGGATATCGGAAGAAATGGCCAAGCGACATGGATATCAAAAGGTTTCCGAGCTGAAACTTGCAGTAGCCAAACAAATTCGAGATTTCGTGACCGGTGGTGGTTTTTTGTTTGCCATGTGTTCTGCTCCCGATAGTTATGATATTGCTTTAGCTGCCGAAGGCGTGGATATTTGCTCTCAACCATTCGATCATGACCCCATGACGCCTAATGCTGCCAAAATGCTTGATTATAATAAGAGTTTTGCGTTTAAGGAATACACCATTAGCAGCAATCCATATGAATATGAAGTTTCTAATATCGACGTGAATCCAGCTAAAAGACAACAAATGGTGCAAGAAAATAATGACTTCTTTACTCTTTTTGATTTTTCAGCTAAATGGGATCCAATACCAAGTATGTTATGTCAAAATCACACTCAAGTAATTAAGAGTTTTTACGGTCAAACCACCGCCTTTAATCATCAATTTATTAAGTCGAGCTCTTTAATTATGGGTCAAAACAAAGCTTTGGGAGAAGCAAGATATATTCATGGAGAATTTGGCAAAGGCACTTGGACATTTTATAGTGGTCATGATCCAGAGGACTATCGACACTTGGTGGGCGACCCTCCTACCGACTTAGATTTACATCCCAATTCTCCGGGTTATCGTCTTATACTCAATAACATTTTATTCCCTGCAGCAAAGAAAAAGAAGCGTAAAACCTAATTTTTTTTGATTAACAATTAGTTAATAATTAATCTAGACTTATGTGTTTGTATGTATTCTGTTATTAACCTTTAAGAGGTAATGAAAAACTGAATGTACTTCCTACTCCTTCTTGACTTTCAACCCATATTTTTCCTTTGTTGAGTGCAACAAACTCTTTTGAAATCTGCAAACCTAATCCGGTTCCTGCTTCATTAGATGTGCCTTTTGTACTTATATTCGTTTTATTGGAAATAATATTTTTAGCAATTTCAGGGCTCATACCTACACCATAGTCCTGTATTTCAATTATTAAATTATCACTCTTGACATAAGAAGAAATAACAATTTTGCTATTAGCATTACTATACTTAATGGCATTTGATATCAAATTTCGTGATATTGTAGATGCAGTATTATAATCAAAGAAGGCATTGGCTGATTGATCAATTTCATTAATAATCTCCAATCCTTTTTTGCTAGTTTGCTCCTTAAAAAGCATTTTCTGATTTTCAATGATTTGATGAAAATTATGATAATCTGGAGTATAAATTTGATTTGACGCTTTGAAATTTGACCAAGTTAATAAACTTTCAAGCAGATTATATGTTGTACTTATAGAATCGCTTACTTTTAGCAATAAACGTTTATTCTCCTCGGGCTCTAAATCCTCATGTATGATAAGTTCTAATAATTGATTACTTGATCCTAAAGGACCTCTCAAATCATGCGCAATAATGGCATAAACTGTATCACTGTGTTTTATAACTTCATTTAATTCAGTATTAACAACTGCTAACTGATCTGAAAATTGTTTTAATTTACGACGTTTTTGCCTGATTATAAAAACAATAACAATAAGTACTACAATAATAACTCCTCCCAAAATAGAATATATTTTCTTTCTTTGCGCATCCAGAGTTACCAAATCAATTTCTTTTTCTAAGCGCTGTTTTTCAATTTGAAACTCAGATCTATTAACTGTTTCAGGAGATTTTTCACTAAGTAAGTGAATAACTACATTTAGAAATTTAATCTGGTTAAGGCTATCACCTTTTCGCGCATATAATTCAGAAAGTCTTGTAGCTATATTTTTTTTATATTTCTGTGTATTATTTTTTGTTTCAGAATTATAAAGTGCCAAGGAGTAAAAAATAGAAGAGTCAATGTCTTTATTGAAATAGAATTTTGACAAAGCACTGTAAATCATTTCAGTTCCTTTAACATTTTCTATTGCTTTAGCAATTTGAAGTCCTTGATGAAAATATTGGAGAGCCTGGGCTGAATCAATATGCAACATTAGCTTAGCATGCAAATAGTAAGAAAGACCTAATTCTTGATCCAAATTAAGCTTACGGTTAATTTCTATGGCTTTTTGAGAATAAATAAGTGCAGAATCCAATTCATTCATTTCTAAAAAAATGTTGCTAATATAATAATATGAATTGGTATAATAAGCTTCCAAATTGCCATCTTCTCTATACTTTAGTCCTGATTTACAATATTGTAATGCTTTTTGATAATATCCTAATGAAAGCTCAATTTGTCCAAAATTATTTTCACATACCGCAAGGTCGTAAGCTCTTTTTTCTTTTGAATAATGATTTAAAAAAATATCTTTTGCTTGTTGATAATATAAGCGAGCCATTTCTTGATTATCCAATCTAAAATAAATATTACCAATATCAATAAGTGAATAAGCATAGGCTCCCCAATCCTCAATTTCTTGAAATAATAAGGACGATTGAGCAAATAATTTGAGTGCATCATCAGCCATTCCGTAAGTATTGTAAATCACTCCTAGCTCATGAGTACTTATTGCCTCTGATTTCACAAAGTCATTTTCATGAGATAGTTGAATAATTTTAAAGTAAGTGTTAACACTAGCTTTTGGGTTATGATTTGCTGTTGATTTTGCATAAAAAGCCAATGCTTCTAAATAAGCTTCATCTACATGATAATTTTCCTCATAATCATCTAAGAATACTTTAAGGGTTTTAATTTTTTCAATATATATGGAATCTGTCCCGTGATGCTTATTATATTCAGAACACTCATCTACCCACTCTTTAAGTTGAGTGGTTGATATATTAGTATCAGAAGCTAATAGCTTAATAGAAACCGAGAACAATATCAGGCTAAAAAATAATATTTTTTGAATCATAAATTTATCAAGAAATTCTATTAAACAGATTGGAACAAAGATACATTTTTCTGCTTTAAAAAAAACGAGAAGAATTAAATATAACAATAAACAAAAATCAAAATAATATATTGTAAAAGTAGAGTTACCCTTTTTGCAATTCTTTAGAAGGGAAAATCCCTCCGTTTGGCAAGTTGGTTTAAATCTTATACATAAGAGCATATTATTATATTGCGCAAAAATGAGAAAATAAATAGCGAAATATATCTGCATTATATAGTATAATATACGAAATTCTAACAACTATTTCTCATTAAAGCAATTATATATTATTGAATTTCAATACATTTGATCAGCATTTGAAATATTTCCAAAATTTATTTGTTAAGTGATAATAAGCTAATAAAATTATTATCTTTGCAGCCCTTAAGAAACGAGTTTTCTTTATATATCATGGCGAGGTAGCTCAGTTGGTTAGAGCGCATGATTCATAATCATGAGGTCGGCAGTTCAACCCTGCCTCTCGCTACTAATAATCAAGCACTTATAGACACAAGTCGATAAGTGCTTTTTTATTTGCATACAATTTGCATACAAAATCACTCGTTTTTTAGAAGTTATTGTCATTTTCGAATTAATCCATTTTTTAGAATTTGCTCTTTTTGTAAACAAACAATTGACAACAATAATCAACTATCGGTAGTTATGTCATGACATGAACCGTGTCTTATTGTCATTGTTTTGTTTTGATTTTAAATAATTAAAATAATATTAACAAATATTTGTACTCAATTTCATTCCTTTTCTGTGCACTTTTGTTCACTTTTGCATTTTGCTGCTTCGGCTTGCTTTCAAAAGCATCCACTTTCATTCATTATCGTGTACCTCAAAATTCTAATTGTCATTAAGGTTTTCGGCATGGTCTTCTATTTGATGTAGCGTGAGTGAACGTTAAAAATTACATCTATGAAAGAAAACCACACTCACTTACAATTATTCATTGAAGGAATTGTAAAAGAAGCAGTAGAAACTGCCCTAACTCAGAACCATGAACTAAATGCTAGCTTCCAAGTTCAAAAACAGGAGTCAAATCCTATTGAATTTCTTGATGCAGGTCAAGCGGCAGATTTTCTACATCTTGCCAAACAAACTCTTTACACTTTAACTCATAAAAAGAAGGTCCCTTTTTATAAAAATGGAAAGAAGATCCTTTTCAAAAAACATGAGCTACAAGAATGGATGGATTCTGGAAGACAATTCCAGGCCGATGATTCTAATAAGCCGAGATTAGATATACGGAT
>ERZ889078.899-NODE-899-length-25198-cov-13.093585_pt1 | contig 25198 bp, 29 predicted proteins | sample MGYA00521266_ERZ889078 | MGnify/ENA primary metagenome ERZ889078 (study PRJEB32303, sample SAMEA104408618) | aquatic metagenome | biome: Brackish water; feature: Pelagic; material: water | place: Baltic Sea | collected 2014-06-16T06:34:00 | depth 76,534 m ...
TTTAATATTTATAATTTTACAAGGAGTATTCATCATAACATCAATATTTGGATTAATTAAATATCATGAACACAAACATAAAAAATGAGATATAAGCTTCTAGCAAATCTTTATGAGGAATTATCTTCCACGACAAAACGTTTAGAAAAAATAGACATTCTTTCAAAATTCCTAGAAGATTTAAATGAAAAAGATGAAGATATTCTTTACCTTTTAGAAGGAAATATTTATCCAAATTATGATGAAAGAAGGATTGGAATTTCAAACCAAATTGCAATTAAAGCAATTTCAAAATCAACAGGAACAGAAACAAATAAAGTAATTGCACTATGGAAAAAAATTGGAGATTTAGGCCAAGTAGCTGAAAAATTAACTTCAAATAAAACACAAACAACTTTGGCTTCACACATAATAACTACAGAGAAAGTTTTGATAAATTTAAGAAAACTTCCAGAACTTGAAGGTAAGGGAACTATTGAAAAAAAATTATCTTTAATCACAGAATTATTAACTTCTGCAGATTCAAAAGAAGCACTTTATTTAGTAAGAACATTAATTGGAGATTTAAGAATTGGTGTCCAAGAATCAACAATAAAATACGCTATGTTAAAAGCTTTTTTTAAAGACAATAAAGAATATGAAGAAGAATTGCAAAAAGCAATTGATAGATCAAATGATTTAGTTGAAGTATTTAAAATAGCTAAAAAAAAGAAAATTAAAGATTTAGATAAAATAAAATTACAAGTTGGCAAACCAATAAAAGCTATGCTTGCTCAAAAAGCAAAAGATATTCCCGATGCATTTAGGCAATTGGGAACTCCAATGGCCGTGGAATATAAATATGACGGGTTTAGACTTTTAATTCATAAAATAAATGATAAAGTAACTTTATTCACAAGAAGTCTAGAAAATGTTACAAAACAATTTCCAGAAGTTGAAAAATACATAAAAGAATTTGTTAAAGGAAACTCATTTATTTTAGATTCAGAAGCAGTAGGTTATGATAGGAAAACAAAAAAATATACAGACTTCCAAGCAATATCTCAAAGAATAAGAAGAAAATATAATATTAAAGAATTACAAGAAAAACTTCCTATTGAAGTAAATATTTTTGATATATTATATTATAATGGAAAATCCCAATTAGATATCCCATTTAGAAAAAGAGCAGAATTAATAAGAAAAATCATCAAAGACCATCCATATAAATTAATTGCCTCAAAAAGCATAATAACTTCAGATCAAAAAGAAATAGAAGAATTCTATGCAGAAGCATTAAAGAATAATCAAGAAGGAGTCATGTTAAAAAATTTAAATGCTCCCTATAAACCAGGTAGAAGGGTAGGACACATGTTAAAAATAAAACCAGAAGACAATGATTTAGATTTAGTGATTACAGGTGCAGAATGGGGAAAAGGCAAAAGATCAGGATGGTTATCTTCATTTATTCTTTCTTGTAAAAAAGGCAATGAATATTTGGAAATAGGAAAAGTGGGAACAGGAATTGCAGAAAAAGAAACAGAAGACAATAAAATCACTTTCCAACAATTAACAGAATTATTAACACCTTTAATTATAAGTGAAAAAAGTAAACAGGTTCAAATAAAACCAAAAGTAGTTGTAATGATAACTTATCAAGATATTCAAAAATCCACAAATTATAAATCAGGTTGGGCTTTAAGATTTCCAAGAATTTTAAGATTAAGAGATGATAAAGGCATTAAAGAAGTTGCAACCTTAGAAGAAATTGAAAAGGATTTTGTTTCTCAAAGAACTAAAAATTACAAGTATGGCTAAACAAAAACCTATAAAATATCTAAAACCTTTAAGTTTTTATGAAAAAAGTCCTTAAACAAATCTTCCAATATCAAAACTACTTAATGTTAGCAATAAAGTTGATTTTAGTGTTATCCATTATAAATGCCATAAATCTTCATCTTTGGTATATTGCTTCAACAAACATATTTTTACTGATATTAATGTTTGTTCCACAAATCCTTAAAAAAAGTTCTAAGATTACAATTCCAAAAGAATTTGAATTTATATTATTGGTATTTGTAATAATAACATTATTTTTAGGAAAAATTGGCACAGTAATAACACCAATAATTTTTGGAATAGCTACAGGATTAATCGGGTTTACAATATTATTATTTCTATACTCTAGTAATCAAATTAAAAAAAATTATTTTTTAATGATCTTATTTTCACTTAATTTTGCAATAGCATTGGGAGTCATAATTGAATTGGCAAAATATTATATGAAATTTGCATTAGGCCAATCATTAAATGAATCTGTTTTCCAATTTACAATGATGAATTTAACATATGTTATTCTTGGGTCTGTGATTGCTTCAATAATAGGGTACCTTTATATGAAAACCCACCTAAATATTTTTAGTAAAGTAATCAATCTATTTAAAAAATCAAATCCTAAACTTAAAATTGGTTCTAATTTTGCACAAGAAGTAACAGAATTAATAAAATCAGGAGAAAGTGATAAATTAGAATTTAAATCAACATTAAGAACAAATCTCCATACAAACGAAGTAGATAAAAAAATAGAACATAATGTCTTAAAAACAATTTCTGCATTTCTAAATTCTAATGGGGGAACTTTATTAATAGGAGTTTCAGATAATGGAGAAATTATAGGAATTGAAAAAGACAATTTTCAAAGTAATGATAAATTTCATTTACATCTAATAAATTTAATAAAACAAAAAATAGGAAAAAGATATATTTCATTAATTGATCTTCAAATGGGAAAAATAGGTGATAAAAAAATTGCAAAAATAGAATGTAATAAAAGTAAAAAATCTGTTTTTTTAAAAGAAGGAAAAGAAGAAGAATTTTATATTCGTGCAGGGCCTTCAACAACAGAATTAAAGGCAAGTGGATTAATAGATTATATTAATAAAAAGTTTAAAGAGAAAAACTAATCCTCTTCGAAGCCTTTATAAAGCACCTTTTCTCTTTATAAACTAATGGTTACGAAAAAAACTACTAAAAAAGTATCAAAAAAAGATACAAATTCTAATAAAGGATCGACATATAAGATCCAAAATATTGTTGCTACAACGTCTTTAGAAAAACCAGTTCCATTAACAAAATTAGCAAGAACACAACCAAACACAGAATATAATCCAGAAACATTTCCCGGATTAGTTTTAAGAATTAAAGAACCAAAATCAGCAGTTTTAGTTTTCTCATCAGGAAATTTAGTATGCACAGGTACAAAATCCGTTGCACAAGTTAAACAAGTAATTCAAGAAGTTATAAAACAGTTAAGAAAAATAAATGTAAATGTAACTATTCAACCAAAAATAACAGTTCAAAATATTGTTGCTTCTGGAACTATTAATTTAAGTTTAAATTTAAACTATTTGGCTTTAGAAATGGAAAATACAGAATATGAACCAGAACAATTTCCCGGTTTAGTATATAAATTAGAGGATCCAAATGCAACCTTCTTACTTTTCTCAAATGGAAAATTAGTATGCACAGGAACAAAAAACAAAGAACAATTAGAAGAATCAATGAGACAACTTCTAAAAAATGTTAAGAAAGCTTTGAAAGGATATAAAAAAGAAAAAATTATTTAAGAATTTTCTCAATTTTACTTAAAAAAAGAATTACATATTACTCTTCCAAAAGAAGTACTTAATTTCATCAACCAATCCATATAAAGTATAATTAAAACCAAACACTGTATAATCCCACAAATAACTTCACCACTCTAAAATAATCCTTTTTATCTAAAACCACTTTTGAATCTACATAAATATATAAAAATACAATTAACCATGATTTCTTATGGAAGAAGATGATGTGCCACAAATAGAGGAAAATCTCAGAGGACAATCTTCAAAACAAGAAGAACTCCTCATAGAAGCAAAAGGATTTATTGATTCTTACAAAAAAGAGATAGGAGAATCTCTAAAATCAGGCACAAATGTGGTTTGTATAGATTTTATGCAATTATCTGAATTTTCAAACAATCTTGCAGATGAAATATTGGCAAATCCTGAAGAAGCTTTAAGATTAATTGAATTAGCAATAGAAGAAAGTGGAAGGGGGGCAAATATAAGAGTTAGATTAAGAAACATGTCAGAAAGTCAAGATGTTAAAGTAAGAAATATTAGATCTAAACATTTAAATGAATTACTTGTAATTGAGGGTATTATTAGACAAGCTTCTGATGTAAGGCCTCAAGTGGTAAATGCAAAATTTGAATGCCCTTCTTGTGGAACAGTTATTTCTGTTTTGCAAATAGAAAAGAAATTTAGAGAACCAACAAGATGTTCTTGTGGAAGAAGGGGAGGATTTAAACTAATTTCAAAAGAAATGGTTGACACTCAAAGATTAATTATTGAAGAAGCACCAGATATGTTAACTGGTGGAGAACAACCTAAAAGAATGAATGTTTTTGTGAAAGAAGATTTAGTTGAACCAAAAATGGAAGAAAAAACAACACCTGGTGCAAGGGTAAAAGTTATTGGAATTTTAAAAGAAGTTCCAGTTCCATTATCTACAGGAGGATTATCAACAAGATTTGAACTTGCAATTGAAGCAAATAATTTAATTCCTTTAGAAGAAACTTTTGAAGAATTAGATATTTCAGATGAAGATGAAAAACAAATTTTAGAATTATCTCAAGACCCAGACGTATTTGGAAAATTAGCAGAAAGTATTGCTCCAAGTGTTTGGGGGTATAAGGAAATAAAAGAATCTTTAGTTTTACAACTTTTTGGAGGGGTGCAAAAAAAGAGAACAGACGGACAAAAAACAAGGGGGGACATGCATATTTTATTAATTGGAGATCCTGGTGTAGCTAAAAGTGTGATGTTATTATTTATGGCCAACATATCTCCAAAAGGAAGATATGTTGTTGGAAAAAGTGCCTCGGGAGCAGGATTAACAGCTTCCGTAGTTAGAGATGAATATCTTAAAGGTTGGAGTTTAGAAGCAGGAGCATTAGTTCTTTCAAATAAAGGTTTAGTATCTATAGATGAATTAGAAAAGATGGATCCTACAGAAAGAAGTGCCATGCATGAAGCAATGGAACAACAAACTGTAACTATTTCAAAAGCAAATATTCAAGCGAGCCTAAAAGCTCAGACCTCTATTTTGGCTGCTGCGAACCCCAAGTTCGGTAGATTTGATCCAACTCAGGGAATACCTCAACAAATTGATCTTCCTCCAACATTAATAAATCGTTTTGATATTATTTTTGCCCTAAGAGATTTACCAAATAAAATAAATGATGAAAAAGTTGCAACACACATCTTAACGGAACATCAAAGTGCAGCAAAAGAAATGTTAATTGATAAAGATCTTTTTAGAAAATATATTGCTTATGCAAAACAAAGAATTATTCCTAAATTAACAAATGAAGCAGTTAAGAAAATTAAACAATTTTATGTTAATCTAAGAAATCAACCTTTACAAGACAGAACTGAAATAAAATCAATTCCAATTTCAGCTAGACAATTAGGATCTTTAATAAGAATGGCAGAAGCATCTGCAAAATTAAGATTAAGTGAAAAAGTAGAAGAAAAAGATGCAGAACTTGCAATTAGATTAATAAAATATTATTTAGAACACACAGGATATGATGAAGAAACAGGCCAGATAGATATAGATAAAATATCTGGAAGCATAAGGTCTTCTCAAAGAAATAAAATCTTCAAAGTAAGAGATGTAATTTTTAGCTTAAGAGAGACATTTGGGGAACAAATCCCTCTCGAAGAAATAGAAAAAAAACTAGAGGGGGAATTAAGTTCAGTAGAAATAGATGATGCAATTGATAAATTATCCAAAGAGGGAACAATATTCAAACCTCGAAGAGGTTATGTACAAAAGGTATGAAAATAGTTACAAAATTTTAAAAAGAAAGAAAAACTTGAACAATCATGACAGACCAACAATATAAACGAAACGTGGCATATAAATTAAGACTTGGAGAATTATTATTAGGAAAACCCATGTTTGACCAAGAAAAATTTATATTTCTAGAACTTGGAAATAAAAAACTAATGAGAGTAAATTTAATTGGAAATATTGTGGAGAGATTTGAAAGCGAAGGTGATAAAAAATATTTATTTTTCACATTAGATGATGGTTCTGGACAAATAAAATTAAAAGTATTTGGAGAAGAAGATGTAGAAAGATTTAAATCAATTTCACAAGGACAAACTGTAGTTATAATAGGTGTTTTAAGAAATTGGAATAATGAAACTTATGTACAACCTGAAGTCATAAAAGAGCAGGATTCAAAATACCTTTTAATAAGAAAATTAGAATCAGAAAAAGAAAGATCAAAAATGGCCCCAAAAATAGAAAAAAAACAAGTTTTAGCATTAAAAGACAAAATATTAGACAAAGTTAAAAAAGCAGAAGATCAGGGTGGAATTGATACAGAACATATAACTATGGAATTTAGAGAGGTTTCTTCAGACATAATTAATCAAGAAATTCAAAAATTATTAGAAGAAGGAATTCTTTTTGAACCCAAACCAGGAAGATTAAGATATTTGGGATAAACTTTTAAACTCTATTCATAATTCTAATTTATGGAAAACTATGAAGAATTATTAAATAAGGCATACAAAGAAGTTAAACAAGTTATTGGAAATGGTGAAAGATTTGAGATTCCAAAAGTAGAAGGTCGTTTTGAAGGTAAAAAAACAATTTTAACAAATTTTCCCCAAATAACATTACAAATTAGAAGAGATCCTGAACATTTTCAAAAATTTCTATTTAAAGAACTAGCAACCTCTGGACAAAAAGAAGGAGACCGGCTTATTTTAAATAATAGAATCCCTAGCAAAAAGATAAATCAAAAAATAGAACAATACATTAATGAATTTGTTCTATGTAAAGAATGTAAAAAACCAGACACAGAAATAATTAGGGAAGATAGATTAAGTTTCTTACATTGCCTTGCTTGTGGGGCAAAACACCCAATTAGAGGAAAAATCTAATACAACAACCTTTAAAAAAACAAATTTCTTATGCAATATATGGGGACAATTAAAATCAACAAGGAGGGAAAAAATGGTAAAAGGATATTGCGTTGTATGTAAAGAAAAAGGTGTTGACATGAAAGATCCAGTGATTGAAAAAACTTCAAAAGGTGGATTTATGGCAAAAGGAATTTGTTCTAAGTGTAATAAAACTAAGATGTGCGCCATGATGTCAAAGGATAATGCAGAAAAAGCAATTACAGATGGTGAAGCTAAAAAGGGCTTCTAAATAAACAAATTTTTATTTTTATTTTTTAACTTGTCTAAAGAAGAAAGGATCGTAAAATGTATGTAAACATAATTAATTCATGTAGAGATGTCGTTGCTATTTGTGATGAAGAATTACTTGGAAAAAAGTTTGAACAAGAAAATTTACAATTAGATGTAAAAGAATCTTTTTATAAAGGAGAAAAAAAATCTCCCGAAGAAGTAAAAAAGATCATGAAAGCCATGAAACTTGAAGAGGCCACATTTAATTTTGTAGGAGAAAAAACCATAAAAATAGCAATTGAAACAGGATTAATAACCCAAAAAAATGTAAACACCATTGCAGATATCCCTTTTTCAATGATTTTATTATAATTAAATTTATATAATAAACACCCTTAATTCCAACATGGATAATTTAAGTGAGTTAGAAAAAAAATATGCAGATCTTATAAATAATAAAGGTTTGGCAGGAGTTATTGCATTAAAAGAACAAGGAGATGCAGGAGTTATTTGTCCACCACAAAATCAAACATCTTCTTATGGAATCTCATCCGATGAAGAAGAAGCATATGTTGAAAGGGCGAAAGCAAATCTTCCAGCATTTAAAGCAAAAACAGAGAGTGCTTTAAGAAAATACTCTCAATCAAACAAATAGTTACTTGACCCTCAATCTTATAAACTCTAAATTTTTTAAAATAACATGAAGAAATTTAAAGATAAAAAATATAAATCAAAGAATTCAGAAGAAAACACCATTATAAGGGCCCCCTTACCAAGAGGAGAAGAAATTATTGGAATTGTTGAAGAAAGACATGGTGGAAATAAAATGAAAGTTAACTGTTTAGATAAAAAAGACAGGGTATGTAGGGTCCCTGGAAGATTAAAAAGAAAATTATGGTTAAGACCAGGAGATGTTGTAATTGTAGAACCTTGGGAATTTGATAAATTAAAGGCAGATGTGGTGCTAAAATATAAGCCTGCTCAAATCGAATGGTTAAAAAGAAATGGACATCTGGAAACAGAAAGTGATGAATTCTAATTAAAATGAAAAAAATCCTCTCACCAAAACTTATGAGAATTATTAAAAACAAAGCAAAATTAGAAAAAATTTTAAATATAAAAATAACAAATAGGGGGAAAGAAGTTAATATTCAAGGGGACCCTGAAGATGAATATGTTGCAGAAAAAGTTATTGATGCCCTTAATTTTGGTTTTAAATTTACAGAAGCAATATCCATAACAGAAGAAGATAAAATTTTTGAGATAATCAATATAAAAGACCATACTACAAAAAAAGACCTCAATACAATTAGATCAAGAATAATTGGCAAAGAGGGGAAATGTTTAAGCACTTTAGAGACTTTAGGAAATTGCTTTATTGAGGTAAATGAAAATAAAATAGGAATAATTGGAAATTCAATAAAAATTGATAAGATAAGTCAGGCAATAGTTTCAATAATTAAAGGTGCGAAACACGGTAATGCTTATTGTTATTTGGAGAGAAATCAACCAAAACATATTTATGATTTAGGTTTACGTGGAGAGAAATAAAGGTTAAATGCCCTTTTCTACAACCTCAGAAGGCAATTCATAATAACTATAAAAAACTCTTCCAACACAATTACCTTCTTTAACTTTTTTAATCATTTCATTAGCAGAAAAATTCCCAAAACCATCAATATGGATTCTAATTTCATCCATAGATTTTCCTACGGTTTTAGAAATTTGTTTAAGATCAGATGTGATATAATCTAAGACGAGATGGTCTAGTTTCCAATTAGTTTCTAAGTTCATAAGCCCACTTAATGAAATTACTTTAAAAAACTATGGTTATTAAAAAACGACCTCGGTAGGACTCGAACCTACGACCTGACGGTTAACAGCCGTCCGCTCTAACCAACTGAGCTACGAGGTCTTAAAAATCCTAACTAATTTTCGTATATAAAGTTTTCTCCCACTAATTTTATAAATACTATTCCCTTAGAAAAGATATGGATTTAAATAAGGCAATACAAGAACGAAGAAGCATAAGAAAATACAAAAACAAGGCCGCAAGTTGGAAAGTAATACTTGAAGCACTAGATTCAACATTATATGCTCCAACAGCAGGAGGAGTCTTTCCATTAAAAATTATGTTGATTGATGATGATGAAAAGATTAAAAAAATAGCCAAATGGTCTGAACAAGATTTTATTACACAAGCAAAATATGTTGTTGTTTTTACATCAAATTCAACAAAATTAAAAAGATCATATGGGGAAAAAGCAAAAACCTTTTGTAAACAACAAACAGGTGCTGCAATTCAAAATTTTCTATTAAAATTAACAGAATTAAAATTAGCAACCTGCTGGATAGGATATTTTAATGAGGAAAATATAAAACCAATATTAAAAATACCAGATTCTCATGATATTGAAGCTATTTTTCCAATAGGAATCGCAAACGAAAAACCAAAACATAGAATTTCAAGAGAATTAGGTACTTATCTTTATTTTAATACTTGGGGAAACGACAGAATGAAAAGACCTGAAAGAGGAGAATCAAGAATGCCGGGGGGATTTGGATGGGATATTGCTAAAGATACATAAAAAAATCCTAAAAATAAATAAATTTAATTAAAAACTTGCCTAGATTTTTTGTTAATTGCCAATACATAAAGAACATATAAACCTATAATTAAAACAATTATATTTCCAAAAGCAGTTAAATCTTGTATAAAAGAATAAATTGATAAAATAATTCCAAGCCCTACAAAAACTATGACCAAGATCTTTGCCCATTTTTGTAATTTAAAGAGCCCTCTAGCTATAAAGAAAAACAAAACAGCAAGCAAAATAAAAATAATAGGAAATATGTAAATCCAAAAACCTGTTAAAAAATTAGAATCCATAAAAAGCTCTAAAGCCCCAGGAACAAAAAAAAGACAAATTCCCAAAATAAAGGTAACACCTGTAAGGATATACCACAATATACCAATAAACTTTACAATCACTGGAGCTTGTTTTTTTTCTTCCAACATCTCTGGAGTTATTTTTTTAGTAAGAATTATTTGATTTGTTTTTTTAACTGGCAAAATTTTATCTTTGACTTCCTCAGGCATAGCTTGTTTTTGTACCATTATATAATCACCTTTAATTATAAAATATTTAATGAAAAGGAGTTTTTAAAAACTCTTATAAAAAATAAAACCCCCCGAGTTTCCTCGAGGGAAAAATAAAAAAACAAAGCGGTTTAAAACACTATTTAACCAAGAATGTCAATTCCCCATTCAGACATATCTCTTGACGTGTGGGTAAAACTTTCTTCAACACCTTTACCTAACACATACGGAGACTTTACTCCAGTCATAATAGTAATTACACGTACTTTTCCTACAAAATCTTTTGAAATTCTAGCACCAATAATTACATTTGAATCTGGACTTAAGTTCTCTGAAACAGTTCTACCAATTGTATCGAATTCTTCTAATTTCAAATCAGGACCACAAGTAATATGTATTAAAGCGCCACTAGCTCCTTTATAATCCACATCAAGTAGAGGATGAGTAAGGGCTTGTTTGACTGCTTCTGTTACACGATCTTGAGCATCTGATTCTCCAATACCAATAACAGCAACACCACCATTCTTCATAATTGCAGATACATCAGCATAGTCTAAATTAATCAAACTAGGCAAAGTAATTGTTTCAACAATACCTTTAACCATAGTAGAAACAAGTTCATTTGCAACAGCAAAAGCTTGTTCTAAAGGTAACTGCCCAGCAATATCTACAAGTCTATTATTATCTAAAACAATACAAGTGTCTGAAACTTCTCTTAATTCAGCTAAACCAAATTCAGCTTTGTCAATTCTTGCCCTTTCAGATTCAAAAGGCATTGTTACAACTGCTATTACAACTGCACCAGATTCTTTAGCTATTTGAGCTACAACCGGGGCAGCACCAGTTCCTGTTCCACCACCTAAACCAGCTAACACAAAAACCATATCAGCACCACCAACAGCTTTTTTTAAATCTACTAAAGACTCTTTTGCAGCTTCTCTACCTTTCATAGGTCTTCCACCAGCACCAAGTCCTCTAGTTAATTCTTTACCAATCAAAATCTTTTCATCAGCCTTTGTAACACTTAAATGTAAAGCATCAGTATTTGCACCATAAACAGTAGCACCATTAATACCTTTATTAAAAAGCCAAGTAGTCATATTACCCCCACAACCACCAAGACCAATAACTTTAATATTTGCCTTACCAGCTTTTAGTTCATCAAAATTAATACTATGAGTTTCTGCATTTTGTATTGCTTCTCTCGCAAAATCTAAAGCCATATTTTTTTTGACCTCCTTTTATATTCTTAAAAATTCTCTGAAAGAGAATTTCCCTATGCAAGCAAATAATATCTTTTCATTTATATATATTTAGCTTATAAAATAGGAAAATCTCCTTGGCCAGAAGCACAAACCCCAATAAGAACAACCTCTTCATAATTACATTCAATAGAATAAAAAACATAATCTGGACCTTCCTCACCCATCTCCACACTACAATTCATATTGCCTGAAGGATTTTCAAAATAATCATTTAACATTGCAACTAACCCTTCTTGATTATACATACACAAGTTCCAAATCCCAATTATTTCTTGTGCAGAAGAATTAAGTTCAATTTCTTGTTGTAAAATTTCTTCAAAAGTATAATTTCCACTATTCAAAAGAACTTGCACATAATCGGGATGATATGCTTGCGAATAAGAAAGCACTTTTTCATAAAAAACACAAGTATTATTTTCATCAGGACCTTTAATTTCCATATAACTAGAAAAATTAGTAGAAACATTTAATCCAAAAGTCGCTAAAATCGGATCCTCTTCAATATAAGCAAATCCCGTAATTGCTGAGGCTGTACAAGTTTCTGCAGCATTAAGAAAACATTCATTTACATAACTCTCATTTGAAATTCCACAATCTAAAAAACTTCCTGGAGGAGCAGAATAAGTTTGAGAAGCATTATCCAAACAAATATCCCTTACTAGAGGTTTATTAATATTGGTTCCACATGAATTTAAATCCACACAAACTCTTTTTTCAAATCCATTTATACAAATGCTCCATTCACTACAATCCCAATTCTCAGAACAAAGAGTACTTTTTTGCTTTTGTAAATTTAATGTAGCAAGCTTATCTTCAATTTTAATCAATTTTAAAAATAAATCATTTTCATAATCATTATTTAAATCAAAATATTTCTCTTCTCCAATAGAAAAACAAGTATTATTTAAATCCCCAGAAAGACATATAAAATTCTCTTCCACAGAATCTACAATAAAAATATATCCTTGATCATTTAAAATAAGATTAACTTCAGAAGTCTCAGACAAATTAATATAAACTCCTTTCAGAAGATTAAATTCATCAATTGTAAAAATAGATTTTGCAGGTTTAGAAACATTAGATAAAATAAAGAAAAAAGCCAAAATAAGAATAATTACAAAAACAACCCCTAAAAAAATCTTAACATTATAACCTATTCTTTGTTTAGTAAGGGGAACAGCATTAGAACCTCCACTTTTAAAATTACTAAAAGCTTGATTAATTTCAGATAAAGGCAATCCTTGACTAACTAAGTTCTTTTTAATTTCTTCTAAAGAAATTCCTTTGTTTAATTGACTTCTAATATGACCAATAATTGCTTTACTCACCATTTTTTATAAACAAATTAAAGGAAATCAATATAAAAACATTGCTAAATAAGTTTCTTAAGATTTTCTATCTGCTTCCAACTTTTCTTTAAGTTTTCATTGGATATTTTCAGAATTTCTTTTAAAAAAACATCATCAACTAAAATCTTTTTATTTTTAATAATTGGAAACCCTAAACCCCCTGCCCCAAACATTTCTGCAATAAAACGATGATCACTAGATATAATTCCTGATTTTTTCCAACCAACCTTCCTTGCATTCGTAACTAAAACTTGGGCATCCTTAAGTTCATGGCATGCAACATGAAGTCCACAAGGTTCTTGTTTAAAATTAACAGATCTTCCTTTAGATTTTTTCAAAACTTCATTTAAATCTTTTTCAAATCCTTTCATATTAACAAGATCATGATAAATTTTCAAGAACAAACTATGGGTTTTCTTATCTGAATCAAACATTAACACAATTCGCCCAGAACACGAAGAAGTTGAATAATAATTTTTAGTTTTATTTAATTTCTCACAAAGTGGAATAATTTTTTTATCCCAACCCCCAATATATGATTTATCTTTTTTCCCAAGAACATCTTGTTTCCGTTTATCAAATATTTCCATAAAAATATAGAATTTTCCTAACTTAAAATCTTTTCTAAAAAACAAAATCAACTAATATTCCAACTATTAAAGCTAAAACACTCAACCAAAAGATAAATAATGAATTCCATCTGACCTTAGAAGTTATGGCTGATTTCACAAGATAATGTAGGGCTTCTTTTTGAGCTACTTTAACTCCTTTCAAATCATCCACAATTTTAACTAAATTATTCTTATTAACAAGTTCTTTTCTTTTCTTTTGAACATGCGATCTATGACCAAAATATAAAATAAATCCAACAGTTCCAACATACCAAGAAATTTTAAGCCAAGATCCATCTAAAACAATAATAATTCTATATGCCAATGTTGCAATTATTCCTGCTAAGAAAAAGAACAATCTTCTAAAGCCAATATTTGCACGAACTATTTCCTTCATAAAATAAAAACAAGATTATGGTATTAAAATCTTTTCAAAAATTCACTCTTTCTCCAAAATCTCACAATTAATCTTATTTTCTTTACAAAGTTCTTTAAATTCCTCGGCATCATCTTTAGTTCCAACAACACTTCCCCAATGCATTGGAATAGCTAAACTAGGTTTAATCATCTTTGCTGCTTCTGCTGCTTCTTCAGCAGTCATAGTATATCTCCCTCCAACAGGAAGTAAAGCCACAAAATTCTTTGCTTGAGAATTATATCCTGTTAATTTTTGCATTTCAGGAATAAAATCTGTATCTCCTGCATGATAAATTAAAGCCCTATTTATTTTGATCAAATAACCAACAAGAAATTGCTCTTTTGGATGAAAAGATTTATCTGTATTATATGCTGGAAAAACATCTGCCTTTAAAATTCCAAAATCTAATTCTTGTCCAGGTTCAACAATTTGCATTCGTACAGGTATTGAAAATCTTGCAATTTTACTTTGACAACCTGCAGTCATAATAATTCTTGTTCCCTTTTTTAAGATTTTCTCAATATCTTGAACACTGCAATGGTCAAAATGATCATGTGTTAAAAAAATATAATCTGCTTTAGGTAAACCTTCTTTAATTTGATAAGGGTCAATATAGATAGTAACAGAATTTTCAATTAAAAACCCAGCATGCCCAAGCCATTTAAGATTAACTCCCCCTATCTCCATATGTTAGCTAAAACAAAAGGCGATTTAAAAGGTTTTAGATAAAAAACTTAAAAACCTAACCAAAAAATAAAAAAATAAAAAAATAAATTTATTTAATCTTCATCAAAGTCATCGTCATCATCCTTATCATCTTTATCTTCTTCATCAATTTCATATTCATCTTCTGACATTTGGTTTTCCTCCAAATTTAAATAAAAGTATTTCTCTCAAGAGTTTTTAAACGTTTTTATTGCTCTAAAAGTGAAAAAAATAGCTAAGAAAAGTTTAAAAACATGAAACACCCACACATTTAAGCAAACATTAAAATGATAAGTAACGATCTAAACAATTACATGAAAGCAATTAAGCATAAAAAGGAAACCATCAAAAACATTCCTATGATTTCTTCTGAGAGAAATAAATCTTTAAACAATCAACAAAAAAAATGTTTTGCTTGTAAAAAAGATCTAAAGCCCTTTTATTCAAAAACAGCGAGAGATCCCAAAACAAAAGAATTAAGAATTTTATGTGCAGATTGTGCAATTAAAACAATAAAAAGAAATTAAGGCATAAATCTTGTTGGAGTTCTAGGAAAAGGAATTGAATCTTTAATTGTATCAAAACCACAAATCCAGGCTGCAAATCTTTCAACACCTAAACCAAATCCAGCATGAGGGACACTACCATATCTTCGAGAATCTAAATACCAATTAGAAGCCCCCAAATCAATTTTAGCTTTTTTTAATCTTTCAACAAGTTTATTTAAATCAGGTTCTCTCTGAGAACCATCAACCATCTCACCAACACCCGGGGCCAATAAATTAAAATTCATTCCTGTTCCAGGAATTTTAAGATCTTCTCCATGATAAAATTTCAACAAGCTCATTGGATAATTTGTAACAAAAATAAAATTATCCCCATAATACTTTGCCAATCCTCTTTCTTCTGCAGAACCAAAATCATCACCTTGTTTTATTTTATGGTTTTTTTTCTGTAAAGTCTTAATTGCTTCTGCATAAGTTATTCTCTTAAGAGGAGCTTTTACTTTTTTAAGCATATCAATATCTGCCTCAAGAATTTCTAGTTCTCTTTTATTTTCTTTTAAAACTTTTTCAATAACATAAACAATGCACTTTTCAGCAACATCCATATCATCTTGTAAATTCATCCAAGCACCTTCTAATTCAAAATGCCAAAATTCAGTTACATGCCAAGGGGTTTTAGATTTTTCAGCCCTAAAACTAGGGGCAATTGCATATGCTTTTTCAACTGCATTAATAAAATTCTCAGCATAAAACTGCCATGATTGGGTCATATATGCTTTTTTTCCAAAATAACCCACTTCAAAAACTTCAGAACCTCCTTCACTTGCAGCACCACTCATTGAAGGAGCATGTATCTCAGTAAACCCAAGTTTGTGTGCACATTCATGCAAACCAAATAAAACAGTTGATCTTATTTTCATACTAGCCGTCATCTTCCTTGATCTCAACCATAAATGCCTTCTATCTCCAAGCAATTCTTCATTTAAGTCCTTGTTAATAGGATAATCTTCTGCAATATGAATTATATTTATTTTATCAACATTAATTTCAAAACCAGTTGGGGCACGGGCATCTTTCTTAATTATTCCTTCAAGCTCAACAGAACTTTCAATTTTCAAACTATCAATATCTTTCCATTGTATTTCAAATTTTTCATGAGATAAAACACATTGAATAATATCTGTACTATCACGAAGAACAAGAAATTTCATTTTATTACTTCCTCTCTCTCTATAAACCCATCCATGCACAGCCACTTTGCCTGAACCTTTTTTCATTGCATCTGCGATTGAAATGTAGTTTGTCATATTATTTTAAGGCGTCAACCTTCTCCTATCTCTTGGAAATAATGTAACTTCCCGAATATTATCCATTCCCAACATTGCATATGTTAATCTCTCTAATCCAATACTCCATCCAGCATGCATTGGAGCACCATATCTAAATGCATCAATATACCACTTAAAATCTTTTGGATTTAAATTTTTTGATTTTAATTGTTCAACTAAAATGTCTGGAACATGGACCCTTTGTCCTCCTGAACTAATTTCAACACCCCCATAAACAGCATCAAAACCCCCTGAAATATTTTTCTTTTTATCTTTAGGCCAAATATAAAATGGTTTTATATTAATAGGCCACTCATATGTAAAGACAATTGTATCTGGAAAAAGCTCACATAATTTTCTTTCAGCTTCTGGTTCAAAATCATCTCCAATCTTCATTTTAAACCCATTTTTATTTAGAATTTCTATTGCCTGAGCATAGGTTAAATATTTTGCTTTAGGAACTTTTAATTTAACTTCAAGAAGTTCCAGTTCTTTTTTATTTTCTTTTAAAACTTTTTCAGCAATAAATTGAACAACTTCTTCAAGATGCTTCATTACAGAGATGTCATCTTCAAAAGCAACTTCAATATCCATTTGTCTAATTTCATTTATATGTTTAGAAGTATCATGTTTTTCTGCTCTCCAAATAGCAGAAGTAGAAAAAACCTTTTCTAAAGAAATTGCAATATATTGTTTATATAATTGCGGACTTTGGGCCAAATATGCTTTTTGATCAAAATATTTTACTTCAAATAAATCTGTTCCGCCTTCTGTTGAGCTTGCAATAATTGCAGGGGGTTGAATTTCCATAAAATCTTTTTTATAAAAATATTCTCTAAATGCATTAATAATTGTAGACTGAATTTTAAAAATAGCTGAAATCTTTGGTTTTCTAACATCTAAAGACCTATAATCTAATCTTTTAGGTAAACTAGAGGTTACAGTCTTTTCATTTACATGGATTGGTAATTCTTCTGCCTTATTCAAAACCTCTAAACTTGTAACTTCAATTTCAATGTCTGAACGAGCAAATTCAGCCTTAACATTTGCTTTTTTAACTTTTCCTTTAATTTCAACAACACTCTCTAAACTAAGGCTAGATAATTGATTCAATATTAAATTATCTTTAACAATACACTGAACTAATCCTGTCTTATCTCTTATTAATAAAAATCCAAGTTTAGCTAAATTTCTTATTTCATACACCCATCCTTGAATTAAAACTTCTTTATCTGAGCTTAAATCTTCAATATATGAACGTTTCATAAAGAACCTAAACAAATAGTATTTATTAAATTATTTATTATGCTTTTCTACTTTTCCACGAAGAAGTTCTCCTGCTTTACTATAAACAACATATCTTACAGAACCTTCTTTTTCAGGCATATAGAAAAACAAATCAAGATAATTATCCTCATTTTCATGATTAAATCCAACCATCTCAGGAACCTTTCCTCCAAAATTATAAATAGTGTCAATATCAAAATTTCCCTTGGGAGAATATAAAATATGTCCTTTAGAACAATTTCTTGAAAGAACCATTCGAAAATTTCCATCATTGTTTAAATCATACTCGCCTTCAAACCTTTCTTTATTACACCCTCCAAATAAAAACATTAAAGGCATTAAAAAATAAAGTAAATTCTTTTTCATATTAAATAAAAACTCTTCAAGTATAAATATTTTTGTGCGACAAAACCTATTTCACAAACTTCTTAACAAGGTCCATAACTTCTTTAGCATTAATTTTACCTTTAAATTCTTTCATAACTATTCCCATATAGGCATTCGCACTAAGCCCAGGATTTTGTTTAATTATCTTTAGTATATTTTCTTCAACCTCAGAAGAATCTGCTTTTTCTTTCTTTAAAATTTCTTTCAAACTCTTTCCTTTAACAAGGTCTATTAAAAAATCTTTGATTTCATTTTCAGTAATTTTTCTACTTGCAACCAAATCCAAAACAGTATTATAATTATCCTCTAAAATCTTATCAATTTTTTCTAAAGTTTGATTTTCTTTTACTGCAATTTCTTTTGGGAAAAGTAAAATTGTTTTTGCCACCAAAGAAGGTTTATTTGGAATTTTAATTAATTCTTTAAACAAATCAAGTTTTTTCTGCTTAAACAAAAGTTTAATCATTTCTTCACTCAACCCTTTTTCTTTCAACTCCTTCTCAATTTCTCCTTTTAATTGAGGCAAACTTTTCCTAACTTTATCTATAAAATCTTTTGAAATTTTCAATAAAGGTAAATCTGTTTCAGGATACATTCTTGCACTCCCGGGTAAAGGCCTCATAAATTCACTTGAAGCATCAGGCAAAACATTTCTAACTTCCATTTTAGTTGGTTTTTTCATATCAGATAATTGCTTTTGCCTTTCAATCTCATTTTCAATTGCTTTAATAAAAATTCCCATATCTTGCATTCCTTTTATCTCAACTCTTTTTTCCCCCCTAATAGAAATATTCACATCTTGTCTAATTGTTCCAATCCCACGCCGAACATCACAACTCCTAAGAATTTCACCAATTTTCAAAGCAACTTCTTTTGCTTGTTCAGGGGTCTTTACATCAGGAGCAGTAACAATTTCAACCAAAGGTATTCCTAACCGATCCAAATTATAATATTCTTTTTCTTTGTCCTTTAAAGTAATTCTTGCAGAATCTTCTTCTAAATATAAATAATCAATTCCAACTTTTCCAAAACTTGTTTCAATAAAACCTTCTCTTGCAATCAAAACTGTTCTCTGAAATCCGGTTGTATTTGAACCATCAATAACAGTTTTCCTCATAATCTGGGCAATAGGTAAGATTTGCATATTCATCAATAATGCTATTTGGATTGTAATCTTCAATGCATCTTTATCAATTTCATGAGGAGGGGCCTCATCTAATTCAACTAAACAAGTATTATCCCTATATCCCTGATAAATAAATTCCTTATTTAATTCTGCTTGATGTTTTGCAGCAATATCAATTTCTCCAGATTCACCTGCAACAGCATGCAATTTTCTTGAAATTTCAAAATCAGGATTATCTTTTCTTAAAATGCATGGACAATTACAAAAAAGTTTAGTAGAAGTATTTAATTGTTGATGGATTTCCAAACCTGATTTAAATTTAAGTTCTTTATAGTTTAACGCCATAAAAAAATAAACTCAAAAACCTTTATTAATTATTCTAATTCCAAGCAAACATTTATAATTAAAAAACACCAAATATATTTATGGTAATAAAAGAGACCAAAAATAAAAAACCTGGAATCCCACATCCAAACATCTTGCCAATAACTTTTGGTCAAAAAGCAGCAGACAAATTAACAAAACATGCTGGTAGTTGGGGATTCATATTGGGTTTTATAGTTTTCTTAATTTTATGGATAATTATTAATATTTATGGTTGGATAAATTCTTGGGACCCCTATCCCTTTATCCTCTTAAATTTATGTTTATCTTGTATTGCTGCCTTACAAGCCCCAATAATCTTAATGAGTCAAAATAGAGGAGCTCAAAAAGATAGACAAAGAGTAGAATATGATTATGCTGTTAATAGAAGAACAGAAAGAGAAATTAAAGATGTTAAAACGCAATTAAACAGGATTGAAAATAGGTTTTTGAAAACATAAAGGCTTAATTTTCCAACCTATTATTAATCTCCCAAGAAAAATTTTCTAACATTTTCTCACGAGCATTCCAATTTTTATGCCCCAATACCCAACCTAATTTAACAAAAGCAGTTTCACTTAACATATCTTCTAGATAAATAATCCCTGTATCTATCAGTTCTCTTCCAGTAGAATAAACCAACCCATCTAATCTCCCATAAATTGTCTGAGAAGCAGCACAAACAATCAAACCTTTATCTATAACTTCTTTTAATTTCTTAGTCCAACTTAATCTTGCTTCTTTTGTTGCCACGTGCCCTAAACCAACCATTTCAATAATTAAGCCCCGGTATTTATTTTTTAAATAATAATCTAAAATATCAGGGTCTTGACCAGGATAAAACTTTAATAAACCTACTTTCTCCTCAAATCTGGAATCTAATTTTATTTTATTTTTATTTCTTAAATTATACTCAGATAAAATTTCAATTCTATCGGGATAAATTTTAGCAAAAGGTTTTCTATTAATTGGTTTAAATGCCTCTCTTTTAGAAGAATGCAATTTCCGAACTTTTGTCCCAGCAATAGCATAACAAAAATTATCATCAGTAGAAGCATGGCCCACAATCATAACCTCTGCAATGTCTGAAATCGCAGCTAAAGCAGAGCATCTTAAATTTAAATTAGCATCAGAACTAGCCCTATCAATACTTCTTTGAGAATAAGTTAAAACAACAGGTTTATTGACCTTTCCTAAAAAGAAACTCAAAGCACTAGAAGTATAATGTAAGGTATCTGTTCCATGTGTAACAATAACTCCTTTAATATTAGGATCATTTAATTGTTCTTCAACAATTTTTGCAATTTTCTGCCAATCTTTAAAATCCATATTTTCAGAACCTTTCATAAATGGAACCTCGACTTTCAAAACATTTACTTTTTCAAACATTTCAGGATAAAACTTAAATAAATTTTCAGGATTGTCCAACCATTTAACTGCACCAGTTTTAGGGTCATAACGAGAGGCAATTGTTCCCCCGCAAATAACCATTGCAATACTTGGCTTTTTAGAATCTTTTTTAACAGAAAATTCTTCTTTTACTTCTTTAGATTTTTTCAGTAATTTAAGATCTAAAATATCTTTTTTATTAAATCCAATATTATATCCGGAATCTAATTTTAAAAGCACAATTCCGGATTCAGAACTTTCTAAAAGAACACCTTCATAAATTATTTTACTAAGATGAATTTCAACAAGATCTCCAGCAGAGGCATTTGTTTTCATAAAAAAACAAAGCTAAGGTGTATTAAAAATATTGCTAATCACCCGATAACCAAAAAAATTTCTCTAACAACTCCAAAAACAAAGATTAATCCTATTATTCCGAGAATCCACTTGTATGCAGAAATAGAATATTCAGGAATCCTATTTCCTTTTATTTTTGCTTTTCTAACCATTAATAAAACAACTATTGCAGTTATGCCTCCAGCCACCACCCCTCCAATAGATAAAACTGTGATAAAAGAAAAGATATTACTAACTTGAATAATTAAATATATTCCAATTGGAATTATTGCAGCAAAAAACCAAGAAACATTTTCACTATATCTTTCATCAAATTGGAAATTTTCAATTAAAGCATTTCCAGAAGCAAGATAAGATGTAAACATTGTAAGAATTCCTAAAACAATGAAGAGCATTCCTAAACTTAATGTTGCAATTTCAGGTGTATTTGCCCCTAAATAACCTAAAACAACAAGAGTGAAAAGAATATAAAACACTACGGAGATTAAAGTCCCTGTCAATAAAACTCTCTTAAAAAGTTTCTGACTTCCTTTCAAAACAAGTTTAACCTCAGGAATAGCATGAAAAGACATTAAAGCAAATAAAACCACTCCAAAAGGTAAGAAAATAAAAGTAGAATTAAAAGTGGCAAGATTTGGTAAATGAATCTTTCCAACAAATAATATAAAAATTGTGGCTAACAACAAAAGAATTATTAATACCCCCCATTTTTCAAATCTTTTCAAAGATTTAAGTCCACCTTTAATTAAAAAAGCCATTAAAACACCTACCCCTAAACCAAAGTAAATGCCATAGTTAGTGGCTCCAGTAAATAAGAAACTTAAACTTTCACCCATACCAATCATATAAGCAATAATTGCAGCATACGTTCCAAAAACAACTGCAAATTCCATCACATGTTTCCATCTTTTACCTAAATATTTTCTAGCATAACCAATTAATTGGTGGTCCCCTTTTGTACGTAATGCAATTTCTCCAATATAAAGATTTACAATTAAAATAATCAATCCTAATATCAAAATATATCCTAAAGCCGCAACAAATCCAGATTGAGAAGCAACATAAGGAATACCTAAAACTCCCGCACCAATACAAGTTCCAACTAAAATTGAAACTGCTATTAAAAATTTCTTTATTTCATTCACCATCTGTTTTGAAAATAGGCTCGGGGGGAATCGAACCCCCATCTACAGGGCCGAAACCTGTTATTGTATCCGTTCAACTACGAGCCTATACTAAACTAAAAAAAGTTATGTTTATATAATTTAAGATTTTGAATAATTTAAGGGACAAAGATGAAAAAACACCACAAAATAGTTTTAGGGGGATTTGGGACAATTGTTGTAATATTTATGGTTGTTTTTGGGATTCTATTAAACGGGTTAATTGTAAAACAACAAATCAACCATAATGATGTTACAAATAAAATAGGTGAACTTCAAGCAGATACCCATACAAAATTAAATCAATTAACATTTAATTTAATCCAAGCTCAAACAAACATACGAGATCTTAATCAAGATTTAGGGAATCTTAATCAAGAATTAGGAAGTATTGGTGAAAAATTTGATTTGTTAAAAGCATCTGCAAGTGCTGATTTTTCAGGAATTATTGGAGAGGTTGTTAAATCTGTTGTTACAGTTAAAACAAATGTTGGTCAAGGAACAGGATTCATAATAGATGAGCGAGGATATGTGATAACCAACGCACATGTTCTTTCAGGAGGCACAAAACTTTGGGTTTCAGATTATGAACAAAATAATTTTGAAACTCAGTTCATAGGATATAATGCTGAATTTGATATAGCTTTATTAAAAATTTCTGGAGAATTTACAAAACTAGAATTAGATGATTCAAATGATATTCAAATAGGTGAAAAAGTCATTGCAATTGGAAATCCTTTGGGATTGCAATTTTCTGTTACAGAAGGAATTGTTTCAGGAATTCATAGAATTGGAATAAACAATGTAGAAGCCTATATCCAGACAGATGCGGCATTAAACCCGGGAAATTCAGGAGGTCCCTTAATTAACAAACAAGGAAAGGTTATTGGAATAAATAATTTTAAAATAAGTGGTGGAGAAAGTTTGGGATTTGCATTAGAATCAAACTATATTAAGGAAATTGTAAATGAAATAGCGCAACAAGAATTAAATCAAACCTTAATTTAATTAAACTTTCCAAAAGCAAATTCAAGATTATTAATTGCTTTTTCAAGATTCATTTTTACCTTTAACTCATCACCTAAAGTTGATTTCAAAAAGAGATCTTGCATTAAACCTCTTATTTCTTTAATTTCTCTTAAAATTAAATCTTTTCCTTTATCAGTTTTTTCAAACCTATAGGCAATATCTTCTATTTTTAAATTACTATAAACAATAGCGCGATTATAAATTTTTAATAAATTAATTGAATAATTCCTGTCTTTAATTTCCATATAATACAAAATAAAAGTTATTTTATAAGGATTATTGTACTACAAAATAATTTAAACCCTTTTTCATTCTAAATCCTATGACAAAGCAAAAAGACAATAAGGGAATAACAGTAAAAAAACAAGAAGATTTTAGTGAATGGTTTTCTCAAATATTAAAAAAAGCAGAAATTGTTGATTTAAGATTAGAGATTAAAGGATTTATGGTAATAAGACCTTGGGGGGCGATGATATTAGAAAATATGTTTCAAGCTTTTTCTGAAGCACTCCAAAAAACAGGACACAAACCAACATTTATGCCTTCTGTTGTTCCTGAAGAAAATTTGAAAAAAGAATCAAGCCACATAAAAGGATTTACACCAGAAGTGTTTTGGTTAAATGAAATTAATAAAGAAAAACTTGCTCTAAGACCCACCAGTGAAACACTCTATACTCCAATGTTCAAATTATGGATAAATAGCTATAGAGATTTGCCCTTAAAATTATATCAAAGAGGTTCTGTATTTAGATTAGATACAAAAGCAACAAGACCATTAATTAGAACGAGGGAAATTTTATGGATAGAAGCGCATGATGCCTTTGCAACAAAACAACAAGCAGAAGATCAAGTTAAAGAAGATATTGAAATAACAGAAAAAGTCATGCATAAACAATTTGGAATTCCATTTTTACCAATGAAAAGGCCTTCTTGGGATAAATTCCCGGGTGCAGAATATACAGTTGGTTCAGATGTTATGATGCCAGATGGAAAATTAATACAACAACCTTCAACACATTTAATGGGACAAAAATTCTCAAAAGCATTTGATGCGAAATTTAAAAATGAAAAAGAACAAGAAGATTATCTTTATACAACAGCCTACGGCCCTGCAATGTCAAGAATATTAGTTTCAGTCATTTCAACCCACGGGGATGATCAAGGAATGATTCTTCCTTTTTCATTAACCCCTCTGCACGTAATAATTGTGCCAATCTACAATAAAGAAAATAAAAAGAAAGTATTAGAAGAATGTGAGAAAATAAACTCTAAAATTCTTTCTTTAGGATTAAAATCTGAAGTAGATAATTCAGAAAAAACACCTGGAGAAAAATTTAATATTTGGGAATTAAGAGGAGTTCCAATGAGAATAGAAATTGGAGAAAAAGAATTAAAAGAGAAAAAAGTAACCTTATTTTTAAGAGATCTAAAAACAAAAGAAAAAATAAGTCTAACCTCTTTATCAAAATTAAAACAAATTGGAGAAGAATATAATGAAAGATTACTTAAAAAAGCAGATAAAATGTTTGAAGGAAAAATAATTAATTGTAAAACAAAATCTGAAATTAAAAAAGCAG
>ERZ889078.902-NODE-902-length-25135-cov-51.170136_pt1 | contig 25135 bp, 15 predicted proteins | sample MGYA00521266_ERZ889078 | MGnify/ENA primary metagenome ERZ889078 (study PRJEB32303, sample SAMEA104408618) | aquatic metagenome | biome: Brackish water; feature: Pelagic; material: water | place: Baltic Sea | collected 2014-06-16T06:34:00 | depth 76,534 m ...
ATCACACAACTCATTACGGCCCTTTCAGACCCAGTTATTTTGACACTCCCCAAAATTTAATAAAACGTTTAAAACTTTTCGAAACTATGACGTTTTTGATGGAATCCAAAGTAACGAATTCAATCCTGCAGCCCTTAAAGCAAGTGATGGTCGAATGTATTTTGCTGGAATTGGCGGTATTACTTATTTCTATCCCAATGAAATTAGAGACAACACAACAAAGTCAAACACCTATATTACTGAAATTTCTATCAATAAACCGTTAAATGAGGATACTCGCTTAGATACCGCTGCAATTTTTTTGAAAGAACTTCATCTTTATCCTGATGACTACATGGTCATAATTCAATTAGCCAGTACTGAATATACTGAACCATCCAAGAATCAATTTGCATATTATTTAGAAGGTTTTGATTTGAGTTGGCAATATCTAAAAAATAAAAGCCAAGCAACGTTCACTTCCCTCCCTCAAGGTCGATATAAATTACATATAAAAAGCTCAAATAATGATGGATATTGGGGCCAGGAAGCTCAAGCACTGGAGATTATAATCCATCCACCATTTTGGAAAACAAATTGGTTTATCGGATTCGTCATTATTGCTATTGCGTGCGGGCTTTTCATCATTTATGAATTGCGCGTTAATGCCATCATTAATAGAGAAAAAGAATTAGAGAAATTGAACCTACAACTTCAATTAGAAATAAAATCCAGAATTGAAGCCCATCATAAGGCATCTGAAAGAGCTAAAAATTTTCAATCGCTTGTCTCACAATCCCCCTTTCCAATTGCAATTATAAATTTAGATGGGTCGCTCTCTCAGTCCAATGACTTGTGGGATCAACTATATTCGGGTTCTAAAGCCGAAAAGAATTTCAATATTTTAAAAAATAAAATTGCCAATTCCTTAGGCATACCTCCTGGATTTCATACGGCAAAATCAGGTGAGAATTTTCGTATTCTCAAGGCAGAACATGACAATAAATTCTATAATATTCGTATTTATCCCCTGGAAACGAGAGAGAAAAGAATTTGGAAAATTGCCATTGCATTTGAGGATATCACTGAAGAAGTCATACAAGCAGATCTCATCTCAAAATCCTTAAAACAGAAAGAGATTCTGCTCCAGGAAATTCATCACCGCGTAAAAAATAATTTACAAGTCATCACAAGTTTGTTGGGATTACAAAAATTGATATCAACTGAGCCCAAAACTATAAATATTATTGGTGATTTTCAGAACAGAATTCGTGCCATGGCACTCGTTCATGAAGAGCTTTATCGCTCAGAAGATTTTGTAGACATCAACCTGCTTACTTATTTGAAGAAAATGATTGATAATTTGCATAATACGATAGGAAATATACGGGTGATTCCTGAATTAATATCGGATCAATCCGAAATAAGATTTTCCCTCGATAAAGCGATTCCTATTGGCTTAATCATTAATGAGCTCCTTTCAAATAGTTTAATACACGCTTTTCCTATTGATTTTAAGAAAAAGCCAAAATTGATAGTTGAACTCAAAAAATTAAATCCCAAAACCGTGGAAGTAAACGTCATTGATAATGGTATTGGCATTCCCCTTGATTTCGAAATTGAAAATTCAAAAACTATGGGGCTCAATTTAATATATATGCTTGGCGAAGATCAACTGGGTGGTTCTGTTTCTCACATGAGAGACAAGGGAACCATTTTTAAAATCAAAATCCCCATTTAGTTTTATGAAAATTCTTACTTTTTAAGATGCAATATCCTTTGGCATTACAAATTAATAAAGGTGATACAAATTATTTGTTGAATTTACTTTTGAATTATACTAACTGACGCTGCACAGATGTTAGCAGTGCATTAACTCAAACTAGAGGTGAAAATAATTAATAACATATGAAAGCCACGACCCATAATATCATTATTATACTTATTTCATTAATCCTTATAGCATTTGTTACCCTATATACATTTGAAAGTTCTGGATATTTCAATATACCGGTTTCAGAAAGACATCTCGCTCAAGAGCTCAATGATTTATACAGTTCCAGCGGTTTATATGGTCACGGGATTGGTTTCTTAGCTGGTTTTTTTATGGTTTTATTATGGCTTTATATCATTCGAAAACATTGGAATCGTATGAGAGGATTAGGTCGCCTTAGTCAATGGTTAAAATATCACATGTGGCTTGGTATTACGGCCCCTTTGCTTGCAGCATATCATGCAGCTTTTCAATTTGATGGAATCATCGGTGTTATGTATTGGGCAATGATCGCTGTAATGTTGAGCGGTATTGTTGGACGATATCTCTATGGTCACATCCCCCGCCGACGTGATGGCCATGAAATGTCCGTTAAACAAATCAATATGGAAAAAGCATCAAAACTTAGAGAGCTTCAAATGGAATTTGGTATTTCATCAACTGATATTAATAGAATGCAAACACTTGTCCCTGAGCTTGAATCAAAAAGCACGTTTAGGTCCCTCATAAAATTACTGGCTTTCGACTTTACGCGACATAAACAGATTCGGAATTTAATGCATGATTTACAAGAAACATACGGAACGAGTGCTCACGAATTAGCCTTTCTGAAAACAAACATCAAAATGCAATTGGTGTTACAACAGCGCATGGTCGTTTTAGACTCTGTCCATAGGCTTTTTCATTGGTGGCACGTCATTCATAAACCTTTTGCTTATGCAATTTTTCTTGTATTAAGCGTACACATCATACTCACCTATAGTTTTGGATTTACATGGATTTTTTAAACAACGAATACGTCTTATCATGGCTTACCGGCATTATTTTAATTTTAATTTTTACGATTCCTTATTTAATCCGATGGCTTAAAAACCATCGTCTCACCCTCAATAAATTAGAAGATGCCAATAAAACAGGGGCCAATAAGCCTTTGATGCAACACCCAATCATTGACCTTTCTAGATGTATTGGTTGTGGTATTTGCACAAAAGTTTGTCCTGAAGGTGAAGTCTTAGGCCTCGTCGGCGGAAAAGCCGTTCTTATCAATGGCAATAAATGCATTGGCCATGAGGTTTGCATGGAATCGTGTCCCGTCGGTGGGATTGAAGTTGGATTAGGCGATATTTCGAGCCGCGAAGACATTCCACAACTAAATGACAAGTTAGAGTCTAATTTGGAGAATGTCTTTATTATTGGTGAACTCGGTGGTCTTGCTCTTATTCGAAATGCTATAAGTCAGGGTGTACGTGTTGCGCAGACGATACAACAGCGAACTAAAGATTCGAAAAAAGAGTCAAAAATCGTTGTTGTGGGTGCCGGACCTGCTGGTTTGGCTTGTTCGATCTCATTACACTTACAAGGTGCAGCAATAACATTAATAGATCAAAGTAAACCAGGCGGCACGATTCTTCAATATCCTCGTAAAAAACTGGTGTTAGTACAACCTGTCGAGCTCCCTGGATACGGAATTTTGAAAAACAAGGAGTACGAAAAAGAAGAATTGCTGGAAATTTGGGATGATATTTTGAAAACGAATAGCCCCGATTTTCAAACAGGTCATCAGCTTTTGGCCCTCGAAAAAACGGAATCGTCTTATATCGTGCGCACAACATTAGGTCAATTTGATGCCGATTATGTTGTTTTAGCCTTAGGACGACGCGGTACACCGCGGAAACTCAATATTCCTGGAGAAGGTCTTCCCAAAGTTGCTTATAAACTTATTGATGCCGAACGCTACCAAAATCAACATATTCTCGTCGTCGGTGGTGGTGATTCAGCCGTAGAATCTGCTGTGGGTCTCGGACAGCAACCGGGCAACACGGTGACACTTTCCTATCGTAAAAATGTGTTAAGTAGAATCAAGTCTCGTAACGAAGAGCAAGTTAAAAAAGCCGTAAAAAATGGCTGGATAAATATCCTTTACGAATCAAACCCTGTTTCCATTCATGATGATTATGTCACTTTAAATCAAGGTGATAAATCCATTCGCTTGGAAAACAATTATGTCTTTATTTTTGCCGGTGGCGTTCTTCCATTTAAGTTAATGGATTCCTTAGGCGTTCAGTTCGGAACGGCCACAATTTCATGAGTTTATTGAGACCTCTTCAAATAATATTTTTATTCTTTGTTGGAATAATCTCACTTCAAGCTCAGTTAAGTCCCGGCCCTTTATCCAGCGCACACGCCCATTTATCGGGGATGACGGAATGTTTAAATTGCCATACATGGGGCAATAAAGATATCTCTCCAAAATGCCTGGACTGTCATAAACCCATACAAAATCGTGTGAATGAGGAAAAAGGATTTCACGGTAAGTTAGACGATAAAAACTGCGCCTTATGTCACACGGATCATTTGGATCGTGATTTTAAAATGATTCATTGGGAACCATCCAAAGATGCATTTGATCATAAAAAAACAGGGTACGAAATTGATGGAAAACATATCGATATTAAATGCGAAGATTGCCATAAAAAAGATTTAATCCTCGCCAAAGACGTCATAGAATATGCTGAATCAATTAAACCTCTTGAAATGATAGAGCATACATTTCTGGGGCTTGGTACAGAATGCGCAGATTGCCATAAAGATGTTCATGATGGTGAATTCAAAGAAAAGAAGTGTCAGGATTGTCATACAACCAAAGCCTGGGAAAATGTTTTAAAAACTTTTGACCATAAAAAAGACACACAATATCCATTAACTGGCGCTCATGAAAAAGTAGAATGTGAAAAATGCCATACTGAGAAACAAGCCAAAGTTGATAAGTACGAGGCCATGCGTTTTAGCGTTGCACAGTATGACCAATGTACCGATTGTCATAAAGATGTCCATAACGGTGAATTTAAAGAAAAGAAATGTCAGGATTGTCACGCAACGAAATCTTGGGAAAGCGTTTTAAAAACATTTGACCATAAAAAAGATACAAAATTTCCTCTGAAGGGTGCACATGAAAAAGTAGAATGTGAAAAATGCCATAAAGAGAAACAAGCTAAAGTTGATAAATATCAAGCGATGCTGTTTAGTGTTACAAAATATACTCAATGTACGGATTGTCATAAAGATGAGCACAATGGTTCTTTTGGCCAAAATTGCCTTGAGTGCCATAACGAGAAAAGCTTTAAAGTTGATAATAAATCGAAATCATTTAATCACGACAAAACGAAGTATCCGCTTTTAGGTAAGCATCAAAAAGTCGAATGCAAAAAATGCCATAAAATCGAAAAAGCATTTACAGACAAAACAACGTACGACCAATGTTTGGATTGTCATGAGGATTATCATAAAGGTGCTTTTAGTAAATCGAAAAAGGGTACGAGTTGTGAAGGCTGCCACAATGTTCAAGGATTTACGCCACCACTTTTTGGAATTATTCAACACAAAGAGGCTCGTTTTCAACTTGATGGAGCGCACCTTGCCCAACCGTGCGTTTTCTGCCATCTAAAAGATAATAAATCGAAATATTACTGGGAAAAAATTGATTGTGAAGCCTGTCATGAGAATGCTCATGGTAAACAGTTTAGTAGATATTACAAAGAAGAAAATTGGTGTAGTCGCTGTCATGATACGTCCGAATGGAATACGCTGAAATTTAGCCATGAAAAAACGGATTTCCCTTTAACGGGCAAGCATATTGAAATCACGTGTGAATCGTGCCATAAACCAGTCGATTCTATTATACAATATGAGGGAAACAAAAAAACCTGCGTCAGCTGTCATGATGATATGCACGCCAAACAATTGGAAGCTAAAACATGCGATAAATGTCATTCTACAACTCAGTGGCCCATTACAAAATTTGACCACAAAAAAAACACTGAATTTGAATTAGATGGCCAGCACAAAGATTTGCAATGTGGTCAATGTCATAAATTAGATGTAACCATTTCAACCATACGTTTTAAACCCATCAACCACAAATGCCAAGATTGTCATAGTTTTGGAGACTTCAAAAAATGAGATACTTATTAATGATACTAAGCGTCTCTACACTTCTTTTCGGTAATCAAGTTGAAGAAGAATTTCTCACTAAACTATCGTGTGAAAACTGCCATCATGGTACAGAATGGTTGTTTGAAGCTGGAAAAGGATTTGATCATACGACCACGGCATTTGAACTCCAAGGTACTCATTTAGACATTACTTGTATTCAGTGTCATAAAGGGACGACGCCAAAAGAAAAACATGATTTTGCGTCCATTTCTTCTGAATGTAGCAGCTGTCATACAGACGTGCATCAAGATCAATGGGGACAAGATTGTCAGCATTGCCACAATCCTTCGAGTTGGACTTTAGCTACAGAGTTCCAAAACCATAATTTAACACGATTTCCTCTTATCGGTCCTCATACGAATGTCAATTGCGAAGCATGCCATATTGGAAATACGAATGGTTCTGATAATTTGTCAACAGATTGTTTAGACTGCCATCTGGCAAATTATACATCCAGTGCAAATCCCAATCATCAACTCCTTGATTTAAATACCGATTGCGAAAGCTGTCATGCAAGTACGTCCAAACAGTGGGCACCTTCCTTATTTAGCCATAATAATACAGGCTTTTTCTTACTGGGGATGCATGGCGAAGTTGATTGCGCTGCGTGCCATACTGGACCTGCTACGGCTACGGAATCCAGTTGCGAAAGTTGTCATATGAAGGATTACAACGAGAGTGTCAATCCACCGCACATTGCCGACGGTTATCCAACAGATTGCGCCTCTTGTCATGATAAATTTACGTGGAATTCATGGTTTAATCATGAACAAACTGGATATTCACTTCGTGATGCACATACGGAAATCGTTTGCGCAGATTGTCATATCGATGGTGATTTCAATGATACTCCTGAAAATTGCGCCGGTTGTCATTTAGACAATTGGGAAGCGACGGTTCTTCCATCACATCAAGATGCTGAGTTTGACGATAATTGTAGCGATTGCCATAATGAAGTCGCGTGGCAACCCAGTCCATGGGATCATGACACACAAACAACTTTTATCATGACGGGCTCACACATCGATTTGACATGCGATTTATGCCACACGTCGGCACCCTATTCGTCTCAAGGCACCGCTTGCGTTGATTGCCATATTGATAATTATAATGCCACAACAGAGCCAAGCCACACATTAACAGGATTACCTACTTCCTGTGAAGTTTGTCATGCGACTGATTTTTGGAATTCGCAGCATATCGATCACGTGTTAACAGGTTTTCCATTATTAGGCGCCCATACCAATGCAACATGCGAAGCGTGCCATGTAAATGGATATGATTTACCATTGACATGTGATGGCTGCCACGAAGAAAATTTTAATAATACGACCACTCCCAACCATATCGAGAGTGGCTTCCCCATAACAATTTGCGAAACATGCCATTCTGAAGACGCTTGGAGTCCAAGCATTTTCTTGCATGCAAACACGATTCTCGAATGTAGTAGTTGTCACATGCCCGAATATAATGGGACAACTGAACCACCACATGTAACCATGCAAATTTCGCTTAATTGCGCTGAATGCCATGTAACGGAGTCGTGGACGCCCAGTTCATTTGTACATGATGTGCCCACAACAGGATTCCTCGTTGACGGATCTCATCTAGTCACGAATTGCACCCAATGTCATACGACATGGCAAATTGAACCCACCCCAAGAACATGTGCCGATGCAAGCTGCCATCTCACAAATTACAACGAAACAACGAATCCTCCCCATTTCGATTTTTCATTCCCCACAACCTGTGCAGAATGCCACAATACGACAGCATGGCAACCTGGTTTATTTGTACATGATATAGAGACGACGGGCTTTCAATTAGACGGTTCACATACGACAACGACATGTACCAGTTGCCATGATAATTGGATTCCTCCTAGCGAGGTACGAACTTGTTATGATGCATCGTGTCATCTCACGAATTATACGGAAACAATAAATCCGCCTCATGTGGATTATAATATGCCAACAATATGTTCCGATTGCCATACAACGACGGTTTGGACACCGAGCACATTCTCTCATGATGTCCCATCGACAGGTTTTCTCGTAGACGGCGCTCATGAAACGACTGGGTGTATTGGTTGCCATTCAAATTGGGAACCATCAACTGGTATCCGTACTTGTTCTGATGCTTCATGTCATATCACAAATTATAATGAAACAACGAATCCACCCCATCTTTCGTCAGCTTTCCCAACGACGTGTAATGAATGTCATAGTACATCTGTTTGGCAACCCAGTTCATTTGTACATGATGTGGTGACAACAGGATTCCTCATCGATGGTGCACATGAAACGGCAACTTGTAATAGCTGTCATGAAACCTGGGACTCCCCTGATGTGCCGCGTACATGTGCAGATGCAAGCTGCCATAACACAACTTATAACGAAACAATAAATCCACCGCATTTGGCCTTTGGTTTTCCTACAACATGCGAAACCTGTCATACGACGACTGTTTGGCAACCCAGTTCATTCGTACATGATGTAGTAACAACGGGATTCCTTATTGATGGTGCTCATGAAACGGCAACTTGTAATAGCTGTCATGAAATCTGGGACTCCCCGGATGTGCCGCGTTCATGCGCAGATGCAACTTGTCACCTCACGACCTATAATGAAACGGCGAATCCACCACATGTGGCATCAAATTTATCTACAACATGCGAAACCTGCCATACTACGAGCGTTTGGCAACCCAGTTCATTCATTCATGATGTGGCGACAACAGGATTCCTTATTGATGGCGCACACGTAGAGATTACAAGCTGTAATAGTTGCCACGAGACATGGGATTCCCCTGATGTTCCACGCTCTTGCTCTGATGCAACCTGCCATATAACGACCTATAACGAAACCACGAATCCACCGCATGTGGCATCAAATTTACCAACTACATGCGAAACTTGCCATACAACAAGCGTTTGGCAACCTAGTTCATTCATACATGATGTGGTGACAACGGGATTCCTTATTGATGGCGCACACGTAGAGATTACAAGCTGTAATAGTTGCCACGAGACATGGGATTCCCCTGATGTTCCACGCTCTTGCTCTGATGCAACGTGTCACATCTCGAATTATAATGAAACCACCAATCCGCCACACTTAGCATCGTCATTCCCGACAACGTGTGCAAGCTGCCATACCACTACTGTGTGGACACCCAGTTCATTTGTACATGATGTGGCGACAACGGGATTCCTTCTTCAAGGCGCACACACTAGTGTTTCGTGCTCAGAATGTCACAGTAGCTGGCCCATAAATCCGCCGATTCGAACGTGCGGTAGTGCAACATGCCATCTTGATGATTATAATAGCACAACGGATCCAAATCATTCAAGTTCATCTTTTCCTCTGGATTGTAGCTCATGCCATTCAAATACCGCTTGGACACCCGTTACGTTTAATCATGATTCTCAATATTTCCCAATCTATAGCGGTAAACATCGCAATGAGTGGAATTCCTGTTCTCAGTGTCATTCCAATAGTAGCAATTATGCTGATTTCACATGCTTTGGCTCTGGATGTCATTCTATTTCTGAGATGAATAGCGAACATTGGGACGATGGACAATGGGAATCATGTAATGGTATTACTTACCCAGGATCTAGTGTCACACCTGCTGATTGCTATTTTTGTCATCCTTCAGGCGATGAAGATGATTGTGACGGCGATTTATTAAATGATTACAGAAAACGAACGAGACCTTTACCCATAGGAATAAAGGACTATGAAACTCGTTAAAATAATAACGCTGCTTCTTTTTAGCTTACTCACCATTCACACCCAAGAGATGCCTGATGAGGCGTGCTTAGACTGTCATATCAATGGTGCTTGGTCTCCTTTGAGTTCGACTCCGAATTTTAATCATAGTCGACAAACTGACTTCCCTCTGGTCTTGTCACATCAAGATTTAAGTTGCAAACAGTGCCATCGCGGAAAATCAATCGAAGATTTTCACTTATTTAAATCAAACGGTTTGGAATGCTCTAATTGCCATCAGGATATGCATCAAAATTACTGGGGAAAGCAATGCGAAGAATGCCATACTCCGGAAAATTGGAGTCCCGCACAAGCATTTCGTAAACATGATGAAACCTTATTGCCACTCATAGCCGGACATCATCTAAATGATTGTTATGCATGCCATACATCCCCTCAGACAATGCCATCACTAGACTGCGTTTCTTGCCATTTTGCGAATTTTGCGGATGATTTAGAAGCACATGATGGTGTGGATGCAAATGGTGATTGCTCTGCCTGTCATGCTCCAACAAATTGGAATCAAATATTAGCACTTAACCATGATATCTTTTTCCCAATCTATTCAGGGGTACATCGATGGAAATGGCCATCATGCTCAACGTGCCATACACAAGCGGGCGTTTACAATGATTTCACATGCTTTGGATCGGGATGTCATTCTGTCAGTAATATGTACGGGAGACATTGCGAAGGTAGCGGTTGTGAAAGTTGCAATGGCTTCACTTACCCAAGAAGTGGCGTGACAGCTTCTGACTGTTTATTTTGCCACCCACAAGGAAATAAAAACACATGCGGCGATTAATGAATCAATCTAAATCTAATTTTTTTAATGCTTTAATACTATTTTTCATTCTTACTGGATTTGCATTCAGTCAGGAATTAATTCAAGGTTCTATTACCTATATTGCTCAGGATAACGCATACACGGACTTGGGTAAAAAACAAGGCCTTGAAAAAGGTGATACTTTAACGGTTGTCCAAGACAAGAAAACGATTGGCCTTGCCATTATTACTTCAATAAGTGGAGCAACATCGGCTTTATTACCCCTCGATTCGACTGTGATTGATTGGCAAATTGGGGACGTCGTTCAATATATTCGGCCCAAAATAAAAGAGGTCGATGTTAAAAATATTGAACAAGCCATTGTTGTGACAAGCCCCAAACCAACGCAAGTATTTTTGGACAGTTCGGCCTATAAACCAAGAGAACGTAGCGGAATTGCGATTGATGAAAGCCGTTTTAGCCCAACATTTACAGGATATTTATCCGCTCGAGTCGATGACAGAGGCAGTAATAAAGATAGCATTAATATGACGACAACATCGCTTTATGGACGGTTTCAGGCGAACGATATTGGCATCAAATATCTCAGCGCCAATCTCTACGTTCGAGGCAATCAATCCAGCACAAATAATTTAATAAATGCTCAGATTTATTCGTTGATGTTGAGTTACAAAAATCCAAATAAGCCCGTAAGCTATTTAATGGGACGCATGTATCATCCTCAATTTTCAATGCTTGGGACTGTGGATGGTTTAGGTTTAACTTGGAAAATGAACAAACGTCTTTTAGCACTCTTAGGGGGAAAACAAGCGACATTTTCAAACATTACGCCCAGCAATCAACGACTCAAATTTTCAATCTTAGATGAAGAGACTTTGGAAAAAGGTTATGTCCAAGTTGGCAGTATTATTGAGACATTAAATGGCAATTTGGATAGAAACTATTTGCTCGTTGCGACATCTCTAAAATTCAATAAAAAATTACGTCTTAATAGCAGCGGCGAATTTGATCTGGATTTATTCGATAAAAATTCAGCATTAAGTCTCATTTCTCTCACTCGTTTTAGAGCATCATTGAAGTGGAGAATGGGAAATTCTATATCTAGCAATTTCCGCTATAGCTATCGCGAAAATGTTATTAATCTATTGGATACCAGTTCCGTCGAACCGAATCTCGCTGTACGCCATTCTTTAAACGTGAATATTAGCTGGATAAGTCATCGTGGCTTCGTGCTTTCTGGCCAGGCTTCTTATCGAAGCGATTTTAACGGCAGAAACATCCAAACCTATGGTCTAACGTACAACCAACAGAGTTTTACATCCAACGAACTGTCTTTAAACGCAGGGACAATGCTGCTACTCTCCTACATGAATACAGGTGGTAGAGTCCATGCATCCGTCAGCAAAAAAGTAAAACCTTGGCTTTATGTTGATGCCTATGACGAACTTTTTATGTATAAAATCTTAGGTGATAGTGTCTATAGAACGCGTCATTTACCCGAAATCGGACTCTCTGCGAGAATAAATCAAAAGACAAAATTTCGATTTAGCTATCGCCTTGAACAAGAAGGTTCGACCAATTTTTATCGAATGGGTCTAAACGCCAGCCGACAGTTTTAGATAATTTCTAATTTTTACGAATCGAATCCGCATAAAAGCTCATAGCTTCGCACATATAAGCTGCTAAACCTGGTTTAACTTTTTCGTAATAGGCAGTGAATTCAGGATTCTCTTTGTAAACTTGACCCAGCCCTCTATACATCTCTGCTGAACAAGCGTAAAAGTTTTCAATCCACTTCTGATGTTGTTTGATTAAATCTTGTACTTCGAGAAACGAACTTTTTAAATGCATTTTCTCACCTATTGCCATTGTAATAATCTCACCCTGTTTTTGAACAGATTTAAATTGCTCCTTTGACATTTTCCCAACGTTTCGCTTTGATTCAGCCACTTTTTCGGAATCATATTTTTCATCGACTTCCTTGTTCCATCGTTCATTTTTTTCGGGATCAACGCCAGCGTAAATATCTTTATCATTTAATTTCATATTCTGTTCTCCTATTAATGATTCAAGTGTGTTATCAATACTTCTTATTCTGAAAGTTCAAAACTCAGATTATTAATCTGTAAAGTTCTGAGTTGAGGATAGTTCAAAAAGAAAAAGGGTTAGCAAAAAACTATCCCCTTTTTAAAAATTCACTAAAATAATATTTATGATTTATCCCGCTTTTGCTGCTCGCCTTGCTGCTCTACGAATCCCTAAATCTGCAATGAGACTATAAAGTGATGGGACCACAAACAAAGTCAGAAACGTGGCGGCCGTCAATCCACCGATTACAGTTATGGCCATGGGAGCCCTCATTTCGGCGCCCTCTTTATTGTCCAACACCATCGGTAGCATACCAAAAATGGTGGTCAGAGCTGTGATAAGCACAGGGCGGAGCCGAGTTGAACCTGCTTCAATAATGGCCGCTGTGGCCTCCACTCCTTTTAGGCGTAATTGATTGATATAATCCACCAGCACGATTCCATTGTTCACCACAATTCCTGTTAGCAGAATAAAACCGATAAAACTCGTAAGACTGATTGTTACACCGGAAACCAGAAAACCAAAGACAACGCCAATCAGCGCAAGCGGAATCGTCACCATAATGACCAAGGGATGAATCAGAGACTCGAACTGAGATGCCATCACCATAAATACGAGTAGAATGGCTAAAGCTAATGCCTGTCCCAGCGTTATAAAGGTATCAATCATTTGTTCATATTGACCACCATATTCCACGAAATAGCCATCAGGAACCTCAGCCTGTATAGGCTCTAATATTTTCAGGACGTCTTTCATAACGGAACCCAAGTCACGATCAATAATGCTGGCCGTAACCAGAACCATGCGACTTTGATTATCTCGGATAATTTTCACGGGGCCTTCTTCTCGGGTGATTGAAGCAACTTGCGTAAGGGGAATCTGGGTTTTCATTGGAGTCGTTAATTTAATCATTTCAATATCACGAATGGAGCTACGTTGATCTTCGCGAAACTTGATTCGAACATTAGTCTCTTCTCCTGCAAATCGATAGCGAGTTGCAACCTGACCCAAAGTGGATGTCTTTATCGTGTTAGCCACTTGCCCCGATATTAATCCCATGCGATTTATTTCTTCCCGATTCAGTGCGATGTGATATTCCGGTTTTGCTTCTTCCATGGAAGATTTAATGTCTGTAATACCATCGACCCCTTTTATAGCAGATGCGATTTCGCGGCTAATTTCTTCTAAGATAACGAAGTCCTTGCCAAAAATCTGTATTTCCACATCTTTTCCGCCGCCGCCCATGGCAGCGCCAAAATCGAGAAATTCAATCTTCACGTCTCGCATGACAGGAATTTCGCCACGAATTTTCTCGCCAATCATTTTTGTAGAGAGTGCGCGATCAGATTTTGGTTTCAACGCCATCATAATCATGCCTTCATGGGATCCAGCATTGGCCATATCGCCACCACCGCCTCGATCCTCTTCATTCACGCCATTGGAGACGATGACAGTTTCGATAGAAGGCTCATTCAGACAGATTTGCTCAACCTGTCGTACAACCCGATCCGTTTCTTCGAGGGCTGATCCTACAGGAAGTTTAATTTTCATCATGAGCATTGCCTGATCCATTTCTGGCATGAATTCAGTTCCCACTAAAGGGATGATAGCCAAAGAGATGACAAATAGCAGCGTTGCGACTCCGAGGGTTTTCCATCGATGTCGAAGAACGATGATGAGTTTTTCCTTGTAAAAAGCTCGTAAACGAACAATCCAGGAATCTTTAGCTTTGAGCGTATAATCAACTTTGCTGCGAGGTTTGAAAAATACGGATGCCAGCATGGGAACCATTGTCAAAGAGACAAACAGTGATGCCAGCAAGGAGAAGGATATCGCCAAAGCTAAGCCTCGAACCAGTTGTCCCGCCGTCCCTTGTCCCATGGCCATTGGCAAGAAAACAGCCAGCGTTGTGAGTGTGGATGCGGTAATGGCCATACCCACTTCAGAGGCACCCAAACGGGCTGCTTCTTTGCGACTTTTGCCATCTTCAAGGTGGCGAAAAACATTTTCGATCACCACAATGGCGTTATCCACCAGCATTCCAATTCCCAAAGCAAGACCACCGAGTGTCAGCAAATTTAACGTATATCCCACTGCATAAATTGGGATAAAAGTGACAATGATTGATACTGGAATGGCGATTCCTACAGCAATAGTGGGTCGGATATTTCTCAAGAATAAATAAATCATGAGCATGGCCAACACGCCACCGAGGAGAGCTGTTCGTCCTGTACTGTTCACCGTGAGTTTGACACTGGCGGACATATCCATACCGATATGCATTTCAATATCTTTGGGGAGAATCTTTTCCAGATTCTTAAGTTCCTGTTTCACCGCATCTGCCACCTGCACGGTGTTGGCTCCAGATTGCTTGGTAATGATCATCATGACGCCAGGTTTAGATTGAACCCGCATCTCTGTCCGCAGGTCGGAAACCGTATCTTTGACTTTGGCAATCTGCCTTAATTTGATGGGATTTCCCGTAGGTGACATACCGACAATCAAATCTTCAATCTCTGTCAGGGATGCAAACTCTGCGCGGGTCCGAATCAAATAGTCTTTGTGGTCTTCTACGATGCGTCCCGCAGGCATATTCAGGTTTTCAAATCCAATCATTTGCACAACCTGATCTAAGGTAATTCCTGAGGTTTCCAGAGCATGCTGATCAATTTCGACTTGGATTTCCTTCACTTCTGGAGACTGTATCATAACGGACGCAACGCCTTCGATGCGTTCCAAGCGATATCCCGCCGTCTCATCCATGTACTCCGCCAGTTCATTCAGGGGACGGTCTTCACTGGTGACACCGTAAAACAGGACCGGCAAGGCCGACATGTCAAACTTCATCACCAGCGGCGTTTGAATATCATCAGGGAGAAAATCGGCGAACATGGCCAATTGATCCCTCACATCTTGGGCGGCAAAATCGAGATTCGTTCCATTTGCGAATTCCACAGTAACCATGGACATGCCTTCTACGGTGGTCGAGACGACACCTTTTACACCTGTAACAGATGCGATAGCTTGTTCGAGTGGCTTTGTCACGATGGATTCAATATCTTCAGGGCTGGCGCCGCTATAAACCGTAACGACAGAAACCATGGGGAATTCAACATCCGGGAGCATATCCAAACCAAGTTTGGTAAAAGCAATGATTCCGCCTAGGATTACAATAAGCGTAATCATGGTGACGGATATTTTTCGATCGACGGAAAAATCGACTATCTTCATAGTATCACCTTAATTCTCGATCTGCACGAGGCTGCTGTCCGCCAGGATGTAGGCACCGCTGATGACATATTGCTCATCATCCGTAAGACCCGATCCAACAATTAATTCTGTCAGGCTTGATTGTAGGATCTCAACTTTTCTTAGATAGGCGTGATTATCTTTGACAACAAATACATGTGATTTGTTTATGAGGGAGTTTTTTGGGATCACAAAAACATTTTTAATTTCTTTAATGGTGATGCCTACTTGACCAAAAGTACCAGCTCTGAGGGCGCCATTTGAATTGTCAAACTGGCATTCAACAAAAAAGGTTTTTGACATTGGATCGGCGGCAACGCCTACCAAGGTGACCCGACCAGAGACAGGTTTGTCTAAATAATCAACTGTCAATTGAGCCGTCTGACCCTTTGCAATTCCCATAATCTCTTGAGAGGTAATCTGTAGTTCTAGTTTGATGCGAGAAACATCTTGAAGCGTGTAAACAGGCATCATAACAGCAGGACTAAAAAGATCACCTTTTTGGAATCCTTTCTGAGTGATGACGCCAGCAAAAGGCGCTGTCAATGTTGCCTTGTCAAGCTGCATTTTGAGCAGATCGAGTCCGGCTCGAGCTTGATTCATCTGGGCTTGGGCGGCATTCAATCCCAGCTTCATTTTTTCGAATTGTTGTTGAGAAACGGCGTTTTCAGCGTGGAGGGTTTGAACGCGCTCCCAGTTTTTCTCGGCATCAATCAAGTTGGCATTTGCGACTGACAATCCTGCGGCGGCTTGTTTATGTTGCAAGTTTAAGGTGCTAATATCCATCTGGACAAGTTCACTCCCTGCTGTTACATAGTCCCCTATTTGCACATTTAGTTTCTCAATTTTGCCCGGAATTTCAGGAATAATTCGAGCGGTTTGAATCGCCATGAGCGAGCCGTTATAGGTGAGCGTACTTGAAAAAGTTTGGGACTTGACGGTGGCAACTTTAACCGGTACCGCTCGACGGGGCCAGGCTTCAGTCACTTCCTTTGAGTCGCCTTCACTACAGTTGACAATTAGGCTTATAATAAAAGTAATGATAAGAAATTTTTTGAAAGTTTTCATGGATGAAATACTCCTTAGTTGTGGAGGGATTCGCCTGTGGCCTTTTTAATACTGGCCTCTGCGAGAGTATAGTTAAATAATGCTTGTAAATAATTAGCTTTAGCAGCCGTCAAGTTTATCTGTACCTGATTTGCCTGGAGGTTCGTGATGGTTCCTTCGCGGAATTGAATTTTTGCCAGTCTGGCGGCTTCTTCAGCTTGACCAACCGTTTTCCCCTGAGATAGAATATTTTTTTCCGCCTCAACAAGGCGTAGATAGGATTGTTCAACGTCAAAAAGGACAGCGTCTTTTAAGGCATCATAACCATAATTCATCTGACGCTCCGCGATCTTCGCCTGCTGTACTTTTGAAAAGCGTGTACCTCCTTTAAAGAGGTCGTAGCTAAATCCGACTGCCACCATATAGCTGTCGTCCCAGTCCGAATAAATAGCGAGGTCATTGCCAGATTTTGAATAGGAATAACTCAACGCCACCATAGGCAGAAAATCTGAACGCGCCATGTTGACATTCATTGAACTCAAAGATTTTGAGATATCCATTTGTTTTATTTCATTTCGATTTTTGAGGGCTTTTGCTTGCAGCTCATTCAAATTGTATTGACCCGGATTATAGGACATGACATCCGTAAGAACAATTTCCGTGTTTGAATCGAGACCAAGAAGCATTTTTAAACCCGCTGCAGCCATGATAACACCGTTCTCTGCCTGAGTCTTTTGAGGTAGTAGATTGGCGGCTTGAACTTCTGTCTGGAGTAAATCAAGCTTGGAAATCATTCCCTGAGCATAAAGTAATTTTGAAATCTCATAGAATTCGTAAGCTGTATTATAGCCATCCTCTGCCACCGCTAAAAATTCTTTGCTGACGAGCATCGCCAGATAGCTCTGAATCACGTTGAATGAGAGATTGTTTCTTTCCTGAGCATATTGAGATTGCACGAGGTTTAGTCCTTTTTGAGCCATGAAAGTTCCCATAGCAATTTTTCCACCCGTAAACAGAGGCTGGCTCACTCGGACATCATATTGGTAGTCCATTGTAAAATCCAATTCCAAGGTCGTAGAAGCGCCAGGAAGCGCAAATGGATTTTGAATAACTTGCACCTTCTCGTCCATAATGCGAGTGCCTTGCAAACTGACACTTGGTAATGCAGAGCCGTAAGCCTGGTAAACTTGCTGCTGAGCATCATTTACTTTTTCGCCTGCCATTTTAATATTTGGGTTTTGCTCCAGGGCGATTTTGATGCTCTCGTCTATGGAGAGATGTTTTTGATTTGCCGCCAACCCGAGCAATGGCAGCAGAAAAATTATCATTCTAATTATTTTCATGTGTGCGTATTCCATTAATAAACAAAGTTTTAATTTGATGTTTAACCTCATCTAGATCAAATCCTTCAGATGCCATTAGCCAATTTATGAGGTGGAGGTTCACGGCTCCGATAATACTCCCTGCCAAAATATTTGCAGAAAACGGATTGTTAGCGGGCATTCCTTGACTTAGAGCTTGTGAAATTTTTTCGATATAATCATGCTGCTGATTGATAAGCTTTTCTCGCATCCCAGAGTCAGAGCCCTGCATAACTTTACCCTGTTCGGTGATAATCAGCTGGAAAAAGTGTTTGTTTTCAGTAAAGAATCGGAACAAGGCATCAATAAAGGCGGCAATCTTCCCTTCAATACCCTGTGCAGTTCTCAACTCACTGAGGAGTGCCGCAGAAAATTGATCTGTTTTTTCAATGAGAATTGAAAAAAATAAATCTTCCTTATTTTTGAAATACAGGTAGAGCGTTCCCTTACTCCATCCACACTCTTCTGCCACAGCGACCATCGTTGTCATGTGAAATCCATTCTGGGCAAAAACTTTTTCTGCGATTTGCAATATCTCGACACGATATTGTTCTTTGCGTTGTTCTTTTTTTGCTGAAACCATTTTAGTCGTGTCTCTCCTCTTTCTGACTGGTCAGTAATATGATAACCCGTGGGTCAATAACAAGATTTTTATCTAGGGGTTTTTCTTTTAAAGCGTTTTTTTAAAATTGGTTTTCTCAACAAATCAGGAGTTAATACCCTCTTCAATAATTGCTTCTTCTGTCGTTCCTCTTTCAAGTACAATCTCGTCCGTTATCCTTTTCAGCTTCCAGGTGCCTCGTTTATACCAAATTATTGTGATGATGGCAGCGATAACATTGGCGATGGGAAATGAAAGCCAGATACCCCGTTCAGCAAAATGTGTAAAATGTGAAAGTACATAAGCCAAAGGGAATCTCAATATCCATAAGGAAATAATGGATAACACCATCGGAAACACTGTATTTCCTGAACCTCTGAAAACGCCATTCAAAGACATTTGGATGCCGATAAATCCAAAAGTCAACGCCATTGTTTTAATAAACGCAGCGCTTGCATTAATGGTTGCGGTTTCGTGGGGAATAAAAATCGCTGCAATTTGTTTCGCCAATAAAAACATAATAATGCCAATAAATGTTAAGACAATAAATCCGCCAACCGTACTTAATTTTGTAATCTTTTCAGCTCGATCCAGTTTCCCTGCCCCAATATTTTGACCTACTAAAGTTGAAGTCGCCATGGATAAACCCAGAGCGGGTATGATGACAAAACTCAATATACGGCTGCCGATTCCGTATGCAGCCAGGGTCAATGTTCCAAAAGAGGCCACCAATCCGACCATTGCCGTCATACCTGCGGCGCGTGTCGATTGTTCAATTGAAGCTGGGACTCCAATTTTGAACATTTTCTTAATTAACGGATAATCGGGTTTTAAATCTCTCAGATGTAATTGTATCTGACGTTTTCCTCTTAGCAAAATACCATAACCGATGAATGCAGCTATCGCTTGCGTACCAACAGAGGCAAGGGCGGCCCCGCCCACACCAAGGGCAGGAAAAATACCATAACCGAAAATAAATAATGGGTCGAGGACTAAATTGAGCAAAACCGTCCCAAGAATAATATACATTGGTGTTTTGACGTCTCCCACGCCACGCATGAGTGATTGGAACACCATGGACGAGAACATAAATATTATACCAGTGAATGTGATTCTCATATAGCTCACTGCGCCGGTATAGACAGCGGTTTCAACGTGCATGAAACCGATGAGAATGGGTGACAATACAAAGCCTAAAATGGATAAACAAATTGAAATAATCCAAATCATTAGAGACGTTTGTGAGGTGATATGATCAACAGCCTGTTTATCACCTTTCCCCATAAATTGAGCGACCAGAATAGTACCAGCCATGGCCATGCCACCGCCCAATGAAATCAAGAGAAAAATAATCGGGAAACTAATTGAAACAGCAGCGATGGCATTACTTCCTAATCGCCCCACCCAAAATGTATCGGTTAATTGATAAGCCGTTTGCAAAATATTGGCGACTATGATTGGAATAGCAACTTTTATCAGAGAGGTAATAATTGGACCTTCTGTAAGATTATAAGGTTTTTTCATATCGGAGACTCCTTGTAACGGACATATAAAATCGTGGTATATATTTATTGTTATTCATTATTTAAAAGCAGTAGATTTTCATTTAACTACCAATGAGTATACTTTTTAGATATCATTTTGCCAGGAGATTGATGTCTCCATTTTAGTTTTATACTGTTCATCCTCTGAGTTTGGGCTTTTGGGGACCTAATATTTAACCAGTATAAATTGGAAATGTAAGGTGCATGATACTGGCACGAATGTGGCATTTTTACACAAAACATATTAATACTATTATGTATATAAAAGGTCGTTTTAAAAATGGTTGAATTATCGCAAGTGTTTTTTTGAAAAGGCTCGGCCTGACCCAGACTTCAGATACTTTTCGAAGGCTGTTGCCAATTCCTCATCTTTAAATGCAGTGTAAGAGACACTTTTCCACGGTTATTGTGATCCGTAAGGTGACGCTCTAAATTATTGGTTAAACCCGTATAATATTGCTTTGGATTTTCGGTGCTTTGAATGATGTAAACGAATTCTAATATGTATACAAATGGCATAAGTGTAATGGTTATCGTACTATTGCTTATATAGCGTGGAAAAATAAAAGACTCCGCTCTGACGAGCGAAGGCTGGTTAAAGACGTTTTTTTGCGAACGCCCTGCCTGAGGGCGTCTTTAGATACTTTTCAAATTCGATAGCGCGCTGCTTATCTGAAAAGGCGATAAAGGTTTTGATTTCCCAGGGTTTGAACTTGCGGGTTGATATTACTTCTCCATGGTTATGCTTGATAAGTCTCTTTGTTAGGTCTTTGGTGAACCCCGTGTAATAATGACCCGGCTTTGCCAAAGACCGTAAAATATATACATAATACATATTCAGTCTTCTGCCCGCAGCGACGAAGCTCGTCAATTAACTTTCTTTGATGTTTTTTATCCCGTCTTCGCTTCATGTTATTCAGCTATGACGCGGACTCCTACGCTCTGACGAGCGTAGTCGTGTGGAGGCGGGGAGAATCGAACTCCCGTCCGCAATGCAAGCCCAGCTGACATCTACATGTTTAGTCTAAATTTTGATCTTGCTATAAGCACTCCTTTAGACAGGATTACCACTAGCCATCCAGCTAAATTTCAATTTCCTCCCGCCAGAATGAAGGAAATCTAGCCCGTGTAAGTGACGTCTCTTCAACAACCCAAAGGCAAAATCATTGAGAAACGTAGCTGCTTAATTAATTAAGCAGCTAATGCGTAGTTATTTTCGCCAATTAAAATTAGCTTCCAACTTTTTAAGGTGATTTTGGGGAAACACCACATGCAATCAGAGGTTCCCGTCATCCCGTCGAAACCTTGTCGCCCCCCATTTTGAAATAGCCCGCCAATATATACATAAAATCCCCTGTGAAAGGGGATTTTATTTTTTCATTTAGAAACGGGTATTAAATATTAGTCTATTATTTACCTGAAAGGCTTCGTCCTCTTGATTCTATTTGACCAGAATCATTTCCAATACCGACTTTGCCCATACCTGGAACAACTTTTAAGAAGCCAGTATAGCCAAAAATTGATAACTCGTCAGCGAAAATAATTTCACCCATATTCACAAATTCATCATCCCAATCATCGACCACTTTAATATCCCATTCTCCTGGAGAAAGTGTCCAATAAGCTGTTTCGCCTGGATAAATCGAATATGAAACTAAATTATTACCCCATGAACTTGAACTAGACAATGAAATGTAGACCTCATCAATATAAAATGAGCTACTATTGTTTTCAATTCCAACCGCTCCACCATCTGCTGTAACTGTTATGGTTTCACTCGAACCGGCGTCAATTGAATATGAGTATTGATCTTTAAATACGAAAAATCCCCAGACATCCACGTTGCCTTCAGCTGTTTCTGAGCTAAAAATTGAACTGGCTAGCTCCCATTCCGTAGTAACAATATCCCCCGCGTCATAATCACTGGTATCGCCGTCAACAACGGCATACATATAGCCAGATGTATCGTTTTCGATGTCTAGAGTTGCGGTGTCGGTACAAGAAATCATGGCTAAAGTCATCATTGCTAATACAATTACATTTTTTCTCATTTCTTACTCCCCTATCTTGTTATTTCATCTCGACGGAATATAATAAACTGTGCAAGATGACAACAAATAATTTTAAGGGTAGACAATGATCACAATAAAATATTCTGATAAAGTTCAACACGCAATTGACAAAAATAATCCGATGATAGCCCTTGAATCGACGATTCTGGCACATGGCATGCCTTACCCTGCAAATATAGATTTTGCCAACAAAGCTGAGGATACAGCTCGAGAAATGGGCGTGACACCGGCAACAATCGCCATATTTGATGGTATTATTCACGTTGGTTTGTCTCCGGAAAAAATCCATCAACTTTGCGAAGGAAAAAATATTCAAAAAGTTGCGACGCGTGATATTGCTTGGACATGTTCACATAAACTTAATGGCGCCACGACCGTTTCGGCGACAATGAAAATTGCCCATTTAGCGAATATTTCAGTCTTTGCCACAGGCGGTATTGGTGGCGTTCATCGTAATCTTTCCCATTCACTAGATATCTCAGCCGACCTTTTTGAACTCTCCCGAACACCCGTCATTGTTGTGTCAGCTGGTGCAAAATCCATACTTGATTTATCAAATACTTTGGAGCTTTTGGAGACTTTAAGTGTCCCAGTAATTGGGATGAAAACGGATGAATTTCCTGCTTTTTATAGTCAACACTCAGGGCATAAACTTACGATGTCAACGTCAAGCGCAGAAATGATTGCCAAGGTGTTCCAAGCGAATCGTGCCCTAGACTTGACGTCAGGACTTCTCATAGCAAATCCTGTCCCTGCTGCATATGCAATTTCTGAGGAAAGAATTGAAGCGGTAACAGAAAAACTGGTTCAGCAGGCGGCATCATTAGGCATAAGAGGTAAAGCGCTCACGCCATGGCTCCTTAAACATCTGGTTGAATCAGAGGGGCCTCAATTGCTAGAGACAAATATGGCTTTGGCCATCAATAATATCAAAGTCGCCTGTGAAATTGCAAAAAGCTTGTGACAAGCGAAATCATAGATGCGATTCACACAATGAAATTATCATTCTGAACCCGTACTTAAGACTTGCTCCCACATCATTTAAATCTATATTCTCGTCGCTTTTTTAGATACGATTGAATGAATAAAATAATAATAAATTCTTCGTAATTTCTTTTCGAGGTATGGCTCAGCCCGGCTAGAGCACCTGCTTTGGGAGCAGGGGGTCGCAGGTTCGAATCCTGCTACCTCGACACACTTAAAGTCCATTCGTTATATCAACTTATGGACTTTTTTGTTTTATGGAAAGTAGCGTGATTAAGTAATCAGATAAATACTATTATTTTTGCGAGCGTTTTTAAAGATTTTTTCCATCATTGCACTAAAGATGCCAATATTTTGCTTACTGGAAAAGCTTGGGAGCAGAACCCTCCACTAATACTAACTCATTTTTAAAAAGATTATCCCGTTTCTCCCGTGGAAGAATCAATTTTCGCGCTGAAGCTCTTCTGCAATAAGTTCTGCCTGTTTCAATATGGTCTCGGTAGCCAGCTTCTGCATATCCGGCGGGTAGCCATATTGACGAAGCGTTCTTTTTACGATTACTTTCAGTTTTGCTTTCACACTCTCCATGATAGTCCAATCTATGGAGGCATTCGCTTTGACTTTTTCATACAAAACAACAGCGAGTTCGCGGAGTTTATCCTTTGCCATTAATTCACGGGCGGAATCATTAGAAGCGATGGCAGTATAGAAGGCGTATTCGAAATCAGAGAGTCCCATTTCCTCAGGTTCTTTGTCCATCTGCTGAATCTCTTTACTCAGGTTGATCAATTCTTGAATGACTTCAGCTGCCGTAATGACATTGTTGTGATAGCGTTTGATAGATTCTTCCAGCATGTCCATCAACGACTTACTCTGAATCAGATTCTTCTTGGTTCGGGATTTGATTTCATCGTTGAGGAGTTTCTTGAGAACTTCCAGAGCAATATTCTTGTGCTCCATATTCTTGACTTCCAGGAGGAAATCCTCCGAAAGAATGGAAATGTCAGGCTTCTTGATCCCTGCCGCATCAAAGACATCAATGACTTGTTCAGAAACCAAAGCCTGGTCAATCACCTGACGAATGGCAGTTTCGAGTTCCTCGTCCGTTCTACCTGAACCAGTAGTATCAAATTTGGCCAAACGAGATTTTACCGCTTGAAAGAAGGAGACCTCATCCTTCACATCCATGGCTTGATCATGGGGGATGGCGATAGCGAAAGCCTGGGATAGTGCTGTCACTTCATTGATATACCGTTTCTTACCATCGTTGATACTTAGTATGTGTTCTTCAGCCGCGAGAATCATGGAAAGTTTTGTTCCGGTACCTGCTCCGAAATAGTCTTCGTAAGGGAAGCCGTGATACATCTGAGTGACAACTTCCAGTTTCTCCAACATGAGCTGAACAGCTTTCTCCTGCGCGACAGCTGGGTCACCTTTACCACCGCTATCAGAATAGAAGGAGAGTGCTTTTTTCAAGTCAGATGCTATACCCAGATAATCTACAATGAGACCTCCTGGCTTGTCTTTATAAACTCGATTCACTCTGGCGATGGCTTGCATGAGGTTATGACCTTTCATGGGCTTATCTATGTAGAGTGTATGCAAGGAAGGTATGGAGTTGCAACAATAAAATGGACATAGCGAGAAGTTAGGCTGCATCATTT
>ERZ889078.903-NODE-903-length-25119-cov-11.325088_pt1 | contig 25119 bp, 21 predicted proteins | sample MGYA00521266_ERZ889078 | MGnify/ENA primary metagenome ERZ889078 (study PRJEB32303, sample SAMEA104408618) | aquatic metagenome | biome: Brackish water; feature: Pelagic; material: water | place: Baltic Sea | collected 2014-06-16T06:34:00 | depth 76,534 m ...
TCTCACGTCCTTCGTCCTTCGTCTTTACCTCCGTCCTGACCACCTCAATCTTCAAATCCGCAACCATCGCAGCAACCGCACCAACGGCAGCTAAAATAGGTGCAACCAGTGCCCCGATGATCCCAATGGTGACAGGGATTTCCAGATAGGTTTTGCCCTCGTTATCCTTAATGATAATACGACGAACATTCCCTTCATGGATGAGTTCTTTGACCTTCCCGATCAGCTCCTCACCCTTTACCTTAAACTCCTCTTTAAAATTTTCCATATTCTATAAAATTAAAAAATGCGTATATGTTTCACTACTCACTATTTCACCATTGCCGCGTCGCTACCTGCTTCTCAGTGCTCGCAGCTTCGGTTCCTCGCAACAGGCCTCACCATTTCACCATAATGCCTGAAAGATGTTCTCAATAATGTGTATAAATAAAGGTAAAGATAGAAGATTAAAATTTATTTGCTGTTCTGAAAGAAAAATATTAATTTTGCAGCCCATTTTAGTAGGCTACATATAGGTAATTATAGTAAATCAACATTCCCACAATGAATTTTGCTCCTGAAGTAAAGAAGACAACGTTTAAAGAATACGGAAAATCAGAATTTGACACAGGTTCGACCGAAGCACAGGTAGCGCTCTTCAGCATGAAGATCCAGCACCTTACCGGTCATCTGAAGATCAACAAAAAAGACAAGGTCACCGAGAGATCATTGGTTCTTATGGTTGGAAAGCGTCGCCATCTGCTGGATTATCTGAAGAAAAAAGATATTGAACGCTACCGTACCATCATCAAGAAATTAAAGCTTAGAAAATAAATTATCATTCTGACAGAACTGAAAGAGGCAATTCCCGGATTGCCTTTTTTAGCATCTGTCCGTTACACTTATAGAATAAATTACAGATACAGAAATTATGAATGCAATAACAAAAACAATTCAATTAGCTGATGGTCGCGAGATTACCATGGAAACTGGTCGTCTTGCCCGTCAGGCTGATGGTGCCGTAATAGTAAAGATGGGCGACACCATGTTACTGGCCACAGTGGTCGCCAAAACAGAAGCTGCCGAGAATGTAGATTACATGCCACTTAGTGTAGATTACCGTGAAAAATACGCTGCTTCCGGAAGATTCCCTGGAGGATTCTTCAAGCGGGAAGCACGTCCTTCCGATTATGAAATACTGATTTCCCGTCTGGTAGACAGGGCATTGCGTCCTCTCTTTCCAGATGATTACCATGCCGAAGTACAGGTGATTATCACCCTTATTTCTGCAGATATAAACATTTTACCTGATGCCATGGCTTGCCTGGCAGCCTCTGCAGCCCTTTCAATCAGCGACATCCCTTTTAATGGTCCGATCTCTGAAGTGAAAGTAGGTCGCGTTGATGGAAAGTTTATCGTCAATCCGGAGGCTTCTGCCCTGGTTGATTCTGATATGGACCTCATGATTGCCGCTTCTATGGATAACATCATGATGGTTGAAGGCGAGATGAAAGAAATAAGTGAGAAAGATATGGTGGATGCCATTAAGTTTGCACACGATGCCATCAAAACTCAATGCCAGGCACAGATCGAATTCGCCGGGATGGTTGAGAAATCCAAAGTTAAGCGGGAGTACAACCACGAAACAAATGATTCTGAATTCAAGCAAACTATCCACGATGCCACCTATCAGAAGATCTACGACATGGCTGTCAAAGGGATCGCCGATAAAAAGGAGAGAAAGAGAATACTGGATGTCATCAAGGAAGAGTTCGTTGCAACCCTGAGTGATGAGGAGAGAGAGGAGAAAAAAATGATGATCTCCCGGTACTACCATAGTGTTGAACGCGAGGCAATCCGGAATGCAACTCTGGATTCTAAGATCAGGATTGACGGAAGGAAATTGGATGAAATCCGCCCCATCTGGTCAGAAGTTGACTACCTGCCCGCAGCTCATGGCTCTGCCATCTTCACACGCGGCGAAACCCAGTCCCTTACTACTGTAACACTCGGAACAAAAATGGATGAACAAATCATCGACGGAGCTATAATTGAAGAGAGAACAAATTTTCTTCTGCATTATAATTTCCCTCCGTTCTCAACCGGTGAAGCAAAATTCCTTCGGGGTACAAGCCGCAGGGAAGTTGGACACGGGAACCTGGCTTTGAGAGCCCTGAAATTTATTCTTCCTAATCCGGAAGACAACCACTACACAACACGTATTGTATCAGACATCCTGGAGTCAAACGGCTCCTCTTCCATGGCAACTGTGTGTGCCGGAACCCTGGCCCTGATGGACGCCGGTGTTAAGATCAAGAAACCGGTTTCAGGTATTGCAATGGGATTAATTTCAGATGGTAACAGCAAACGCTACGCAGTGCTCTCCGACATCCTTGGAGATGAAGATCACCTTGGCGATATGGACTTCAAAGTTTGTGGTACCCGCGATGGAATCACTGCTTGCCAGATGGATATCAAAGTAGACGGAATGCCGTATGAAATTCTGGAAGAGGCACTTGAGCAAGCCAAAGCCGGAAGATTACATATCATGGGCGAGATGATGAAGACAATAACAGAACCCAGAGCCGATTTTAAGCCATTTGTACCGAGAATTACCCAGATTAAAATTCCAAAAGAATTCATAGGGGCTGTCATCGGACCCGGAGGAAAAGTGATCCAGCAAATGCAGCGGGAGACCGGGACTACGATTGTAATCGAAGAGGTTGGAGAATTTGGTGTTATCGATATCGTTGCCAGCGACGTAGCAGCCAAAGATGCTGTTCTTGCCAGGATTAAAAGCATATGTGCTGTCCCTGAAGTAGGCGAGATTTACACAGGAAAAGTGAAGAACATCACCACCTTCGGTGCTTTCATCGAGATCCTGCCCGGACAGGATGGACTGTTGCATATATCAGAGATCGAATGGAGACGTTTAGACAAGGTAGAAGATGCACTGAAAGTGGGACAAGAAATTGAAGTCAAGCTGATTGATGTCGATCCAAAGACCGGTAAACTGAAACTTTCCAGGAAGGTACTTCTTGAAAAACCAGAGAACAATCAGGACCAACGCCCTAAATAATTCTAAACATCGTTGAAACCCGAAGCGCCTGGTTCGCGTATAAGGAGAACGTTACCTCCTTTTAAAGTGTTGAAATAAAAGAGATCTGGATGAGACAACTAAAAATCATTAAACAGGTTACTAACCGTGAGACTGCATCTCTGGACAAATACTTGCAGGAGATTGGCAAGGTTGAGCTGATCACTGCAGACGAAGAGGTGACTCTGGCACAGCGGATCAAACAGGGAGACCATACCGCTCTGGAGAAACTCACCAAAGCCAACCTTCGTTTCGTGGTATCTGTCTCAAAACAATATCAAAACCAGGGCCTTAGCCTTCCCGATCTCATCAATGAAGGGAACCTTGGCCTCATCAAAGCAGCTCAGCGTTTTGATGAAACAAGAGGCTTCAAGTTCATCTCCTATGCTGTTTGGTGGATTCGTCAATCGATTCTCCAGGCTTTGGCTGAGCAATCGCGGATCGTTCGACTGCCACTGAATAAAATCGGATCGATTAACAAAATCAATAAAGCCTATGCCCAGCTCGAACAATTGTATGAGCGGGAACCCAATATTGAAGAGATTGCCAAACTCCTGGAGATCTCCGAGAACGAAGTTAAAGAGTCGATGAAGAATGCCGGACGTCATGTCTCTATGGACGCCCCTCTCGTTCAGGATGAAGACAATACCATGTATGATGTCCTGCGCGGGGAAGAAAACTCGACTCCTGAGAACGGATTGCTTTATGAATCGTTAAAGCGGGAGATAGAACGGGCAGTTTCCACTCTCACCCAGCGTGAAGCCGATGTGATCAGACTCTATTTCGGATTGAACGGAAGTCATCCAATGACGTTGGAAGAGATCGGCGAAAAATTTGACCTTACTCGTGAACGTGTCCGCCAAATCAAAGAGAAAGCCATCCGGCGGTTGAAACATACAAGCAGAAGTAAGATCCTGAAGACCTATTTGGGATAAGAACTGGCGAGCTGGTGAGTTGGTGAGTTGGTGAGTTAGTGAGTTAGAAATAATGAAACGAAAATCGCAAATCACAGATCATCAATTCAATCGTAATTCGTAAATCGTAAATCGTAGTTCGAAATGTCTCATTTCATAGCGCCTTCTCTGTTATCAGCCAACTTCCTCAAACTTGAGGAAGAGATTACTATGGTAAACCAGAGTGAAGCTGACTGGCTGCATCTGGATATCATGGACGGTCTTTTTGTCCCAAATATTTCGTTTGGATTCCCCATCCTGAACAGGGTTAAACAGGTTGCCGAAAAACCCATGGACGTTCATCTGATGATTGTGGACCCCGACAGGTACCTTGATCGTTTCAGAGAATCAGGGGCATCAATTATTACCGTTCATTACGAAGCTTGCACCCATTTGCACAGGACTATCCAGGCAATCAAACAAACTGGCGCCAGAGCGGGAGTTTCTCTCAACCCACATACGCCTGTTCTACTCCTTCAGGAGATCATCAAAGAGGTTGACCTGGTGTTGCTGATGTCTGTTAACCCTGGATTCGGGGGACAAACGTTCATTGAACAAACATACAGAAAAAGCAGGGAGTTGAAAACGCTGATTCTGGCTCATGGCGCTGATACCCTGATAGAAGTAGATGGCGGGATCACACTTGACAATGCCCGGTCGCTTGTTGATGCAGGCGTTGACATCCTTGTCGCAGGCAATACAGTTTTCAACTCCTCCAACCCAATCGAAGCAATCCATCAGTTGAAACACTGCTAGAAACCAGTTGGCAGTGGGCAGTGGGCAGTCTTCTTCGCAATTCACGTCTCACGTCTCACGTCTCACGTCCCTCGTCCCTCGTCCTTCGTCCTTCGTCCTTCTTCCCTAATCCCTGATCCCTAATCGCTAATCGCTAGTCCCTAACGACAATTTTTGTATTTTTACAAGAAAAATTACACGAATGGATTTTCCGGCTGCACGGGATTATATACTGTACCGGCTAGAGCATGAACTGGATCAACGATTGGTTTACCACTCCTTTATTCACACGGTTGATGTATTCAGGGCTTCAACGGAGTTATGTATGCTTGAAGCGCTCTCAGAAGAAGATCAGCGTTTGGTTGAAACGGCTGCACTTTATCATGACGCTGGAATGTTGACCAGATATGAAAATCACGAAGAGAGTTCTGCTCTGATGGCTTCTGAGATCCTGCCGCAGTTCAACTATTCAACAGACCAGATTGGGGTAATCGGTGATCTGATTCGAAGTACACGATTGCCCCAAATGGCTTCAACCATTCTTGGAAAGATACTCTGCGATGCCGACCTGGATTACCTGGGCAGAGATGATTTCTTTGTAAATTCATTTAAGCTCAAGCTGGAATGGCAACTCTACGGGATTAATAACTACTCCCTCTTCGAGTGGTTCATTTTACAGGAGGACTTCCTTCAACGCCACGATTACTTTTCGGAGCCCGCTAAGAAATTACGGAATGAAGGAAAAACCAGGAACGTTAGTTCAATCCAGGCACTAATTCAACAACGATCGAAATAACAAACAAGAATAAATTTATGGAAGCAAAAAAAGAGACAAAATTCAACAACATTGTGCTGATCCCAACGGACTTCTCCGAGGTTTGTGATAATGCGGTGAATCATGGTGTAGAACTTGCCCGCTCCTTGAAATACAAAGTCTGTATACTCCATGTTATCAACAAAGAGACAAAATCCAAACTAAAGAAGGAGCATCTTGACATCTCTTACATTGAAAGTAAGCTAACAGAGTATAAGAAGAAGTATGAACCAGTATCCGGTGTTGAAATTGACACCATGCATATCAAGGGGAGTATCTTTTCAGTTATCAACGAGGTTGCAGTTGAAATAAAAGCAAACTTGATGGTATTAGGGACCCACGGTAAAAAAGGGCTGCAACACCTGTTTGGAAGTTTTGCTCTCAAAGTGGTCCTTGAATCTCCGGTTCCGGCAATTGTTGTACAGAAGAGAACTTTCGGAGAAGGGTATAAAGAGATTGTTTTCCCTGTTAGTAATGATGTAGAGCCAAGGCAAAAGGTTCAATGGGCAAAACTGATCGCAAGGTTATTCAACGCCAAAGTAAATATTTTCCAAAGCCTCGAAAAGGATCCTGTCATGAATAACCGTCTCAATATCATCACCCGGCAAATCACGGATATCTTTGATGAATCTGAAGTGGAGTATACTGTGAAGATTGCCGATAAGACAACAGACTTTGCTGATCAGGTTCTCTCCTATGCCGTTACAAATGATGCAAAGATGATAATGATCATGACCAGGCCAAACATTGATGTTCCCGGGTTCAGTCTTTCGGGATGGGACGAACTCCTGATGTTCAACGATGCCCAGATCCCTGTAATGTGTGTCAATCCGGTTGAGTTAGGGACCTATTACTGGGAGTGGGTGACACCATTTTAACTATGACCAAAGAGGCGGCTAAGAGTGAGATCCAGAAGCTGACGGAAGAGCTCAACCGTCATAATCATGCCTATTATTCCTTATCAAAGCCTGAGATAAGCGACAATGAATTTGATCTCCTTCTGAAGGAACTCGAAGTCTTGGAGCAGAAGTTCCCGGAACTGGCTTCCCCTAACTCACCAACGCAACGTGTTGGAGGTGAAATAACCAGAGAATTTCGGCAGGTTACTCATCAGTATCCTATGCTTTCGCTTAGCAACACCTATTCGATAGAGGAGGTAAAAGAGTGGGAAACCCGAATTCATAAGCTGATCGGGGAAGAGGTTGAGTATGTCTGTGAAATAAAATTCGATGGCGTTGCAATTGGCCTGACATACCAGAATGGCATTCTAATTCAGGCAGTTACAAGGGGTGATGGTGTACAGGGGGACGATGTAACAGAAAATGTAAAAACCGTTCACAACATTCCTTTGCAACTTAAGGGAGACGGGTACCCTGTTTCTTTTGAAATCCGGGGTGAGATATTCATGCCCCATACCAGCTTCAACCGGTTAAACAAAATGCGATTGGAAGAGAGTGAAGAGCCGTTTGCAAATCCACGAAATGCGGCATCCGGCAGCTTGAAGATGCAGAATTCAGCGGAAGTTGCAAAACGTCGGCTCAACTGCTTTTTCTACTACCTGCCAGGAACCGATCTCCCGTTCAAGACCCATTATGACAGTCTACAGGCTGCACGAAGTTGGGGATTCCAAATATCCGGTTACATAGCGAAGTGCTCCACAATCCACGAGATCTTCGACTTTGTTCATGAGATTGACCAGTTGAGAAAAGGGCTTCCTTTCGACATTGACGGTGCGGTAATCAAGGTTAACGATCTCCGGCAACAAGAGATCCTGGGGAGTACGGCAAAATCGCCACGGTGGGCCATCGCATATAAGTTTAAAGCAGAGCAGGCAGAGACAAGACTGAATTCGGTTGATTTCCAGGTCGGAAGGACAGGAGCTGTCACACCGGTTGCAAACCTGGAACCGGTACTTCTGGCAGGAACCGTTGTACGAAGAGCCTCACTTCACAATGCCGATATCATAGCAGCCCTGGATATAAGGATTGGTGACACCGTTTATGTGGAGAAGGGTGGAGAGATCATTCCCAAGATCACGGGGGTCAAAATGGAGGGAAGATTGCCAGATTCAATGCCTGTCACGTTTCTGCAATTTTGCCCGGAATGCAGAACTGCCCTCATTCGCAGTGAAGGTGAATCTGCATGGTATTGCCCGAACCGGGAAGGATGTCCGCCCCAGATTAAAGGCAGGATCGAACATTTTATCAGCCGAAAAGCCATGAATATTGATACGCTTGGCGAGGGCAAGATCAGTATCCTATACGATCATGGGCTGGTCAGGAATATGGCCGATCTGTATGATCTTAAGCAAGAGGATCTGTTGGGACTGGAAAAAGTATATCAGGATCCTGATACCGGTAAGGAGAGAAAAATGAGCTTCAAAGAGAAGAGTGCTACCAATATCCTTAGCGGAATTCAACTCTCCCGATCCGTCCCTTTCGATCGCGTATTGTATGCTTTGGGAATCAGGTTCGTTGGGGAAACTGTCGCCAGGAAGCTGGCTTACCGGTTTCACTCCATTGAAGCAATCAGGAATGCCGATATTGATACATTGATTGATGTTGAAGAGATCGGGGATAAAATAGCTGAGAGTGTGGTTGATTATTTTCTTCAACCGGAGAATATGAAGCTCATCGGAAGACTTCAGGTTGCTGGACTGAACTTCTCGTTAAATCCTGATACAATTATCAATAAGGGAACTGAACTGGAAGGAAAATCCATTGTGGTCAGTGGAGTGTTTCAGCTTTACTCACGGGATGAGATGAAACGAATGGTTGAGGCTCATGGCGGGAAAAATACGGGATCTATTTCTTCGAAAACCACATTTGTACTTACCGGAGAAAACATGGGACCGGCAAAAAAGAAAAAAGCGGAATCACTTCAGATCCCGCTCATTTCAGAAACAGATTTTTTACAGATGGTAAATGAAAAGTAAGCTTTATTTTGCCTGCTTTACACTACTTGCACCTGAGGTATGGGCATTCACACTAGCACCACCTTTGTAACGTACATCACATGCTCCCGATGCCGAAACCTGCAATACGCCTGAAACATTTACATCGGCTTCCGTTGCACCACTTGCATAAATTGAAAGATTTACAACCTCAAAGCCAAACGCATCCAGTTCTGAAGCCCCGGAAGCTTGGATCTTTACCTCCTGGGCCCGGCCAACCAGCTTGATCTCGCTTGCACCACTGATATCCATGGTGAGCTTCTGCAGGTTCAAATTCAGATCAGCTTCAACAGCACCACTCATTTCAATCTCCATCTTCTCCCCTTTGATCTCAGTCTGGGTGGTGATCTCAACTGCGCCACTGAGCGACAATGCATTCAGGTCTGCTACAGTAATATATACGTTGAGTGTGTGTATGTTGTTCCAGCGGTGTGGTGGTGATTTTTTCATGCCGATTTTAAGGATCCCGCCGGTCACTTCAGTGACGATGTAAGGAAGGATATCATCATCAGCTTCCACCTCAACTCCAGGGGTACCTGTCTGTTTAATAAAAACTTCGAAAGCCCCGCCTACCTTAATACCGGTAAAGGATCCAACGATGCGGGTCTCTTTTACTACGCTTTCGTCTTTGGAAGTATTGCTTGATGGGATAGCCATTGCTGCCGATACTCCGGAAAGAAGAAAAATGACTAAGATTGTTCTGATTTTGTTCATTGCTTTCATGATTTGAATATTTAGATTTACACTAGGATTTATTCTTATAACTTACATCTTATATCTTATAACATTGTTTTTCAAAGCTTAATACTGCCGAATTCACTTCTGATTTTAACGGTTGCAGTAGGGTTGGTTCCAACGGTCCCCTGATATAGTTCTTCCTGGGAAGAGACGTTCATCACAGAAAATGAGGCCCTGGATTTTGGGAATTTGATAGATCCGAACTGTACCCTGGCATCCAGGGTATAATTCAGATCCTCGGGCATTGCGATTTTCACACTGCCATGTTGGTTGTCGATCACCAGGGATTTAAATTCCGGGGATATTCCCTTCACCTCAAAACTGCCGAACTGCATTTTCAGGTTGATCTTCTGCTTAACCATCCCGATATCAAAACTCGAAAATTTACTTTCAACTATCAGAACAGATACATGATCCAGGTCAATGCTCCCTCCTTCAAATGTGCCATCCAGAACAATGACCTCCCCGGCCTGTATATCGGAGTACTTGGATTTGAGTCTGAGGCTGCCGGCATAGCCCAGCCGCATTTTTGAGAACTGAATCATCACCACCGCTCCCTTCATCGATTCAATGGACGCACTTCCAAATGCAACTTCAAGTAGGTTATCCCCATGATTAAGTTTGCCCAGCGATGCCTTTCCATACTCTACACGGATTTCGCTTTTCGCAAACAACTCTTTGATCATCACATCTCCAAATTTATTGATCAGATGGAGAGCAACAGATGAAGGCATCATAACCTTATAATCGATGTTGAAATCACCTTTTGTGTTAAAATTTTTCGCCAGCTTGGTCGCAGCCTCAACTTCTGAATCCGATCCGCGAAAAGAGATATCAATCCTGGAGAAAATCTTATCTGCGTTTGACACTGATGTGGTCTCAACCGAGATGGTGACTTCAATAGAGATTTCGTTTTTCTCCCAGATAGTGCAAGTAACATCTCCGAAACTGTTGCTGATCTTGAGAATAGCATTCTGAGTAACTGAGAACTCCTTTTTGATTACTTTTTGCAATCCCTCTTTCTGCCTGGCATAAATTAAACCCGGAACAATCAGAAAAACGATAAGAATAAGAATGGTGTATTTGTATGTTTTCATCTTACTGATTATTAATTGCATTTTTTAATTTTCTCCTGAAGGATGACATCATTCAGCAGGGACTCTTTGGCTTTACAGTTCTGGATCAATGCGGTCTGTACCCTACTGTTGGATGGGTTCTCTTTTAATGAGGATACCAGTTCATCCATGTTCCTGTTGAGTTGATCCACCTCTGTTTGTGTTATTTTAAGCATCCCGGGACCGTTTGAACAATTCTGAGCCATCTTGTTCAGTTCAATCATCTGCTCGTCAGCCCGTTGTCCATAGACCGAAAGTACTTCAAGGATCTCATCAGACAGACCGATGGTAGCCTGCTGAAGTTTGGTCCTCTCAGAGAAATCATGGGTTGCCAGTTCAAAAATGGTCAAACCGGCCGTCATCAGAATGACAATACCTGCGGCAATCTTCATCCAGAGTCGTATCGGCATTGTTCTGGTTTCAGAAACATGAAGGTTTTCCAATCGTTCTTCAAACCGCTCGAAATGGCCCTCAGCTGGTTCTTTGTCATCAAACATTCCGGCATGGTCTCTGATAAATTTGTCGAGGTCGTTCATAGTTAATTATAGTTAATCTCTTTGGTTAATCTGTTCTTGCTGATAATCTGTAAAAGCCTTTGGCGCGCTCTGGAAAATCGTGTACGGCTGTTGTTGTATGAGATCTTTAGAATTTCGCTGATCTCTTCATGATCGTAGCCCTCCAGGAGGTATAAAGAGAGGATGATACGATACTCTTCCGGCAATTGGTCAATCGCTTTCTTGATCTCCTGCACCTGAAGCTGAATCTCCTCTTCTGATGACTGATCCTCATCGTCAGCGAAGTCGAGACCTGCATCATCGATCGATATCTGATCGCGTCTTTTGCGAATTGTATCAAGGGCATTATTTACCACGATCCGTTTTAACCAGGAACCGAATGTACCATCGCCGGAATAATGTTCAATCTTGCGAAAAGCAACCAGGAACGACTCCTGCATGTTGTCTTCCGCTTCCGCTGTATCATTTAATATTCTGACACTTGTATTGAACATCGCTTTATAGTATAATTTGTAGATCTTGAACTGGGCATTCCGGTCTCCCTGTTTACAGGCTTCAACAAGGTCCTGGTGTATGTATTTCAGGTTATGCTCCAATTGGATAGATTTTGGTCAAATGACTTGATAACGTTTCCATTGTTACAATTTTCCTATAAAAGTATTTAAAAATGTAATTTCGTGCCTTGAAACTGCCAACAATACCTGTCTACTTTTATGCCGTGGCTGCCATGTTGTTCTGGGGCATGTCTTTTGTCTGGTCTTCTATTCTCCTGAAATATTACCAGCCTGTTACTATAATTTTCATCAGGCTTATCCTCTCCTCGCTCTTTTTGTTTGCAATTATCCTGATCTTCCGGAAATGGGATCGTATCCTCAGAAAAGATATCAAATGGTTTCTTTTGGGTGCCCTGTTTAATCCCTTTTTCTATTTTCTTGGAGAGAACTATGGCCTGAAACTCTCAACAAGCACCATCACAGCTGTTATCATTGCCACCATCCCGGTATTCTCCCCACTGGCAGGATACCTTGCATTCCGTGAAAAGCTCAGCTGGTTCAATTTTGCAGGGATTGGTCTCTCTTTCTGCGGAATCTTCATCATGCTCCTCACAAAAGGGCTGCAACTGGAGGTGTCGGGTATCGGAATCCTTTGTCTGGCCGGTGCAGTCTTTTCCGCCCTGATGTATTCGGTCATGCTTAAAAAATTAGCGGCAACCTATTCTCCGTTGTTTATTGTATCGATTCAGAACCTGATTGGCATCTTCCTCTTCCTTCCGCTTTTTCTTCTGTTTGAGGTTCAACAAACACTAACAGTCATTCTAAACCGGGAAATCATCTCTTCATTTCTGTTTCTGGCAATCCTGGCCTCTTCCTTGTCATTTGTCTTCTTTGCCCATTCCGTTAAGATTCTTGGCGTGAGCAAAGCCAATATTTTCTCCAATCTGATCCCTGTATTCACGGCAGTATTCTCCTTTCTCATCCTCGACGAACGGTTTACACTACAAAAGATCATAGGCATGATCATCGTCATTGGTGGGGTCTATATTTCAGAACTGACCCGCAGGAGAATCCGGACTTAGCACCGTTATATTTCATACTTTTGCAGGGGATATAGGAGACCCTCTGCTATGATTTTCCACCCCGAAATCCTTTCTATTGAGGATAAACCCATGAAGCCATTTATCAATCCGGGAGAGATCCGGGATCTGATAAATAAGACCTCCTCATCGCCGGAGCGGGTAAGGGATGTGATTGCCAAAAGCATGGATAAACAGCGTCTCACCATGGAAGAAACAGCTATCCTTATCAATGCCGGTGATCCTGAACTGATCGCTGAAATTAAGGAGGGAGCCAGGCAGTTGAAGGAGAAAGTGTATGGTCAGCGAATCGTTATTTTCGCCCCTCTTTATATCGGGAATCTGTGTACCAACAATTGCATTTATTGCGGGTTCAAAGCTGATAATCTGAAGGTTAAGCGAACAACATTGTCGACAACCGAGCTTGAAGAACAGGTTAAATCTCTTGAAGATGTTGGTCAGAAAAGGCTGATTCTGGTTTTTGGAGAGCATCCAAAATACAATGCCCGGTTTATCGCCGATTCAACCAGAACCGTTTACTCTATAAAGTCAGGCCCGGGGGAGATCAGACGGGTAAACATCAATGCTGCACCGTTTGACATTGATGGGTTCCGAACCATCAAAGAGGCAAACATTGGCACCTACCAGATTTTCCAGGAGACATACCATGAGGAGACATACCGAAAGGTCCATCAGGGAGGAATCAAGGCGGATTACAACTGGCGGTTGACAGCTCTCGACAGAGCCATGGAGGCAGGTATTGATGATGTTGGCATCGGAGCACTTTTCGGTTTATATGACTGGCGGTTTGAAGTGTTGGGACTGGTCAGGCATACCAACCATTTTGAGGCTGTATACAACGTAGGACCTCACACCATCTCATTTCCAAGAATCCAGAACGCCTCCGACCTGCATATCAACAAATCCTATCTCGTCAACGACGAAGAGTTCACCCGGCTGGTTGCCATCTTGCGCCTGGCAGTACCCTATACCGGATTGATCCTGACGGCCAGAGAATCTGCTGCTGTCAGGGATGAGATCCTGCAGTTTGGCGTTTCCCAGATTGATGGGGGGACCAATATCGAGATGGGAAGTTATTCAAAACGGAAAGCGGGCGAGCTGCAGGATATTGACTTTGAGCAGTTTCAAATCAATGACAACAGATCTCTTGATGAGATTATGGTAGAGCTGATCAATCATGGCTACATCCCATCGTTTTGCACAGCCTGTTACCGGCTGGGCCGGACAGGTGAACACTTCATGGAGTTTTCTGTACCTGGGTTCATCAAACGCTACTGTCAGCCCAACGCACTGATGACTATGGCTGAATACCTGGAAGATTACGCTCCTGCTGAAACAAAAGAGAAGGGTTATCGCCTGATTCGTGAGAAACTTGACGAGATGGCAGAGGATAAATCCAAAGTTTCCCTTATTGACAAATTAAAGCAGATCAAAGAGGGTAAACGTGATATATATTTATGAACCGGGTTGATCGTCAACATTCTGCTGATCGTATCATGAAACCGTTTAACCAATAACCCTTGCCCCTATACCAGAGTGACCCTGGTGCCACCATTGTCGATGCCCAGCATGGTAGTTTTGGTAATGATGGTATCTTTTCCCGATCGCTCCACGAAATGAATCGCTGCCCGGATCTTTGGGCCCATACTTCCTTCAGGAAACTGACCTTCGTCCAGATACCTCTTGGCTTCAGCAATAGTCATGCTGTCAAGCGTCTTCTGCTCCGGGGTGTTGTAATTGAGACAGACTTTTGGAACATCTGTCAGGATAATCAATTTATCAGCATTGATTTGTGAAGCAAGCAAAGCGGAAGCAAGGTCCTTGTCAATTACGGCATCGATACCCTGAAGTTTGTTGGGCGCCACATAAAAAACCGGTATTCCGCCACCACCAACAGCGATGACAATCTGACCCTCCCTGGCAATACGTTCAATGGTTTTCCTGTTCATAATAACCAACGGGGTGGGTGAAGCAACCACCTTTCTCCAACCACGCCCACGGGGATCTTCAGCAAAAAGAGAACCCGTCTCTTTTGCCATCCGGTCAGCATCCTCTTTGGTGTAATATGGTCCGATAGGTTTGGTCGGTCTTTCAAATGCCGGGTCATCTTTATTCACCAGCACCTGGGTAGTGATAGTGATGATATCGCGCTCCATATCATGGGCTTCCAGAACATTCTTCAGCTGTTGCTCAACCATATAACCGATAAACCCCTGCGAATAAGCTACACAGATATCGAGAGGCATCTCGGGAATCCCAAACATTTTCTCCCCGGCTGTGTTGGCCAGCATGATATTTCCAACCTGGGGGCCGTTCCCGTGAGTGATCACAATGTTATAACCACGTTTCAGAAGTTTTATCAGACATTCGGAAGTAGCTTTTGCATTAGCTTCCTGATCATCGATCGTGCCTTTCTGGCCACTTTGAAGTAACGCATTCCCTCCCAGGGCAACAACAGCAAGTTTCATAAGAGTATTCTATATATATGTATGGCAAAAGTAGAAATTTTTTGTGAATGGAATTCTCATTACATTCGTCGCCGGATGAAAAATCAACGGAAAGCGTATCTGTTTGCCTTAAGTGCTGTTTTATGCTGGAGTACCATTGGCTCTGCCATGAAACTATCACTCAGGTACATTGATGTTATCCAGCTGCTGCTGCTGGCCAACCTGGTTGCTGTTATTGTCCTTTTCCTCATTTTGGTATTCCAGCACAAGCTACCGTTACTGCAGGGACTTCGCCTTCGTGATTGGGCAAGCTCTGCGGTTCTTGGGTTACTCAACCCGTTTCTGTATTATGTTGTTTTATTGATGGCGTATGATTTGCTGAAAGCACAGGAGGCAGGTACACTCAATTACATCTGGCCTCTTGTTTTGGTTCTTTTGTCGATCCCGATGCTTAAGCAGAAGATCAGTGGTTGGAGTTTTATCGCTATCATGATCAGCTTTTCCGGCCTTCTTGTCATCTCTACACAGGGAGATATACTGGGACTTACATTTTCCAGTCCGCTTGGCGTACTGCTGGCAGTTGGCAGTGCCATTTTCTGGGCACTTTACTGGATCCTGAACATGAAAGATCCCAGGGAAGATGTCAGCAAACTTTTCCTGAACTTTTGTTTTGGATTCGTCTATATCCTGGCATTCTATATCTTCAGAGGTGATTTTCTCATACCAGGCTGGGAAGGTATTGCCGGATCCGTGTATCTTGGTATTTTCGAAATGGGGCTCACCTTTATTCTCTGGCTGAAAGCCCTTAAGTACTCTGGTAATACCGCCAAAGTCTCTAACCTGATCTTTCTCTCGCCTTTCATTTCACTGATCATCATCCGCTATACAGTCGGGGAGACGATTTTGCTTTCAACCGTGATTGGATTACTCCTGATCATCTTCGGGATTCTCATGCAACGATACCTGCGAAAGTAATATCTTCCGTACTTTTGCACTATGAATCCGCGTACCATTGCCTTTCACCACTTTGGCTGCAAAGTAAATTTTGCTGAAGCCTCTTCCCTGTCCAGGCAGTTCGGAGATAAAGGGTACCAGCTAACCGGGTTTCATGATAAAGCAGATATCTATGTGATCAGTACCTGTGTGGTAACAGCAACTGCAGAAAAGAAGTGTCGTGCTGCCATCAGACAGGCCCATGCAATTAATCCGGATGCCAGAATTGCTGTCATCGGCTGCTTCCCGGAACTGAAGCATAACGAGATTGCTAAGATGGAAGGCGTTGATATCATACTTGGGCATCAGGGAAAGTTCAATCTGCTGGAGGAAATCGAAAGGAAGCACCCCTCCCCCAACCCCTCCCCTGAAGGGGAGGGGAGTAAGCCCCCTTCAGGGGGTTTGGGGGCGCATCAGGCATCCGGCAACGAATTCATTCCATCTTATTCCTTCGGAGATCGCACCAGATCTTTTCTCAAAATCCAGGACGGATGTGATTACCACTGCTCATACTGTGCTATTCCTCTGGCAAGGGGCAACAGCCGTAGCGATACCATTGCTCACATTCTTGACGAAGCACGCGAAATTGTTGATTTAGGCATCAAAGAGATAGTTCTTACCGGAGTCAATATTGGTGATTTTGGAAAACACAATGGAGAGACCCTCTTTCAGTTACTCGCTGCTATGGAGAGAGAAATCACAATTCCAAGAATCAGGATATCCTCCATAGAGCCGGATCTGCTTCATGATGAGATAATCGAACTGGTTGCCTCATCACAAAAATTCCTGCCGCATTTCCACATTCCACTTCAATCGGGTTGTAATAAAACCCTCAGGGCGATGAAACGCAAATACGGTACTGAACTATATGCCAACCGGGCAGAAAAGATCCGGACAGAGATGCCTTATGCATGTATTGCGGCAGACGTGATTGTCGGATTCCCGGGAGAGAGTGAAGAGGATTTCCAGGAAACATTTAGATTCCTCGAACAAATACCCATCTCTTATATGCATGTTTTCTCATACAGCAGAAGGGAAAACACCCTGGCTTCATCCTCTGCGGAGCATGTTCCAAAAGAAGGGAGGAAACATCGCAGTGAACTATTGCATCAACTTTCCGACAGGAAGAAAATCTCCTTTTATGAGTCCAATAAGGGAAGACAAGAAAGTGTGTTATTTGAATCGGATAACAAAGATGGAATGATGCATGGTTTCACGGCAAACTATATTAAAGTAAAAACACCCTACGATCCAGGGTTGGTAAATGAGATCAGAACTGTGAGGCTGGAAGAGTTTGCTAGCGATTTGTGTTATATTGTGAAATGGTGAAATGGTGAGATGGTGAAATGGTGAAATGGTGAAATAGTGAAATAGTGAACTGGTGAACTGGTGAACTGGTGAGTTAGTGAAATAATGAAATTTAATCGTAATTCGTTAATCTAAAATTCAATCGTAATTCGTTAATCGTAAATCGTAATTTGAACTATGTTTCCCAGAATCAGTGATCTGATAAATTATCTTTTTGGAACCGACCTGGTGATACCAATCCAGAGTTACGGATTCATGTTAGCCCTTGCTTTTATTGGTGGAGCTATTGTTCTTTATTCTGAATTGAAGAGAAAAGAGAACATAGGTCAGATTCCCAGCCAGCAAAAGAAAATACTTAAAGGTGCCCCGGCTACTTTTCAGGAGCTGTTTTTTACTGCCGTTTTTGGGTTCCTCCTCGGATGGAAAGGGATTGGATTGATTTTGAATTATGCCACTTTCAGTCAGGATCCACAATCGTATATCCTCTCCTGGAGCGGAAGCATTGTTGCCGGATTGGTCCTGGCTGTTGGATTTGCCGGATACCAATTCTATAAAAAGCGAAAGGAACGTCTTGATCCACCTGAATGGGAAGAGGTGACGGTTCATCCCTACCAACTAACCGGAACTATCCTGTTGGTAGCAGCCATCTTCGGCATCATCGGGTCAAAAATCTTTGATACCATCGAACATATTGACGATCTTATCAGGGATCCTCTGGGAACCCTTTTCTCATTTGCCGGTTTATCATTTTACGGAGGACTTATCATTGCTGCTGTTGCGGTTGTCTGGTATGCCAGGCAAAACAAGATCCGCTTTCCATACATTGCAGATTCGATAGCACCTGCACTGATCCTGGCTTATGCGATCGGTCGCATTGGCTGTCAACTCGCCGGTGACGGTTGCTGGGGTGTGGCGAACCTGAATCCCATGCCCGGGTGGCTGAGTTTTCTTCCAGAATGGGTATGGAGTTTTCAGTATCCTCATAACGTGATCGACGATGGAATTCTTATGCCGGGTTGTGGTGGCGATCACTGCTATATATTGCCGTATCCGGTCTACCCTACCCCGCTTTATGAAACATTGATGGGATTGATCATTTTCGGCATCCTGATGTCGATCCGGAAAATCCTGAAAACACCCGGTTTTCTTTTCTCCATCTATCTCATCCTGAACGGCGTGGAACGGTTCCTGATTGAAGAAGTAAGAATTAACAAACCGTACGAGATAGTCGGAATACAAGTTACCCAGGCACAGATCATTGCAGTAGCATTGATGATACTAGGACTGATTGGATTCTTGTATTTCAGGTGGTTGGAGAGGAAGGAAATTAGGAAAATAAGAAATTAGGAAATACGCAATACGAAATGCGAGATAAACCACAATAGTCACAATAGATCACAATAGAACTAATGTGTGCTACTGTGCCTGATGTGGTAAAACTTAAACGGTCAATGCTATTCAGGCATGGACAATGGAAAACCTGAAACCTGAAACCTGAAACTAATGATGGATCTAGAAAAACTAACCCTCTCTGTCTGTCAGCTTTGTGAAAAGACAGGGGAATTTCTTTCGCAGGAAGCCAGTCGGTTTACCCAGGTTGACATCCGTGAAAAGAGTCATGCCAATTTGGTTACCTATGTCGACGAACAGGCAGAACAACAGCTCGTTGAGGGGTTATCAAAGCTCATCCCCGGAAGTGGATTCATTGCAGAAGAGAGTCCTGGGTTGATGACCGGCGATCTGACATGGATCATTGATCCGCTGGATGGAACAACCAACTATATCCATGGGATCCCGGTTTATTGCATCAGTATCGGCCTTCGAAAAGATGACAGGATAATACTTGGGGTGGTTTATGAAATTGGTCAGAGAGAAATGTATTATACATGGGATGAAGCTCCATCATTACTGAATGGACAAGTAATCCGGGTCTCCAAAACAGCCAGGTTAGCCGACAGCCTGTTTGCCACAGGATTCCCTTACTACGACTATAGCAGGTTGGATGAATACCTGGATTTCTTTAGATTTCTTATGCAGCATACCAGAGGGATCAGAAGGCTTGGTTCAGCTGCTGCTGATCTGGCTTATGTGGCATGCGGCAGATTGGATGGATTCTATGAATATGGCCTCAGTCCATGGGATGTGGCTGCTGGAAGTCTTCTTGTCAGGAATGCCGGTGGCCGGGTTTGTGACTTCAGTGACAAGGACAACTTCCTTTTTGGTAAAGAGATTATCGCTACAAACGGGCTGGTACACCGACCTTTTCTTGAGCACTTTAAAAAATATTTCTAATGGGGAGGTGAACAAGTATCTTTTGCATAACAATCCACCGGAAAAGATTATTTTTGTCTGCTTTGATGATGAAAACTTCAGGCTATACGGGATGTTGTTGGAAGTTGGGTTTACATCGTGAATAACGTGAATAACGTGAATAGAGATGGATTGTAGACTGCCAACTGCCAACTGCCAACTGAAAACTGCCAACTGAAAAATAAATGAGACTGATTTTCCTGTTGCTTTTTATTTTTATACTAATTATTCAAGGGATAAGCCAGAGTGCAAAAAAGAGCATTTCAGCCATTCAAACGGGGGAGACGATAAAAATTGACGGCATCCTGGATGAGGAATCCTGGATTACAGCGCCTGCCGCTGATGAGTTTATCCAGCAACGCCCCTACAATGGCTCGCCAGCCTCTTTGCCAACACAGGTCAGGTTTCTTTATGACAATTCGGGACTTTATATTGGAGCGTTGATGTACGACCCTTCCCCTGACAGTATCTTGAAACAACTTGGATTGAGGGACTCCGATAACCTCAATGCCGACTTCTTTACTTTCATGGTGAGTCCGTTTGACGATGGATTGAACGCCTTTGCGTTTCGTGTCTACGCATCGGATGTGCAGACCGATTACAAAGTCTCATCCGAATCTGACTTTCATATTGATGAAAGTTGGGATGCTGTCTGGCAAAGCAAAGCACGAATCAACTCTCAGGGATGGGTGGTAGAGATGAAGATCCCCTACTCTGCCATAAGGTTTTCAAAGAAAGATATACAAACCTGGGGTATGAACTGCCAGCGTGACATCAGGCGAACGCGTGAGTTGTCTTCCTGGAACTTTATCGATGCTAAGGTAAGGGGGATCGTTAACCAGTCGGGGCTCCTACTTGGAATCAGTGGCATTAAACCACCTCTTCGACTATCTCTGACACCATATGTTTCAGGATATGCTGAAAAAAAACCCGATTACAAAGAGTGGCAATTCTCATATAATTACGGGGCTGATCTGAAATACGGGATCAACCAGAGCTTCACCCTGGATATGACACTGATTCCCGATTTCGGGCAGGTTCAATCGGATGACAAGATCTATAATTTCTCCCCTTTTGAGATTCACTATTCGGAAAAGAGGCAATTTTTTACAGAAGGGGTAGAACTGTTTGATAAAGGAGGAATCTTCTACACCCGCCGTGTTGGCAATGAGCCTGAAGATTATGATAAAGCATACGATAACCTCGACAGCAATGAAGTGGTTAAAGAGAATCCTACACAAACACGTTTGATCAATGCCACAAAGGTTTCAGGACGAACCAATAAAGGGCTGGGAATAGGTGTGTTCAACGGGATATCAGCGAATACCTGGGCCACAATACAGGATACAGTCACAGGGAATAAACGACGGGTACTCACCCAGGGATTCACCAATTACAATATGCTTGTGCTTGATCAGGCCTTGAAAAACAACTCCTATTTTTCGGTACTTAACACCAATCTATACAGGGCGGATAACGGATACAGCGCAAATGTTTCGGGTATTGATTTCAAGTTTGCCAACAAACCTTACACCCATGCAGTTTATGGCAATGCTTTTATCAGTCAGAAGTATTATGCCCATGATACACCAGAGTTTGGGTATGCATTTGAGTGGGAAGCTGCCAAGATCAGTGGGAACTTTCAGTATGGGTATCGGATGGAGGTCCAGAATGATACGTATGATCCAAACGACATGGGGTATAATTCGCGGAACAACCGGTTTGAAAATGAAATAAGTCTTGAATACAACATTTATGAACCCTTCTGGAAGGTCCTTGACTGGTCTAACGAAATCTCATTTGAATATAACACACAGTACACAGGGTTAAACTATACCTCTTTCACTATCAGTGGATCCAGCCGGACCAATACCAGGAAGTACCTGACATTGGGCGTAAATTTTGAGATCAACCCCGATGCATACGATTACTATGAACCAAGGGTGGATGGATGGAAGTATAACTCTGCCGGGTATGTTGTTTTTGGAGGTTTTACCTCTTCCGACTACCGGAAAAAACTAGCCCTGGATACCCGGGTATCCCTTGCTTACTCATCCCGTTATCTAACTTCCTATTATGAGCTGGAACTGAGACCTCGCTTTCGTCCAAATGACAGGTTGTTTTTTGTCTATACTTTTTATATTGATCACCTGAATAATGATGCCGGGTATGTGCTTGATTCCCTTGATGGGTCCAGAAGCCAGGTTGTCATTTTTGGTCGCCGGGATGTGCAAACTATGACCAATGTACTGGAAGGGAACTATATGATCCGAAGTAACATAAGTCTTAATCTCCGGTTGCGGCATTACTGGGTGTGGGCACACTACCTCTCCTACTTTAAACTTCGTCCTGATGGCTTCCTCGATCCTTCTGATTATTCCGGAAGCCAGGATGTGGATTACAACAGTTTCAACATCGACTTTAGTTTTATCTGGGATTTTGCTCCCGGAAGCCAACTCTCATTTGTCTGGAAGAACGCAATTACTACACAAGATGACCAGATCGACTACAGTTTCTTCCGAAATTTCGGGAACACCCTGAGTTCACCCTCCTCCAACAGTTTTTCCATCAGAGTGTTGTACTATATCGATGCAATGTATTTCAAGAAGAAGCATAAGAAATTGCCATAGATTGCCATGGATTGCACATGAATTAGTATACCACCTTACTTCACTTTAGTTTCTCACTTCGTCCTACGTCCCACGTCTCACGTTACACGTTTCTCACTAAGCTCCAGCCACCTCAGTTCTTTTGCCTCTACATCAAGGAGAATAGAAGCAAAACGACTGGATTTCACCTGGAGTTCAGTGGCTGTCAACTTACCTGAATTCATGGCAGATTCGATCTCACCTTTCTCTGTTTCAAGACGCCCCAGATCGTTTTCCAGCATCTCAAGTTCCTGTTTCTCCTTAAATGTGAGTTTACCCGGATCGGCATTTTTGTTTGCTGTTTTCATCTGGAGCGCTGGCTTCGAAGCAGCTTTTGCTTGCCTTTTGAGACGCTCGGTATAGTCGCGGTACTGCGTATAATTTCCAGGGAAATCCTTCACTATTCCGTTGCCTTCAAAGACAAAAAGGTGATCAACGATCTTATCCAGAAAATAGCGGTCGTGGGTGACAATCAAAACGCAACCGTTAAAAGATTCGAGATATTCTTCAAGCACGTTCAGTGTGAGGATATCAAGATCGTTTGTGGGCTCATCGAGGATCAGGAAATTTGGGCTGTGCATCAGCACAGTGACCAGGTATAGTCTCCTTTTCTCTCCACCACTGAGTTTGTAAACAGGTTGGTGGTGACTTGGATAAGGGAACATGAAATAGTTCAGGAAAGCAGCAGCAGAAATGGTATCACCATTCCCCAGCTTCACCACATCAGCGATCTCCCGAACCACATCAATCACTTTGGTATCGGGATTGAATGCAATGCCATCCTGGGTATAATAGCCAAATTGAATGGTTTCCCCTTTCTTAACCGACCCCCAGCCAGGCTTCAACTTTCCGGTGATCAGATCAAGGAATGTTGATTTCCCACTGCCATTGTCGCCGATGATGCCGATCTTTTCAAATCGCTTGAAAATGAAGGTGAATTTCTTCAGAATAGTTAGATCACCCCACGAAAAGGAGAGATCGCTTACCTCCAGGATCTTCTTCCCCATCCGTTTGCCGGCGATGTGGATCTTCATCCTTTCATCGGGCACTTTCCTGTCAGCCGTCTCTTTCAGTTCATAGAAGCTGTCAATTCGCGCTTTCGACTTGGTGGTGCGCGCTTTCGGCATCCTGCGCATCCACTCCGACTCTTTCCGAAGCAGATTCTGGGCTTTCTCAGTCTCTTTGGTCAGGTTATCCAGGCGTTCGGTCTGCTTTTCGATAAAATAGGAATAACTTCCCTTATACCTATGGATGCCGGTATGATCCAGTTCCAGGATCTCATCGCACACCCTGTCAAGGAAATAACGGTCGTGGGTCACCATCAGGAACGTTATTCTACGTTGTGAAAGATACTCCTCCAGCCATTCAATCATTTCAACGTCGAGATGGTTAGTAGGCTCATCCAGGATCATGAAGTCGGGCTCAGTGATGAGCACCTTGGCCAAAGAGATCCTTTTCTGCTGGCCGCCGGAAAGTTCATCAATACGTTTATCAAGGTCAGGGATTTTGAGCCTGGATAAAATCTGCTTGATACGGGTCTCATATTCCCATCCGTTGAGTGCATCCATCCGTTCCATGGCCTTCTCAATCTCCTCCTGATGATGCCCCCGAACCGCTTGCTCGTATCTGTAAATAGCTTTAAGCACCTCATTCGACGTAGTATAAACCTCATTAAAAACAGTATGTGAATGGGTGAGATCGGGTTCCTGTTTCAGGTATCCTAAAGAGGCTTTATTGAATAGGGTGACAATTCCTCCATCTGATGGTTCGAGCCCTGCGATGATGCTTAGCAGGCTGGTCTTCCCCGCTCCGTTCCTCGCAATCAGGGCCACCTTCCGGTACTGGCTGATCACAAAGGAGATATCCTCGAAAAGGATGTTGTCTCCGTAACTACGGGAGAGGTGATCTACAGTTAGTATAGTGGACATGCAGGGAGATTTGGCGCTTGCAAAGGTAGCGGTAAGTTTCCTGCATTCACCGGCTGTTTTCCGGTATTCATCGAAAAAAAATAAAAGAAACGCATTTCATTGTAACGTAAGAACTTGTTTTCCGTCATATTGGCCAGAAACACAAAAAACCAACACCATGAAAACAATCATTCTTATCACAACAATAATCAGTTTCCAGATAAGTTCAATTTTCGCTGAAAATACCGTAGACCCTAATTTGGGCCACACAAATACTGAAGAAGCTTGTATCGAATGTCCTTTCCTCTCCCCCATTATTCCAATGGAAGCATCCTACGAAGATCAAAAAGATGTAACAATCCTGATGGAAGAGGATGCTCTGGTTCCTGAAATTCCGATGGAAGCAGATTTCGCAGATGAATTTTCGGCAATTAGTCCTGATACGTTAGACTTATCGCTTGAAGTTCCTCAGGAAGCAGACTTTTCAACTGCACTCTAATACCCCCTATATATTTCTCCCGAATCTGTTAATTGCAAGTAGGGGCAACCGGATTGGTTGCCCCTGCTTTTTCTATTGTGAGCGGTAAATGGGACTCGAACCCACGACCCTCAGCTTGGGAAGCTGATGCTCTACCAACTGAGCTACTACCGCGATTACTCAGCAAAAATACATAAAATCAACAGCGAATGCCTACCTTTACAACAAAAATATCACCATGCCTCTTCCAAACCTGGTTATAATTTTAACCTTTACCATTCTTGGCATTGCCATGATGATCAATGGCGCCCGATACCGTGATAAAGGCATCCGTTTCTGGGGAAAACCAACCATAGAAAACAACCTTTTTCTCTCCGGCAAGATCAGCCTGTTCACCTCGTGGGCCTTGTTGCTGATGAAAGCTATCCTTCCCGAATGGGACTGGAATCCGGTATCGGAAAACCTTGCCTGGATTGCTGCATCATTGAATTTTGTTGGTACGCTGATCATGCTGATTGCATTTGTAAACCTGGGC
>ERZ889078.907-NODE-907-length-25060-cov-10.297940_pt1 | contig 25060 bp, 15 predicted proteins | sample MGYA00521266_ERZ889078 | MGnify/ENA primary metagenome ERZ889078 (study PRJEB32303, sample SAMEA104408618) | aquatic metagenome | biome: Brackish water; feature: Pelagic; material: water | place: Baltic Sea | collected 2014-06-16T06:34:00 | depth 76,534 m ...
CGAATTGAATATTATAAGTGCCCGGCGCCAGCAACCGGTAATATATGCCTGAATCGCTATGTGTGAGAGCATGAGAGTTATCGAAATCATGATCAGGAATCGTAATAATTGCATCAATCGCTTCACCTTGAGAATTAGTCACCGTACCGGATACACCATACAATACTTCTTCAATATAATTCACAAGTGCTGCCCGGTTATATTCCCAGTAATCTGCAAGTTCATCTTCGGGGATTATCTGACCATTCGTGAGCTCCAGAGTCATCTCTCTGCAATGTTCATAGTAATTCATATAATCCTGCCTGCCCCCATCGATTTCATACCACGCCCACCCGTTAGTAATACCGTCATCGTAACCATTAAAATAAGACTCCGGACTATAAAACTGGGCTGTATCAGCATAACTGTGCGAAACCAACTGCCACCAATCATCATCGGCGGTAAGTATTGGAGTGGTGTCCCAAGGATAATTGACTACTTCAGTACCGCTATGTATATTGGAGGATAGGACGAAGTGCTGCCCAGCGATGAAATCCATCATGGCAATATTCTCAGGCTGCCAAAGATTACCATCAGGATGAGGTCCATTGACCCAGTCGGGAAAGTTCCGGTTCAGGTCAACACCATTGGCATTGAAACGGATGGCATCCCCAACGGTATGATTTCCACCATTATAAGTACCATCGGGATTTGCCAGCGGATTGATCCATATTTCTACATTATCGATAAGATTTGTAATCTGGTTATCCGCACCATAGCCTTCCAGAAGGTACTCAATTAGATTCAGAGTTACAATGAAACCGATCAGCTCGTTTCCATGCATCTGGGCCGAGTACATAAATTCAGGTTCCTCTTCATCTATGGTCACGTCATCAGATATTTTAACAAATAATAGCTCTCGTCCTTCCACCGATTGTCCAATGCTTTCCAGTGAACAAATCTCCGGATATAACGCCTGAAAACTGTTCATCTGATCCACATACTGATCGTAGGTAGGATACCTATTCCATTCTCTGAATTCATCTAACGATGCTGCCATTTCAGGAAAAAAGGATTCATTCGGATGCGGTAGATGTACGAAGGAAAATGAACTTGCAGATAATTTTACTAATTGATCATTACTGGCATAGGCTAAAACAACTGGTTTATCGACTCTGGAGATTAAGACCATTTTTGTGAGCCGTTCCAGATCAGATTGATCCTGGATAAAAATCTGGAGATAGTGCTCAATTGGGGTCTGTGAAAAAAGAATTCCGGTGGCCAGGAAGATCGTGTATATTTTTGGTAGATAAGTTTTAAACATGGTCGGCCTTTTTCATTTTTTTCGTGTAAATGGAAGATGTATTGCACAGTAAATGCTGATGAAATTTACCAGAATTTGACACAACGTGCAGATGTGTATTAATATTATTAAACGTTTCGTACCCATACATGGAATTATTTTTAGTTCATATCGTGGGTGGATATTTCTCGAGTATCTGATGTTATGAAAATCAGATTATGCTGTCAATGTGAAATTTTCACCCAAACTAATTTATATCCTGGAGTTCTACTTCTTGGATCTGTTATAGTTGGCACTAAAATGTTAGACTCCGGATAATAGGTCATGATGTTTCCAGGAGGGATGTCAAATTTCCTTACCATTATATTTTCCATTTTACCGACAGATGATTCCAAAGTGACGAGATCGTTTTCTTGTAAGCCAATATTTTTAATATCATATTTATTCATCAGAACAACATTACGGCTTTTTTGCCCTCTATAGATATCTTCATCCTCATATATAACGGTATTAAACTGTCCTTCACTTCTGACCGTCATCATCCGAAATTCACCTTTTTCACCTTTCAATAGAGGAATAGGACACAATCTGAAATTTGCTTTGTGATCCGGAGTTACAAAGTAGGGCGCATGAAATGTTCTATTCGGTATTTGAAACTCTTCCCCCGTTTCGTCAATCTTGCTCATTTTTTCATAGCCGGGAACAGTCTTTGCAATGAGTTGGCGCAGGCTTTCATGATGTTTTAATCTTCCAAAATCGACGGAATCGTTTCCCAGAATTTTTTGCGCAATTTCACTAATAATCTCAACTTCTGATCGCACATTATCAAGTCTTACAATTCCTCCATCACTCATCCGAACAAAATTAAACATGGACTCCTGAGTTGTTTTCTGTTGTTCTTCATCTCGAGCAGCCACGGGAAGAATCAAAATTTCCTTTTCCACTCCGAAAAAATGTCCTTGATTGAGCGTTGTGTTCAAAAATACCTTAAACGGAATAGCATTTAAAGCCTCTTCTGCAAATTTCGCATCGGGGTTGGAATTATATAAGTTACCTCCCAAATTAAAAGCCAAATCTATTTTTCCATCAAAAGAAGCCTTCATACAAGACATAGTGTCCATGCCGGGACCGGTTGGGAGCTTAACCCCCAAAATCTTCTCAATATTATTTAATACCTTATCCTTCAAAACTGGAGTAACGCCAACCGTCCCCATCCCCTGAACATTGCTATGGCCTCTCAAAGGAAGTAATCCAGCGAAACGCCTACCTATCATTCCACGTAAAAGAGCAAGGTTGACAATCGATTCAACGTTCTCTACCCCATGTTTATGATGTGTAATTCCTAATGCCCAGGAAAAGATTACGTTTTTTGAATTTCCGTAAATATCTGCGATCTGATGGATTCGATCTTTTGAAATACCGGAATTCAAAACGATTGTTTCCCAAGGTGTATCCTGAATATCAGCTAAATAATCTTCGCTTCCATTAGTATGATCATCCATAAACTGAAGATTATGGTTTCCAGCTTCGATGACGGCTTTGGCAATACCTTTCAGTAATGCGATGTCTCCCCCAATTTGAATCTGGATGTATTCTGAAGCAACAGGACTTCCTCCTGCAATCATTGATCTGATATCAGATGGAACAGCAAATTTCACTAATCCTTTTTCTTTGGCAGGATTGATAACAACGACGTTCCCTCCTCGTCGTCTACAATTGAGTAGTTGGCGAATAAATCGTGGGTGATTTGAGGCTGGATTAGCTCCTATTACAAAAATCAGATCTGCTTTTTCAAGATCATCAAGTTGAATTGTGGCTGTCCCTGTTCCAATCGTCGAACTAATTCCTACGCCAGATGCCTGATGACAATAGTAGGATGTATTACTAATGTTATTGCTGCCATAAATGCGCGCAAAGAGCTGCAGTAAAAACCCGGCTTCATTGGAAGAACGCCCTGAACTATAAAAAAAACTTCGTTCAGGTGCAGTGGCTTTGAATTTAGTCACAATTTTTTCTATTGCCAGGTTCCACGAAATGGTGGAATAATGTGAATCACCCTCTGCTTTATAGAGGGGAGTATTGAGCCGGCCGCTCCGTTCTAATAATCGGGCACTTGTCTTTTTAAAATCCTCGATACTTTTATTCTTAAAGAGCTTGTCTGGAATGGGTGGCTGAATGTCCGTGATATTGGCTTGAAAACTTTTTTTGCAAATCTCCGGGAATTTTCTCATTTCGTCAGTCATCCATCCTTTTTGACCGCCCATCCCCAAAGCACAGGTTTTACAGGTATTTTTAGATAATATAGCCCGTAGCATTTTCCAAAATCCTACAGTATTACTCGCTTTCAAAGAATACCTAATTGCTTTAAAACCTCCTCCAACTTTCATTTTTTGTCCTTCATGAGAATTAATTCGAGTGTATCCTTTTCGATGACAATGATTTTGTCAGACTTTAAAAATTCCATCTATATTTTACTCACAGCCTATCCTAAAACGATTGGATATTAGATCTGATAATGAGATTACTTCAGGCTTAAATGTAATCATAATTTCCTAAAATTAAGCTGACTTGCTTAAGTTGCGTTCCCTTTCATTTTTCAATATAACAACCTTATAACATTGTACAACTTTAGGGGCAAGATCAATTTAATCGTATGTACTTTTCGGTCACAACTTCTAGTTTTCTCGACGGACATAAAATACTTTTCTAAATACTCTCTATAATAACAACCCGCAACTTTTCTGGGTTATTTAGTTAACAGCTTCCTTTCCAAAACATGGTGAGTCTGATTGATTCGACCTATTTTTAATAAACGGAAGATAAAGTAACGTAATCGAAAGTATTGCAAATAACTCGATCCCTATGATGTAAAATGGCCATGGTCCCAGATAATCAAGCAGGCTGGGTGTAAGAGGTTTGTGAGAGACAAACATATAATTGCTGCCAATCACCCGATTGATAAAAAACACGATTACCATGAATACATTCCCTGTCAAAAATACTCGAAGACCAGAATTACGATTCGGGCGGTATCCTTCCACAATGGTCATGAATAATCCGGCGAGAATGATGGAGCCATGAGATATAAAGAACTGAAAGTATAAAAAATGAGGGAATCCATAAGTGGTTAGATTTGGCGTAAATAACGACTGCATAGCTCCCGCAATACCCAATAGGTAGATCAGCTCATATATCCTGTAAGACTTTCGGATTAATAATATGGGCGTCAGATAAACCATGATGCTGCAAAGATGTAAAGGAAGTGCAGTTTGTATAACCCATTCGCCGTGCAATATTGCCCATAAATGCCATCCCAATTCGTTGAGGATAATCCCTAATGCCAACGTATACCGGATCACTTCATTACCCCTGTCATAACGAATCCGTTTGAATAGGATCATAAGACCCAACACGACGATGATCGCTGCAAATGCACTAAAATGCTGGATGCCATAGAAATGAAAGGGATTACCCGTGTAATTCAAATCAAAAATATTATTCATCTAATTTTGCTATTATGGGTCTAAAAAGAATCTGAAAGCTCATTGACATTCCTGAAAAAGTGAACATGTATTTGCCTATGCTCGTGTAAAGTACTAATATTTCTAATGTTTTTCATCCCGCTAAATGAAATTTACCGATGATAATACGCATTAATCAATCTGGAAAAACAGATGAACTGGCTAAATAGAGATCCACTCGCCAAACTAAAAATCCGTTACAAACTCCCATTGAGTTTTGTGGTGGTAAGTCTGATCGCATTTGGATTAGGTGGTTTTTTGATCATCAACACGGTTCACAGCAGTTTAATTCAGGAAATCCAAACTCGGTTAAAAAGCGAAACAATTGCACAGTCTTCAGTATTCGATCAACATCTGCTTATGTTAGGGAGACGAGCACAGGACTTTGCTTCAGATGGATTTATTCGTACTCAAACCGAAATTATTGAGGATGCCACCACATCTATCAATGATACAGAAGCCAGACTCATTAATCATCTGAAAATCAATAAATTACCGATTGTTGACGAATTCATCAACCTACATGTATTTGATATCCAGGCAAACAGGCTTGCATCTGTTTATCCTATGGAGACCGGACTCATTGACGTTATCGCCGAAGGATTTCAAAAGGACACGCTCTGGTACAGTCCGCTGTTTCATTCAGGAACAAACCCTGTGAGCCCCAGATTTGCCGTTGTAACACCCCTCGTCAACATTAACCAGACTAAACTTATAGGCCACTTGGTTTGTATTGTGGATTTCGCCCAAATACTCGCCTATCTTTCAGAGCAATATCAGAACGCTATGTCATTTTCTGATGTTGAAAAGTATCTCACTTTTATTGACCAATCAGGCGGAATGCTTGACATTCCATGGTGGACCCTCAATCGACGCGAAAACGTTGATTTGCTTGATCTTACCATCCGACATATTGATTCAGACATTCACAATTCTATCGTATTACATGAAGGCCGCCATAATTGTCGGAATGATCAGGAAATGTTTGGATTCAGCTTTCCAATGAAATATGTAAACTGGACACTCCTCGTAGAGTTGGGTACTGCCAACGCTTTGAAAACGATTACTGCTTTGGAGGAAAGGTTATTTCTTGTGGGATTGTTCATTGCTATCCTGATTCTGGTGGCCATGTATTTCCCTGTTCGCTTTCTTATCCGTCCACTGGGTGAACTGGAGACGATGGCTTTTGACATTAAAGAAGGAGACTATTCTGCTCGTGTCAAAACAGATTCGGAAGACGAAATCGGGGACCTCGCTTCCAGTTTCAATCAGATGGCAGAAGCCATGGAAGAAAGGACAGCAGTGCTGGAAAAAACTGCCGGGGACCTGGCAGAACGAGAGAAAGAAATCCGTATTCAGCACGATCGGTTAAAAACTGTGGTTAACTCAATGAATGACGGGTTAATACTTTTGAATAGTAAGGGCGAAATTGTACTCCACAATGATGCTGGAAAACCTTTTGTTCAGCACCTGTTTGCCACAGATTCCAGCATGGAAAAATTCGAATGTATAAATCCTGAAAGTCTTAAATCAAAGCAATGCATAGATTGTTTGCTCGATCTCAATTCTATGCAGGCATGCACTATAAAATTGGAAAACCGCTATTTTGAGGTGTTATCCACCCAACTGCCGGGATTAAGTGGAGGAGCTGGAAAGATTCTTGTATCTCGCGATATTACCGACAGAATTCTGATGCACGAGAAACATTCCCGTCAGGAACGTTTGGCTGTTTTGGGAAATATGGCAGCGGTTGTCGCCCATGAAATGAACAGTCCGTTAGCAGCGATATCCATGTACAATCAAATGTTAGCGGATGATTTTGATCCTCAATCGCCGTATGCAGAACATATTGATGTGATCAACAGAAATACTGAAACTTGCCGGGAAATCATAGCAAATCTTCTGGATTTTGCGCGAACTCCAACGCTCAACATGAGTATTGTTGATATTCATGAATTGATCAATCAGACCGTCCGACTTCTTGTACCATTACATGGTAAAACAAATATTACCATTAAACTTTTTTTAGAAGCATCTGAATTTCGGATTGAAGGAGATCTAAGTCGGTTGAAGCAGATTTTCGCAAACATTATTTTGAATGCAATTCAGGCGGTCAAAGAATCAAATGGCAAAGTGATGATCCGTACTCGAACCAATGATTCTGATAAATGTATGGTCGTTGATATAGAAGATTCCGGCGTCGGAATAGACCCGGGGATTGGAAAAGATATTTTCACTCCTTTCTTTACCACAAGAGACTCTGATATGGGCACGGGATTAGGTTTATCAACTGCTAAACGAATCGCTGAAGCCCATGGCGGTTCGGTATTACTTTATCAAAATCAACCTCAACCCACAATTTTTAGAATCACTCTACCATATACATATCGAGGGAATAGAACGTTCAGCTAGAATGGCATAAGTAATATTTTGGAATGGATTGAAGAAAACTAATCACATACGTAAATTCAGGTACCCATGCAGAAAAGTATACCGCATTTTACCCTAAATCTTCGCGAGATCAGAGTATTGGTTGTAGATGACCAATTGGATGTACGCCGAGGATTGCAAAAACTAATTTCATCTTTGAAATGCCCTGTTGAAATTGCAGCCAGTGGAGAGGAAGCCGTTACCCTTCTTCAAAATGATAAATACGATATTGTTTTCACTGACATCAAAATGACCGGCATGTCCGGAATTGACCTCTTAAATTGGATTACTCATCACCAAACCGGGATTGAAGTGATCATGGTCACTGGATTCGGAACTATCGAAACTGCTGTTCATTGTCTCCAAAACGGAGCTGCTCATTACATTACCAAACCATTCAACAATAAGGAAATTATCCGGTTTGTGGAACGTGCTGGATACAAAATACTATTACGAAATTATGCTTCTGAAAGATCAAAACGATTTGACAAACTCCCCGCGATCATAGCCGAAGATCTCCCCATGCAACAGGTTCTTCAAATAGTGGATCAAGTCGCGCCCACTTCGGTTCCGGTGTTGATCGAAGGTGCCAGCGGAACGGGAAAAGAACTTACTGCAAGGGCTATTCATGAAAAAAGTAACATGCGCGACCTTCAATTCCTGGCAATTAATTGTGCCGCAATCCCGGATACATTGCTTGAATCCGAGTTATTTGGATATAAAAAAGGTGCTTTTACCGGCGCTCATGTGGATACAAAAGGAATCTTTGAACAGGCTCGTGGTGGAACCATTTTTTTAGACGAAATTTCTTCAATGTCATTGAATTTTCAGAGCAAACTGTTACGGGTATTAGAGGACAAATCCATCAGACCTCTGGGTTGCCAGGAATCTCGAAAAGTTGAATTCCGTCTGATTACAGCAACCAATAAAGATTTGAATCAATTGGTAGGTGAAGGACAATTCCGCGAAGACCTTTTATACCGTATCAAGGTAATGAAAATTAAATTACCGATACTGAATGACAGACGATCAAGTATTCCTGCACTTGCGGACTATTTTGTTCATCAATTTACCCGTGACTTATTTGGGACTAAAGTAAAAACACCCAAATTGACTCAATCCGCTTTATCCTCACTTCTGAATCACGATTGGAGAGGTAATGTCCGCGAATTGGAAAATACCATTCAGAGAGCGCTGGTGATGTGCGACCGGGAAAAGATTATTCCATCTGACCTGGGGATCGGTGCCAGTGATCTGTCAAGAGATGAAATATTTAGTGAATTTCCTTCGTATGAAGAAGGGAAGCAACAAGCCATTTCTTCGTTTCAGCAGCAGTATATCCGCAACACACTTGAAAGGACCAATGGCAATATCACACATGCAGCAGAACTTTGTGGATTAACACGAGCAGCCTTTCAACGAATCATGAAAAAAATTGACATCCGATAAACGCTGATAATTCAATTCCCCCGAGCAATCGTTCTATCACCCAATTTTTCAAGTATCTAACAGTAACTTGCACAGTGTTATGCATACTGAAGTATGCGACATCATAACCTGAAATTCTACCCTCGTAAATACCTGATTTAACTGTTATCGGTGCATTACGCCGTATGCAGTTAGCCCTCACTAATAAATCTGATATTAGAATAATTACCACGCACAAAATATCTCTTATCCACCTGTAATTATTGGAGTAATGGAAGTTATCCGTTATCTCCATCCCATTAAATTTTCGTTAGGGTATGAAAATTGCATAATATTAAAGCACTGTACTTAATTATAATTAAGGTCGAAGAAAATGAGAATACCATATTTTATTTCAGGATTGATATTTTTAACAAGCGCTGTGGGTTATGCACAAAACTCGCCCGAACAATACTTCCAAACCAACTGTCAAGCGTGCCATACCATCGGTGGAGGAAAGTTAATCGGACCGGATCTTAAGGACGTTGAAACACGCCAAACTCGTGAATGGCTAATCAATTGGATTACCAATCCTGCAAGTGTTCTGGCATCTGGTGACCCCTACGCAGCGAAGATTTTAATTGAAGCCAATAATGTTCCCATGGTACCCTCCCCTGGTATTAACGCTGAACTTGCAACTGGATTACTGGATTATATTTTGGAAATAGCAACTTCCGGAACACCTGTAATCGCGTATATCCCTCCCACTTTCACTCCTGAAGATATCGTAACAGGTAAAGCTATTTTTCTAGGGAAACAAAAACTTACCAATACCGGGCCTCCCTGTGTTTCGTGTCACCAAGTGAACAGTCTTTCAGGCTTGGGTGGTGGGAAACTTGGAGTTAACCTCACAGATGTGTACTTCCGTCTCGGTGAAGCCAGAGGATTAACCAACTGGTTAAAAGCACCTCCAACTGTAACTATGAGTCCAGTGTTCGCTGACCATCCTCTCACAGATGAGGAAATTGTTGAATTGATGGCATTTTTTAAGAATGAGGGCGAAACCACAAATGCACCAACGCTGGCTTCAGTAGCGAATTTCATATTATACGGAATTTTAGGAACCATATTGTTATTTGTTCTCATTGGCAGCATCTGGAGCGGACGTTTCACCGCAGTGAGAAAACCGATGATAGCAGCAAGTAAACATACTAAATCCACAATACAAGGATAGATCAATGTCAGATAATTTAAAGAACAAGTGGATCAGAGATGATGTCGTCCCTCAACAGAGACAGTGGGAAGAATTCTACCGAAATCGCTGGCAGTATGATAAAATTGTTAGAAGCACACACGGCGTAAACTGTACTGGTAGTTGCACCTGGAACATCCACGTGAAAGATGGTATCGTCACGTGGGAAATGCAAGGGCTGGACTATCCCAAGCTGGAATCCACATTGCCTGCGTATGAACCCCGTGGTTGTCAGAGAGGGATTTCCTACTCATGGTATTTGTATAGTCCACTGAGAGTCAAGTACCCTTATATCAGAGGTACAATTCTGGATTTATGGGTAGAAGCCAGAAAAATCTACTCAGACCCCGTTGACGCATGGAAGTCTATGGTTGAAGACTCCGAAAAACGGAAACAGTGGCAAACTGCTCGTGGAAAAGGTGGATTCCGACGTGCCAATTGGGACACCGTGCTCGATATCATGGCTGCGGCAAATATTTATACGATCAAGAAACACGGTCCTGATAGAATCACCGGATTCTCCCCTATCCCCGCCATGTCAATGGTAAGTTATGCCGCAGGGTCAAGAATGCTTCAGCTTATGGGAGGTGTTTCGCTCTCTTTCTATGATTGGTATTGTGATCTGCCAAACGCGTCACCGGAAACCTGGGGCGAGCAGACGGATGTGAATGAATCCGCTGACTGGTATAATGCAAAAATGTTAGCGGTTATGGGATCCAACCTGAACATGACCCGTACACCGGATTGCCACTTTGCAGCAGAAGCCCGTCACAACGGGACCAAAATGGTAGTCTTTTCACCGGATTTCAATCAGGTGGCAAAATACGCTGATGAATGGATGTCCATTAATGCAGGACAAGATGGTGCTTGGTGGATGGCTGTCAATCATGTTCTGCTGAAGGAATTTCATCATGAGCAGAAAGTCCCCTATTTCATCAATTATTCAAAACAATTTACCGATTTGCCCATGTTGGTGGAGATCAAAAAAACAGACGGTTCTTATTACTCCGGCCAACTTCTTCGTGCTAATCGCACATCCCCTTATAAAAACGAAAATAATGGCGAGTGGAAATTCCTTATGTGGGATTCTGTCACTGGAGCACCGAAAATGCCTAAAGGTTCTGTGGGACATCGTTGGGATACCACACAAGGCAAATGGAATCTGGAACTGAAAGACGGTATTGACGATTCTCCCATTGATCCGGCACTCACATTTCTAGAGCAAAATGATTCTGTCGTTCAAGTCAAATTTGATGATTTTGGCGGTGACACTACAAGAACCAGAGGCGTTCCAGTTAAAGAAGTGATAACCAATTCTGGTGAAACGGTTCTGGTTGCAACTGTTTATGACATCATGATGGCGCAATATGGTGTTGATCGCGGCCTGGGTGGCGAATATCCAAAAGATTATAATGACGAAGAATTACCTTATACTCCTGCCTGGTCTGAGAAGTACACTGGACTTTCCAAAGATAATCTTATCAAATTTGCTCGTGAATGGGGATCTACCGCTCTCCACACCAATGGAAAATGCACTATCATCATCGGTGCTGGTATCAACCATTGGTATCACGGAAATCTCATGTACCGAGCCGGTATTCATGCACTGATGTTATGCGGATGCGTAGGCGTCAATGGTGGCGGTTTAGCCCATTATGTAGGTCAGGAAAAATTAGCTCCTGGAGAATCATGGGGAGCAGTGGCAATGGCCAAAGATTGGTACGATGGACAACGTCTTCAAAATGCACCAAGTTGGCATTATGTTCACACCGATCAGTGGCGTTACGAAAAGGAGTTTACGGAGTACCAACCTGTACCTGAAAGTTCAAAAAACAGTAAATTTGCCCAGGGACACACCATTGACCAGCAGATTAAAGCAGTTCGAAACGGCTGGTTACCATTTTATCCACAGTTCAATAAAAATCCGCTTGATCTGGTGAAAGAAGCTGTCAGCGCTACCGGGTCCACCGACGAAAAAGAAATCAAAACGTATATCGTAAATCAATTGAAGAATCGGGAGCTGAAATTCTCTGTAGAAGATCCAGATTCTGAAGAGAACTGGCCACGCGTATGGTATATCTGGCGCGGAAATGCACTCATGTCCAGTGCAAAAGGACATGAATATTTCCTGGATCATTATCTGGGTACCCATAAAAATCACATCGGGGATAGTAGTTTCGCGAAGGAATCTGCAAAAGAAGTCGTCTGGCATGACAAAGTCCCTCAGGGGAAAATGGACTTGGTGGTTGATTTGAACTTCCGAATGGATACTTCTGCCCTATACTCGGATATCGTCCTACCGGCAGCGACATGGTATGAAAAAAACGATTTGAATTCCACCGATATGCACAGTTTCATCCATCCGCTTTCGGAAGCAGTTCCACCCGTCTGGGAAACGAAAAGCGATTGGGATATCTTCAAAGCCATCTCAAAACGGTTTTCAGAATTGTCCGAAACTCATTTTCCAGAAACAGTGAGAGATGTAGTATCAGTTCCTTTACAACACGATACACCGGCTGAAATTGCACAGCCGCAGATGAGAGATTGGATCACTGGTGAAATAGAAGCAATCCCGGGAAAAACCATGCCCGGTTTAAAAATTGTCAATCGGGATTATAAAAACCTTTACAACCAATATGTCTCCTTCGGACGTGGTGCACGGGATAACGGGATCGGCGCTCACGGCACCGGGTATCAGATTGATGATTACTACGATAAAATGCTGGATACTCACCCAACCGTCGAATGGGATGGGATGAAATATCCGTCACTGAACAAAGATAAATACGTCTGCAATGTCATACTTAATTTGGCGACTGTGACCAATGGTGAATTGGCATACCGCTCTTATAAAAATATGGAGAAAAAAGTCGGTCTTCCACTGGCTGATCTTGTGGAAAAGAATCGTGACTTCCGTGTATCTTTTGATGACTTGATCGCACAGCCCCGGAGGTTTGTGAATAGCCCGATGTGGTCAGGACTTGTAACCGATGGACGTGCCTATTCGCCATTCACTTATAATACAGAAAAGCTGGTTCCCTGGCGGACATTAACCGGACGTCAGCATTTCTACCTGGATCATCCCGGGTACATCGAGTTTGGTGAGCATGTTCCCACATACAAACCCAAACCCACATCTCAACAGTTTTCTGATCTCCATTTTAGTACGGAAGAGACCAAAACTAAAATGCTGAATTACCTTACACCTCATGGTAAATGGCATATCCACTCTACATATGGCGATAATCACAGGATGAGCACACTCTCTCGCGGTGTTGAACCGTTGTGGATGAACGATAAAGATGCAGTTGATATCGGTGTCAATGATAACGATTGGGTCGAAGTCTATAACGATAATGGCGTCGTGGTTACGCGAGCATGTGTCAGCGCAAGAATACCTACTGGGATTTGCATTCAGTATCACTCTCCTGAAAGAACCCTGTCAGTGCCTAAATCTCCGATGCGCGGGAATCGTCGTGCAGGAGGTCATAACAGCTTGACTCGAACACGGTTAAAGCCCAATCTCATGGTGGGCGGGTATGGCCAGTTCACCTATCATTTCAATTACTGGGGTCCCGTAGGAAACAACCGCGATACCCATATTTTAGTTCGAAAACTGCCTGAACTCAAGTGGTAATATAAAGGAACTCAATAATGAATATTCGCAGTCAAATTTCAATGGTGTTTCACCTCGACAAATGTATCGGTTGCCATACGTGTAGTGTTGCTTGTAAGAACATCTGGACAGACAGAAAAGGCACCGAATACATGTGGTGGAATAATGTAGAAACAAAACCCGGTACAGGATTCCCCACTAGATGGGAAGACCAGGAAAAGTATCGTGGCGGTTGGGAAAAAGACGGTGACAGCGTGAGATTGAAATCCACGGGTAAGGCACGAATCATTCCCAATATTTTTCACAATCCCAGTCTCCCGTCTATGGATGACTACTACGAGCCTTGGACGTACGATTATCAGAATTTATTCAACGCTCCTGCTGGTGACGATCAACCCACTGCATTACCGAAATCCATGGTTACCGGTGAGTATATTGACATTGAATCAGGACCAAATTGGGACGATGATCTGGGAGGATCTTCCCTTTATGCGAAAAACGATCCCAATCTGGAATCATTGACAGAAGAGCAAAAACAGCAACTATTCGAAATTGAACGACTTGTACTTTTCTACTTTCCACGGATATGTAATCACTGTTTGAATCCCGCATGTGTGGCATCCTGCCCATCAGGTGCGTTATATAAACGGGGTGAAGACGGAATCGTTTTGGTGGATCAGGAAAGATGCCGTGGGTGGCGATCTTGTGTCGCTGCTTGCCCTTACAAAAAAACATATTACAACTGGACTTCTGGAAAATCTGAAAAATGTATTTTGTGCTTTCCACGATTAGAAACGGGTCAGGCGCCTGCATGTTTTCATTCTTGTGTAGGAAGAATCCGTTACTTGGGTGTTTTGCTGTATGATGCAGACAAAATTGAAGAAATGGCAAGTAAAACCGATCGGGAACTGGTTAATGCGCAGAGGGAAATGATCCTTGACCCATTTGATCCTAAAGTGATTGAATTGGCGAAAGCGAACGGAATTCATGAACACACGATCCAAGCCGCGCAGGAATCCCCTGTTTATAAATTTGTCAAAGTGTGGAAGATGGCCCTCCCTCCTCATATTGAATATCGGACATTCCCTATGTTGTTTTATGTACCGCCCATGTTACCGGTGATATCATCACTGGATGGTGAAGCACGTAAAAATATGGCAGAAGGGTTATTTCCTGAGTTCGATCAGGCACGAGTACCCATCGAATTCCTCAGTAGTCTTTTCACTGCCGGTGATGGTGAAAAAATGAGATATGTACTAAAAAAACAAATGGCAGTACGGACATGGCGCCGCGCAGTGACAGTTGGTGATATCAGTAAAGAGACAGCCGAAAAAATGCTGATCGCAGCAGATTGCACGATAGCAGAAGCGGAAGGAATTTACCACCTGACGTCAATCGCAACCCTTGAAGATAGATTCGTCATCCCCCCTGCTCATCGTGAAGAAGCCATTGAGATGATGGACGATCCATTAGAATACAAACAACATGCAGGATTCGGGTTCCGGGATAAACCGACGAGAGGACTGTAGGATTATGGAAACAGCAGCCACGCCACTTTCTGTTCATCACAGTTTTGCGACGATTTTTTCTTACCCTGGTGACCAGATTAAATCGACAACCCGCCAATTATCTTGTACCCCGGGTCTATCGGAAGTAACATCTGCACATCTGACTGATTTTGTAGAGACTATTGAAGGTATGGCATCTTGGAAACTGGAAGAATCCTTCACCTATACGTTTGACATGAACCCATCTGCTTGTCTGGAATTAGGCTGGCATCTGTTCGGTGAAAGCTATGAACGAGGTGAATTTCTGGTGAAGATGAGACAATCTTTGAAAAAATACGGCATCCCGGAAACTACCGAACTTCCGGACCATATCAGCCATTGTTTACAGGTTTTGGAAAGGCTGGAGGAAAAAGAAGCAATGTCATTTGTTCAGTCATACCTGTTTCCGGCATTGAAGAAGATCACCGAATCCCTGCCCGAAGATAATGTATACCGACCCGCGGCTCAGGCACTCAATACCTATCTGATTGAAAAATATCCAAATAATGAGGAAATGAAATGAAAACTTTCAATTTCGTATTGTACGGGATTTTCCCATACATCGCCATATTTACGTTTATCTTTTTTTCCATTTACCGGTACACTCGTAGAGGATACTCCTATTCCAGTTTGTCGTCACAGTTTTTAGAGAATCGGATCCACTTTTGGGCGTTGGTACCTTTCCATTTTGGAATTATTTTTATCTTCCTCGGACATCTGGTGGCATTCCTGCTACCGACTTACATCTTATCCTGGAATAGCGACCTTACCCGGTTATACATCCTGGAGATCAGCGCTTTTATGGGAGGACTCTTTACCCTGATGGGAATGTTAGCCATTTTCATTCGCCGGTGGACAAATCCCAGAGCGAAAATTGTGACTTCACGAATGGACTGGATCGTCTTGGCCCTGATCATGATACAAGTATTATCCGGCTTGGGTACTGCAGTGTTCAATTCATGGGGTAGTTCATGGTTTACCGCAGTCGCTAATCCCTATCTCATGTCATTATTACGGATGGATCCTCAAGTTGGCTTTATTGCACCGCTTCCGTGGATGATCCAACTGCACATCGTGGGAGCTTGGCTTACCCTCTTTTTGTTTCCATTTTCACGTCTGGTTCATATCTTGGTTGTGCCCAACCCATATCTTTGGAGAAAACCACAAATGGTCAGATGGAATTGGAACCCAAAGAAACGGTTTATTTAAACTGCTATCAAATTAAAGAAATAATAAGGAAGATCATCTACAATGAAGAAACCTGAACTCATCGATTTTAACCAGGAGCGGATACGCGTTCTCCATTATACCTGGATTGCATTTTTCATTACCTTTTTCGTTTGGTTTAACATGGCACCTGTTGCCACGACGATGCTCAAAAATGTCGCCTGGTTAACCAAAGAGCATATCAAAGTTCTGGCTATTTGTAATGTTGCACTTACAATTCCTGCTCGTATCATTATTGGCGCACTGATTGATAGATATGGACCTCGTGTCGTTTTTTCCGGTTTGATGATCACCATGGCGATCCCCGTATTCTTCTTTGCCTTTGGAAATACATTCACTCAGTTACTCATCTCTCGTTTGATTCTGGGCTCTATCGGTGCCGGATTTGTGGTGGGAATTAAAATGGTTGCCAATTGGTTTCCTCCAAAAATGATCGGCAGAGCAGAAGGATTTTATGCCGGGTGGGGTAATTTCGGTTCAGCATGGGCAGCTATGACGCTTCCCTGGTTGGCGATTCACTTTTTTAATGACTATCTTGGGCTGGGAGGAAACGCCTGGCGGTATGCGTTGGCAGTGAATGGTCTCGTATCTCTGATCTATGGAGTTATGTATTATTTTCTGGTTACTGACGGTCCCACAGGTAAGCAGATCAACAAATCGAAAAAAACAGAACCCATGACGGTTTCCTCCTATGGCGATCTGATTCAATACTTGGCTTGGTCATTCCCGCTGGTTGGTGCCATGGGTATCCTCGCGTGGCGGATTGGGAATGTGAACGTTGAAGGAATTCCATTGATATCACACAATGTTCTCATGGGTGTTTATGTTGTGCTGTCGTTGATTTATATCGCTCATGTGATCAAAGTTTTGCAAATAAATCTCCCTGTATTGAAGCAGGGCGTTCCTGACCATGAGAAATATCACTGGGGAAGTGTTGCAGCATTAAACAGCACTTACTTTGCCAATTTTGGTGCTGAACTTGCCGTTGTATCTATGCTGCCCATGTTCTTTGAAACCACATTTTCAAATGTGACAAATTCATCAGGAAACATGATTATGACCGCCACACTTGCCGGACTGATCGCAGCTTCCTTTGCCTTTGTGAACCTCTTTGCCAGACCTTTGGGTGGATTGATTTCCGACAGTATGCAAAATCGAAAGAGAACCATGCTCATCTACATGGTGGGTATCACTCTTGGTTTTTTGGGTATGGCACAGATCAGTAAATGGGGTCCCGTATTGGATGGTGTCCAGACTCTGGTACCCATGTTCGACGGGATTTGGTGGCTGGCTGCATCGGTGATCATTACCGTTATATGTTCCATGTTTGTTCAGGGAGCTGAGGGCGCTACTTTCGCCGTAATACCCATGATCAAACGTAGTATGACAGGACAGATCGCAGGAATGGCTGGTGCTTATGGAAATGTTGGAGCTGTCTTTTATCTGGTACTATTTTCATTGGTTGATTCAAAAACGTTTTTTCTGACAATCGCTGCTGGTGCCGCTATCAGTTTCATCATCTGTTTATTCTTGCTGGAAGAACCCAAAAATGCATTTGCTGAAGAATAAATTTCCCAAACTACTTAATTAAAGGATAAAAAATGTCTAAAGCCAATATCACCAAATGGGATGTGGAAAATCCTCAATTTTGGGAATCTACCGGAAAGTTAATCGCCAACCGAAATCTATGGATATCCATCCCCAGTCTGTTGGTGGGATTTGCTGTGTGGATCATGTGGGGAATTATCTCTGTTCAGATGCTGAACCTGGGATTTCCCTTCACACAATCGGAGCTGTTTACCTTAACTGCTATCGCTGGTCTCACAGGTGCAACGCTCCGAATCCCCAGTACGTTCTTTATCCGGATAGCCGGAGGACGAAATACCATCTTTTTTACTACGGCACTGCTGATGATACCTGCACTGGGAGCAGGGATTTTTCTGCAAGATAAAAGTACACCATTATGGATATTTCAGATCCTCGCGTTCTTATCAGGGTTTGGAGGCGGAAATTTCGCTTCTTCCATGAGTAATATCAGTTTTTTCTACCCAAAGAAAGTACAGGGAATGTCACTTGGATTAAATGCAGGTCTGGGAAATTTCGGTGTGACCACAATGCAGATTCTCGTTCCTTTGGTAATGACCTTTGCACTGCTTGGCGGACTTTCAGGTGACTCTATGATCCTTGAAAATACCAGTGGTACTCTCATCGGAAAAATACCCGCAGGTACCAACGCATGGATACAAAACGCCGGATTTGTCTGGCTTCTATTTCTTGTTCCTCTGGCTTATTTTGGATGGTCCAAAATGAACAATCTCGCTACTGAAGCGGTTACTCCGAATCCGGGACATCCGCTTGTTGCATTCGCCAAGATCAGTTATTTACTGCTCATCGGATTTTTTACTGCAGCTGTTGGCTTATATTTCATCCTCCCAGCCCCTACAGGTTTGGCAGGTGGCAGTTGGTTCACCGATAATATTTTGAAAAATAAATGGATTATTTTGCCCATCATTATCGGAATGACAGTTTTCTTAATGAAATTATTGTCCCCCGGGGAATTGAAAGAAAACCTCAAACGCCAGTACAAAATTTTTGATAACAAGCATACCTGGGCAATGACCATCATCTATACCATGACCTTCGGTTCTTTTATCGGATTTTCTGCTGCATTTCCTCTTGCGATTAAAGTGATCTTCGGATTCACTCATGTCCCCGGACCGGATGGTACGCTCATTCACAGCGCCATCAATCCTAACGGACCAAGCGCTCTCATGTTTGCCTGGATGGGTCCCTTTATCGGTGCGCTGATACGTCCTGTTGGTGGTTGGATTTCCGATAAAGTAGGCGGTGCTAAGATCACCCAACTTGTATCCGCCGTGATGATTGCTTCTGCTTTAGGCGTGGCTTATTATATGTCAGCAGCGTACCAATCTGCCACCCCTGAACAATACTTTTTACCGTTTTTCATCCTGTTCATAATCCTGTTTACGGCAACCGGTGTGGGCAATGGATCCACGTTCAGAACAATTGCTGTAGTCTTCAATCCTGAACAAGCAGGTCCAGTTCTGGGATGGACATCCGCTGTTGCAGCATACGGTGCGTTTATCATCCCAAAGGTATTCGGAGAACAGATCAAAGCAACCACTCCCGAGTATGCCTTATATGGTTTCGCAATTTTTTATGCCGTGTGCTTGGTGTTGAACTGGTGGTTTTACATGCGTCCCAATGCGTACGTGAAGAATCCCTAATCAGGTGGTTCTTAATGTCTCCTGATCAATAAGAGAAATTATCAATTGAATTAGTCGTCGGATTCCCAATCTGGCGGCTTTTTTATTTTAGATACGATATCGAGTCACCCACCTTTCTCAATTTCCATTTTTCATCTATTCGGGATTAAGTTACCCACCACAATAAAGAAGGAAATTAACTGAATGAGCCTGGATAGATTAAATACTCCCTGGCGGGTCATCTCCACCGCCATATACAAGCCACCTCGCGACGGACGCACCCATGGTACGATGGAAATTGATGTGACAAATGCACTAGCATATATCGCTGAACAGCGAGCGATGAAAAACCGAATCACAATTACCCATCTGGCAACAGCAGCTTTGGCAAGAGCGATTGGCTTTTATGTGCCAGAAATGAACGCATATGTTTGTCGGGGAAGACTCATCGCCCATAAAGATGTGATAGTGATGGTGGCTGTGAATGCAGGTGATGGAGGTGAAATGACCAGTATCAAAATCCGAAATGCTCATAAAAAGACAGTATTTCAGATTGCAGACGAAATTCGGGATCGGGCACAAAAAGCTAGGAAAGGATCTGAAAATAAATTGATGCAAAACAAACATATTTTGTTGAGCATTCCCTGGCCATTCAGAAACATATTATTCAATATTCTGAAATTTATGACCACTGGACTTGGGCTTGAAATCAAGTCTTTTGGTTTAACTCACGATGCATTTGGATCTGTATTGTTGACCAATATCGGGTCACATGGACTCACCACCGGTACCGCCGCATTATTCCCGGGATCGAACCTGCCTGCGGTGATCATCATGGGAAAAGCAGAAGAAAAACCAGTGGTTCGAGATGGTCAGATCGTCATCCGTACTATCATGCCAATATCAGGTACATTTGATCACCGGGTCGTGGATGGGTTCCATGGAGGGAAACTAGCGGCTGCAATCATTGAATTGCTTCAGCAACCCGAGAAATTGGGATTGCCACCAGAACAAGAAGAAAACTAATTTCCACCCCCATCCTACGGATACCCCCGCCAGCGGGGGAAACAGGTGGTGGATTTGGTAATATCAAATCAAATAACGAGGTGATTATATTTTTTCTGCATACGGTTTAAATCTGAAGTATCCAGACGCATACCAGACCACAGCCAGTATCACCCAATATGCCAGAAGGACACCAAGTGTGACCCAATATCCACGAATGGAATTCCCAAAATGAACGAAAGGAATGTTCAAGGCGTAGAGCAATGGGAATCCCAGAAATAGGGTAATTCCGCTCCCCACTACCGCATCTTCAGCTACAGGGGTCTCAAACTCCGGGTCTGCAATACGTAACAGAACCAATGCTGAATTAATGGTGCCTGTCATCTCTCCAAATAGTTCAACGAACCTTTCAAAATGGTGATCGGTAAATGCGCGGTAAGATAAATAGTAAAGCATAACTAGGGTTGCTGGCCCGGCTATTACCGACATGAGGAGTATTGGCAGCCAGTATTTTGACATAATAGTAAAGCTGATCCCAGCAATAGCCCCCACTATCAGATAATCCAGAAATAGCCCGATTCCACGGGTCATTAAACCATGATCGATGAGGTAAGATTTATCCGTCATATCCATGATCTTTCGAGCAAATAGCGACAGCATAAGTCCAACGACGAAATGAAAGGCCCATACCGTAGGAACAAATTGGTCTAATCCTACTGAGTACATCATGCCAGTCACCTTGCTCACAATCAGGTACGTAAGTAAGTAGATAAATCCCACGGCAGCCATGTGGAATGCCAACGGTTCGATGGCCTCGGTGTACATCGTGAGATTCCCGGCAGAGGGAAGCTCTCCTCGTTTATGAACGCCGATGCGAATTTCATGAGTAATATGGTCAATGTCTTTGATCACCGACATCTTTTTCTTCCGAATTCCCCAGTGGATGAGAGCAATCCCCACAAAAAATGCATATGCATATCCGATGGTAGCAAATGTGAGACCTACCTGTGCACCGCCTACGAAGCCATATTCTTCCCAACTTCCTGCAAGCGTTGCGGCTAATCCCGGTCCCATTCCGAACCCTAGGGGAACCACCAGACCAATTCCGGGGAAAATATCCGGCATTACCGTATAAAACAGGATTAATGCAACACTCAATCCCACTGTCGCTTGCAATAGGTATGAGAACAGCGCACTCATGCTTTTGCTGAACGGACCACGTCCCCAATGGGATTTACTTTTCCGCAAGCCCAGTGCGATAAATGTGAGAGCAAGGAAGTGATAAACGTATAGGATGAGTCTTTCGGGATCCAGGTGAACCCATCCCAATCCTTGTGAACCAACCACTAAAGCGAAAAATCCCGCTATAAAATTATTGGGGACCAGGTAGGTTTGAAAAAATTTCACATATCGTCGTAAAATTGTCCCAATCAAAATAAAGCTGCTGAGATAGAGGATATCCAGAACTACATCTTTCAAATTGATGGTCAAATCCCATGGATTCATCTTTTTCCTTTCCAGGTTATAAAATATTTCCCACCTTGTACATCGAATAATTCCCAGTGGTGATTGGCAAAATTAACACGCGTAATAGATGAAAATCGCGATGAATTCCAAGGTGAGTATCAGCCGATAGTCCATAGATGTGCAATCGAATGAACGGAAAAAGTCATTTACCCCGTATTTAAAACCGGCTAAATTTAGCCGATGAATAATCCCGCAATAATCGTTGTGGCATATAACCGCCCGGATAGTTTGAATCGCTTGCTGATTTCCCTTCAATCAGCGTCGTTTTCTTCAGACTCTATTCAATTGATCATCAGTATCGATGGAGGAGAAAACGAACGTGTAAAGGATATCGCAACAGAATTTCAGTGGTCATACGGTTCAAAAGAAATCATTTGTCATGAGAATCATCTTGGGCTAAAACAACATATTTTGTACTGCGGAGACCTGACTCAAAAATATGGTAATATTATTTTGCTGGAAGACGACCTCATGGTTTCACCGTATTTTTATCAATTTGCTGTCAATGCACTTGAATTCTACGAAGATGTTACCGAAATTGCTGGTTTATCTCTGTACCAATATGAGATCACCGAAAACGGATTTTTTCCATTCGTCCCCATTGACGATGAGTACTCCACGTATTTTATGCAGGTCCCATCTTCCTGGGGGCAGGCTTGGACGGCACAACAATGGGAAGGTTTCAAACAGTGGCTAACAGATCATGAAAAAAACACGGAAGGTCTCCTCCCTCAATATGTGAAGCAGTGGCCCGAGACCTCATGGAAAAAAATGTTTTTCAAATATTTGATTGATACGGATCGATATTTTGTTTTTCCACGGCAGTCTTACACTACCAATTTTAGTGACCCGGGAACCCATGCTGATCGGGAGGGATTATTTCAGGTATCACTTTCGATGGAATCTCCATCTGTATTATTAGCGCCTTTTATGGAATTTAGTACTCGGTATGATGCTTGGTTTGAATTGCTCCCGGAGTGCCTCAAACATCGTGCACCAAATTTGGAAAATATATCATTAACTGTGGACCTTTACGGCATAAAAGATCTGGATACAATCAATTCAGAGTTTATCCTTACCACCCGGCGATCTACAAAAACTGAACAATCATTTGGTATGAAAATGATCCCCGCTATGCAGAATGTGATTCATGATGTACCGGGGAATAAAATTAACCTGACTCGAAAAGAATTCGTGATTGACAAACCTCTCCCCCGTCATTTTTATTATTATCAGACCGCATCCATACATGAAAATATTTATAATGATCTCATCGCCGACAAAGCCTCAAACATGGGAGCAACCGTATTTAACAAAATGAAGAACGATATGGAATTCCAGCAGAAGAATCCCAAATTGTTGGTCATCACGCCTATTTACAATCAGGTTTCCGCCGAAGATATTCAACAGATTACCAGCACATGTAGCTATCCTAATCTGAAACATGTGATACTGGATTTATCCAATCAACAAATTGAATTAAACCTACCCGGTGAAATTAAGTATTTTCGAGATAAAAGAGAGAATCTTGGTCCGGCCATTGATGGCATTATTACAGACATGAATCCCGAAATGATCATGATTGTCCACACAGGAGCACAAATTTCATCACAGACAGCGATGATTGCTACAGAGGTTTTTACCAAATGCCAGGATATTCAATGGCTGAATGGCATGGGGATTTCCGGTCTTCGTGAGGATCAGTGCAGATGGAGTCGAACTCAACTTCAAAGTTTATCTAACCAGAATATCAACGATTCACTTCGGTTTTCCAACGTCATTTTTAAGCGTCATTTGTGGGAGACGACGAAGGATAATATCCTGACGACTTCATCGTTTACAGAGTTTCACCTCTGGATTGAGTTTGCAAAACACACAGAGTTGCGAACTATTGATCTACCTTTTACAGATGTGCATCAACCGAATAATGAACCCCTTCATCAATACGCCAGCCCCGATATTGACAACATTCCTGATGGTCAATCATTACCGCATCCTTTCATCCGAAGATTACTTTCTTTGGTGCTCTATCCCGGATATCGATTCCGGATACCGCTGATCCGTACAATCTATTCAGAATTGAATCGAGTCCCTCCTATGCTTCGTTGGGATGAGCAGAGGCAAACCTGCTACTCGGAATGGTAACTTCTAGGCGACCTCCGATGAAAATGACTGTTGTGACTGTCGTGCTCAACGATGAAGCGCATCTCCGGGGCACAATCGAGAGCGTTTTAGGCCAGGACTGGTCAAACGTTGAGTACATCATTATCGATGGTGGGTCAACAGATTCAACGTTTTCAATTATCAAAGAATATCGCACGAAAATTCACAGAATTATTTCAGAACGAGACGATGGAATCTATCCTGCCATGAATAAAGGGATTGAACTGGCAACCGGCGAGTATATCCATTTTATGAACAGTGGAGACTCTTTCTACGACAACGGAGTAATATCCAGAATTTTCGGAAGGGCTCATCAATCTGCGGACATTATTTACGGAGATACACAGTTCTGGTACCCCGACGGAAAAACCAGAATCGTGAAAGCCCATCCACCAGATGAAATTTGGAAACCTTTTTTCAACCATCAGGCAGCATTTTTCCGGACATCTCTACTGAAAAGTAACGGATTTGACCCGAAATACCGACCTGTTTCCGATTTTCATTTTGTGATGAAATCCAGTTCTGAAGGAGCGGAATTGTCATACCTACCTATTGTGGTAAATACCTATCTGATCGGTGGAGATATTTTTCATCAGGAATTCAAAGCGGTTTTATTGTATTGGGAAACAACCCAAATGTTCGCTGGCACGTGGGAAATGAAATGGTATTACCTTCGCAAAATCTTATGGATAGGATTTATCACAAAAATGATAAAACCTATTCTGCCTAAGGAATTATTCTTCCGTCTTCAACGCCTTTTCAGGAAATTCTTCCCAGAATCCTAGAAGGCAAGTACAGATTATATGTAATTGCCCAAAGCATAATATTTATGTTCAGACAAATCTTTATCTTTCAG
>ERZ889078.908-NODE-908-length-25036-cov-11.324367_pt1 | contig 25036 bp, 29 predicted proteins | sample MGYA00521266_ERZ889078 | MGnify/ENA primary metagenome ERZ889078 (study PRJEB32303, sample SAMEA104408618) | aquatic metagenome | biome: Brackish water; feature: Pelagic; material: water | place: Baltic Sea | collected 2014-06-16T06:34:00 | depth 76,534 m ...
GGGAACAAACTGATCAGCATCGGCAGGGCCGAGCTTGCCATCCAGGGACGTGGCCATACAGGCAAATATCCTCATAACCTTTGATTCTCCATGTTTGAAAATAACCACTGAACCTGGAAAGGCGCAACATGTGATTTGTTTTTGGGGCAAGATCGAGTACTTTCGCCTTTGATGAGAAGGACAATAACCAGTTTGACCTGCCTGATGCTCCTTGTGGGTTGTGAGCTTTTTACGCCCAGAGAATCTGAACCCCCTATCGATGGGACGGACCCCTATGCCTGGCTCCCCCCAACCTCGCCTGAAATTGTATTACTAAACCTCTCAAACGCTTTTCCTGCCAACAAAGTGAACTATCATCTTGATGTTTTGGCAAATGATCTGGAAACAGATGTTACGTTTGTGTTTTTTCCTGACCAGAGCGTGGCCAGCGCTCAACCGGGCGTCTTTGACAACTGGGGATATCGAGAAGAAGAAAATTTTATCACCAAGCTCTTTCAATCACTCAATGCAGAAGGACTCCAGCGACTTGAATTCGAAATAGAACAACTCTTGCCTATCGAGGACCACTATGAGATAGTCACAGATTATCAGCTCACTTTGTCTTACCAGGAAACCCAAACCCCGCTTCCCGGACAGCTTAAAGGACAGGCGACCCTTACCCTGGTTCAAAACGCGGATTTGCTGTATGAAATTTCAGTCTGGCGGGATTATAAAACGATTGACACATTACCCTGTTGGAGCGACCTGAAAACGCGGGTTCAATAAACCATGCACCGATTCAAGGAGATAGCCACAGTCCTGACCTCTCTGGTTTTTGTAGCCGGGTGCTGGAACCCTTTTGCCCCCACTGAAGGACTGCTTGAAGGGGGGTTAAGCTTGACTTTGACCGAGCAACGAACACCGGAGGAGGTTCTGCAGAATTTTCGTTACGCCTATATATATCGCGATAGTCTGGTTTACAGCGAGCTCTTTGACACCAGCTTTATCTTTCTTTATTATGACCCAGATCTAGGTGGTGGTACCGGGGGCTATAGCTATTGGGGTCTGGACACAGAGTTGAGAACCACAGGCAGCCTGTTTCGAACCTTCGACCACTTCTCCCTGGTCTGGAATGCCACCATTGCAACGGACACATCTCAATCTGGAGCGATCAGTCTCACGAAAACTTTTGATTTGTCCATTGGAGGGGAGTTCATATCCGGGAACGCAGTTTTTGATTTCAGAGAGGATTCAACCGAAAATGTCTGGCGCATCTCACGCTGGGAGGATGAATCATTTTATTAAAATATACGCGACCCATTCACAGATTCTTGCCGGTCATACATCAAACCTGCCGGCAGAACCTGTGTGTTTGACTTTCCTGAACCCTGCAATAAATTCAGGGCTTAAAAAAGGAACCTCATGATTGTTTTAAATAAAATTTTTTATTTTTGTGCCGCCCATCGTTATGGAAATCCCAAGCTGAGTGAGACGGAGAACCTGGCAGCCTTTGGCGAAGATTTGCATATCCATGGTCACAACTATGAGCTCACCGTTTCTGTAACGGGTGAGGTTAATCCTGACACAGGCTTTATTGTGGATCTTGGACACCTGAAGGACATTGTAAACGAGCACATTATTAGCCTGGTTGATCATTCTCAGATCGAAATTGATATCCCTTGGTTTAAAGGCAAACAGCCCTCGACCGAAAACATGGTTGTGTGGATGTGGGAGCAGATCGTCACGCATTTGAAGGACGGAAAGCTTTATCGGATTCGTCTTCAAGAAACACCAACGATTTATACAGACTACTTCGGCTCTCTTTAAGCGTTATTGTTCAACTGATTTTTTTACGACTCTCCTTAAAAAGGATGATATATGACTTATCATAACAGCAACCCTTCTCCAGAAATTATTCAAAGGAGAGAGCGGGTTTTTCTGGTTTTGGCTGGGCTTTTTCTTGGCACTTTGGCCATGCTCAACATCCTGGGAATCAGCCGCTTTATCAAGCTTTTCACGCTAAATTTTGACGGCACTGGTGATATCGTTTTTGCAGTCGCAGTTGGCGTGTTGCCCTATCCACTAACCTTTCTTGCGACTGATTTGATCAGCGAGCTTTTCGGTCGCAAGCGGGCAAATTTTGTCGTTTTTGTCGGTCTAATATTAAACCTTTGGGTTCTGTTCATTATATGGCTGGGTGGTGTAATGCCTGGCTTTGAGACCATGACAGTTGCAGGTGATATTGTCCGCGACTCCGCAGGACGACTCCCCGTCTTTTACGAAATAAGGGCGCTGACCTTCGGGGCTGTTACAGCCTCCATGCTGGCCTATCTCGCAGCCCAATTCGTAGACGTGTATATGTTTCATTTTTGGAAAAAACTTACCCGTGGCAAACACCTCTGGCTTCGCAATAATGGCTCCACAATGGTAAGCCAGCTGGTGGACACGGTGGCAGTGATTCTGGTAACTCATTACTATGCCAAAGCTTTACCGGTGGACAGTGCCAAACCCATATTCAATCAATTGCTCATTTTTATCGTTTCAGGCTATACCTTCAAATTGTTCGCAGCGTTGCTGGATACCGGTCCTTTTTACCTCGGTGTACACTATCTTTCACGCTACTTACAGATTGACCCAATGGCCGATCTTGATATGGAATAAGCGCTGAGTAGGAGAAGTAGTATGAATGACCTGAGCAAGATCGAAGACCTTACCCATTCCTTGTTAATTGAGATCGGGGAGGATCCAGACCGGGAAGGGTTGCTTCGAACCCCGCTCCGCGTGGCAAAAGCCTGGAACTTTATTTCAAAGGGCTATGACCAGAATCTTAAAGACGTTCTGAACGATGCCATTTTTGAGGATAAATGTTCTGAAATGGTTGTTGTCCGAGACATCGAATTTTTCAGTATGTGTGAGCACCATATGCTGCCATTTTTTGGCAAAGCTCATGTGGCATATATTCCCAGGGGAAAGGTCATCGGGTTATCAAAGATCCCCAGGATTCTGGAAATGTATTCACGTCGCTTACAAATCCAGGAACGGATAACTCATCAAGTGGCAGAAGCCCTGAACGAATTGTTGGATCCTGCTGGCGTTGCTGTGGTATTGGAGGGTCGCCATCTCTGTATGCAAATGCGCGGTGTTGAAAAGCAGAGCTCTTTTGCTACCACCTCCGCCATGCTCGGTGAGTTTCATGATGACGCCGAAACACGCGCCGAATTCCTGAGCATCATCAGCATGAAGAATTTATAGGCCGGCTGTTTTTTTAAAAAGCATAAACCATAGCCACCGTCTTTGGCTGGGTACGGGGCACAGAGATCGCAAAGCATGATTTACAACAGCTGAACCAGGTCGGTGTGAAGCGGGGACGTTTTAGGATATGGTCAGCACTGTTCTTGAAAAATTTAGCAACTGAAAAAGAGAAAAAGTATGTCTGAAGACCTGAAACACTTGTTTGAAGAGCATTTCAATGAGAAAGTCCAGGATATTAGCCCCCTGGCAGCTCATGGATCAAGCCGTGAGTATTTTCGTCTAACCAACGCCAATCGGTCGGTTATAGGGGCCAAGAATCAGGATCGGCTCGAGAATGAAGCTTTTGTATCATTTTCAAAACATTTTCATTCAAAAGATTTGGCCGTTCCAGAAATTTATGCTGAGAATCTTGATCAGGGTATATACCTGGAACAGGACCTTGGCGATGTGACTTTGTTTGATCACCTGCTGTCCATGCGAGCAGGAAAGAAAGAATTCCCTGCGGCATTATTAAAAACCTATGAACAGGTCGTGGAGCTACTCCCCCAATTTCAGGTAAGGGGGGGTGAGGGACTTGATTATGAAAAGGCATATCCCCACCACAGTTTTGATCGTCAATCCATGCTGTGGGATTTGAATTATTTCAAATATTACTTTTTGAAATTGGCCCATATCCAATTCAATGAGCAAAAGCTGGAAGCAGATTTTAAGACCTTCACCGACTTTCTTTTACAGGCAGATGGATCCCATTTCCTGTATCGCGACTTTCAGTCCCGTAACATCATGCTCAAAGATGGCAAAGCCTGGTTCATAGACTATCAGGGGGGACGAAAGGGTGCCCTGCAATACGACATTGCATCCCTGCTTTTTGATGCCAAAGCAGATCTTCCTTTTGAGCTACGCGAACATCTTCTGGATCACTATTTGAAAGCAGTTGAAAAATTGATCCCCATTGACAAGGAACTTTTCACCAAACATTATTATGCCTTCGTCTTTATTAGGATTATGCAAGCCATGGGTGCCTATGGCTATCGCGGTTTTTACGAACGCAAAACCCACTTTCTCCAGAGTATTCCCTATGCCATTCGAAATCTTGAGTATCTGGTCCGCAAGATAGATCTGCCTATCGAAATACCCGTCATGATGAGTGTGTTTAAACAGTTAATCCAGTCTTCAAAAATGCGGGAATTTGGCAAGGCCAAGTTGCGTCTCAGTATACGTATTTCCAGCTTTGCATATAAAAATGGCGTTCCAGTTGATGAACGCGGTCATGGTGGTGGCTTTGTTTTTGATTGTCGTTTTCTACCCAACCCCGGTCGCGAGATCGCCTATAAAAAGTTATCGGCCAATGACCAGGAAGTGATTGATTGGTTCTCTGAGAAACCAGAGATGGATCGCTGGCTGCGAACAGTCTACACCATGGTTGATTCTGCAGTTACCAGTTATGAGGAACAGAATTTTACCGACCTGATGATCTCTTTTGGCTGCACCGGTGGTCAGCATCGATCGGTTCATTCTGCCAACCGTCTTGCCGCTCATTTGCGGGAAACCCATGACGTGGATATCTCCTTGCATCACAGAGAGCTGGAATAGAAACTATGCTTTGTGACACTCACTCACAGGGGAAAATAGCCCGCTTAGCTAAGGATTTGAAGTTTTACACATGAAAGCAATGCTCTTTGCTGCTGGAAAAGGAACCCGGCTCAAGCCCCTTACAGACAGACACCCAAAATGTCTCGTCACAGCCGGTAAGGAGACGTTGCTTGAGCACGGTATCCAGAACTTGAAAAGGGCGGGTGTCACTACCATCGTAATTAATATTCACCATTTTGCTGAGCAGATTATTGATTTTGTGACCCGTCGGGACTTCGGGCTGGAAATTAAGCTTTCAGCAGAAAAAGAACTCCTTGAAACTGGGGGCGGTTTACTTTTTGCCGCAGAGCATTTTCGCGACGAAGACTCTTTTCTGGTCTGCAATAGTGACATCTATTCAACGCTGGATCTTCGAACACTCCTGGACTATCATCATAAAAGCAATCAACTAGCAACACTGGCCGTTTCCCAGCGTGAGACCTCCCGTTACTTGCGCTTTAACGAGGAGCAATTGCTGGTTGGCTGGGAGAATCGTAAAACCAATGAAGTGGTTTCATGGAATCGGGATCCCTTTGAAAACAGGGCATTTAATGGAATCCAGGTAATGTCACCAAAGATTTTCGACTATATGGCTGATCTGGGGGAGCGTTTTTCAACCATTCTGGTATATTTAAATGCGGCTCAGGCAGGTGAAAGCATTGGTGCCTATCCAATGGACGATTCGTTCTGGATCGATATTGGGACCGTAGCCAAGCTTGAGTCTTTGCGTACGTATTTGAAGACATATCAAGGCGAGGATAGTAATCATCGTCTTGATTGATACGATAAAGGAAATATTATGACCCCAACACATTATGATGTCGCAATTATCGGTGGTGGTCCAGGTGGCTACGTCGCTGCCATAAGAGCCGCTCAACTGGGGAAAAAAACAGTGGTCATTGAACGCGCTGCGTTGGGAGGAATTTGTCTCAACTGGGGCTGCATCCCAACAAAGGCGTTGCTAAAAAGTGCTGAAGTTCTCAGATCTGCCCAGAAAGCCAAGAAATATGGTGTAAGTGTTGGTGATGTTGGTGTGGATTTTCCAGCTGTCATTGGTCGATCACGTCAAGTAGCCGAGTCCCTCTCCAAGGGTGTTGATTTCCTGATGAAAAAGAACAAGGTGGATGTCATTGCAGGCAGTGCAAGACTGCTTGGTAATGGACAGATCCAGATTGACACTGAAACACAGATTACAGCCGACAATATTATTATTGCCACTGGAGCTCGTCCCCGACCCATGCCAGGAGTTCCTTTTGATGGTGAAGTGATTATTTCATCAAAAGAAGCCATGAATTTAGCGGAAATCCCCAAACGCCTGGTTATCGTGGGAGCTGGAGCCATTGGTGTTGAATTTGCCGACTTCTATGCAGCCATGGGATCCCAGGTTACCCTTATCGAAATGCTACCCCAACTCCTTCCCGTTGAGGATGAAGAAGTGTCTGCTGAGTTGGAAAAACTATTCAAGCGAAAAAAGATTAAAGCGCTTACCGAAACCAGGGTTGAAAACATCAGCTCCTCAAACGGGCAGGCAAGCATCCAGGTGAAAACCAAAAAAGATGAAATTCTGGAGTTGGAAGCGGACAAGGTATTGGTTGCTATTGGCGTTCAGGGAAACGTTGAAGAGTTGGGTTTGGAGACCGCAGGTGTTGTGCTCGAAAAGGGCTGGATTAAGACTAATAATTATATGCAGACCAGCGCCAGCGGCATCTATGCTATTGGGGACGTGGCGGGTCCGCCCTGGCTGGCTCATGTTGCATCACATGAAGGCATTATCGCTGTTGAGCATCTCGCAGGCTTGAATGTGAAACCCATGCGCTACGACAATGTGCCGGGCTGCACCTACTGTAGTCCCCAGGTTGCTTCCATCGGTTTAACTGAAAAAGCAGCTCGCGAAGCCGGGTATGAACTAAAAATTGGTAAGTTCCCCTATCGCGTGTCAGGTAAGGCCATGGCTGCCGGCGAAACCGACGGATTCACCAAGCTTGTTTTTGATGCAAAATATGGAGAATTACTTGGGGCTCATATCATTGGCGCCGAGGCAACAGAGTTGATCGCCGAAATCGGAATCGCCCGCACTCTGGAAGTCACCCATGAGGCAATTCTGGAGACCATACATGCCCACCCCACCCTCGCTGAAATGATTTCAGAAGCAGCCGGTTTAGCTCTGGATCGTGGCATCCATCTATAGCTCACTTTGCTCGAGAAGGGTGACAGTATGCGTCCCAATAATATGGGAATGGCAACAATATGTTGACCGCGGCTGACGAACATCCCCTAAATATAGGCGTTTTGTGGCTTCCCAAAGAAAAGGGAAGAAAGTATAAACAAGACTCGTGGGGTGGATTTTAAAGCTGGAAGCTTCTTGGTCTAGGGTCTCCCAGTAATTAGAATGAGGGCAAAAGGAGGAGGGTTTCAATGAACAAAGCATTTCCGAATATTGAAAAGGTCCTAGCCTCAGTAGATACTATTATTGTTGGCTCCAATTCTCGAAATGAGATTCTCCAGGCCACAGCAAAGCTTCTTTCCGAAACTATTTTCCACTATGATTGGGTAGGTTTTTACCAGGTTGATGAATCGGGTGACCATCTCGTTCTGGGACCCTTTGTTGGGGCTCCCACCGACCATGTAAAAATAGCCTTTGGTAAGGGCGTCTGTGGTCAAGTTGCCGTCTCTGAAATGAGTCGCATCATTCAAGACGTATCACTGGAAGACAATTATCTGTCCTGCAGTTCAAATGTTCGCTCCGAGGTTGTTTTTCCCATCAAAAAAAAAGATCGATTTGTTGCCGAGCTGGATATTGACTCCCATGCGATCTCACCTTTCACTGAAAAGGACACCGAACTGCTGGAAGCTATTTGCCTTAAACTGGAAAATTTGTTTTAGCCGTATGTCGCAATTGAATGTAATCACCAAAGGGCTGGTCCCGTATGAGACGGCCTGGGAGTTCCAGCGAGAGTTGCATGCCCAAAGACTGGCTGGCCACATTCCCGACACCCTGGTTCTGCTTGAACACCCTCCGGTTTACACCTTTGGAAAAAATTCAGACCGCTCAAACCTGATTGATCCCCAGGATGCTGAAGTCATTCAAAGTGATCGTGGTGGCGACATCACCTGGCATGGACCGGGACAGCTGGTTGGCTATCCCATCATAAACCTGGAAGATCACAAAAAAAGTGTGAGCTGGTATATGCGCAACCTGGAAGAGGTCATCATCAACACCCTGAACCAGTTTGAAATTTCTGGTGACCGGATCTCTGGCATGACTGGAGTCTGGGTTGGAAACCAGAAGGTCTGTGCCATGGGTGTCCGCCTATCGCATTGGGTTACCATGCACGGATTTGCCTTGAATGTGGGACCGGATATGTCATATTTCAATGGCATGATACCTTGTGGTATCAAAGGCAAGGGGGTTGTGAGTATGAAGGAACTACTGGGTAATGAAATACATGTTAAAGATGTTATTCCCCCTCTCACTCAAGCTTTTCGCTCCGTTTTTGGATTCGCCGATCAGATAGCTCTTTAAGGGAGGCTTTGCGTGTCAGCAAGCTTTAAAGGTTATAGCAAAAAAGAACTACTCAACATCTACAAGGTGATGGCACTTTCTCGACGCACTGACGAAAAAATGTTGATGTTGCTCCGCCAGGGAAAATCCTTCTTCCATATTGGGGCTGCTGGTCACGAAGGCGCCCAACTGGCCTGTGCCATGCAGCTGAATCCAAAGCTGGATTGGTCATATCCTTATTATAGAGATCAAACCATGGTTTTAGGCTTGGGTATGACCGTTGAAGAGCTGTTTCTTGGATTTTTGGCTAAACAGGCTGACCCCGGTTCAGGAGGACGTCAACTCCCTCAACATTACGGCAAAAAAGAATTGAACATTGTCACCCAGTCCAGCCCAACGGGCACCCAGTATCTTCAGGCTGTTGGAACCGCAATGGCAGCGAGAAGTCGAGGGGATGGTGCCCTGGTCTATGTCTCATCAGGTGAGGGAACAACCAGTCAGGGCGAATTCCACGAAGCTTTGAATTGGGCGAGTCGAGAAAGGCTACCAGTCCTCTTTCATATTGAGGACAACGGCTATGCCATATCGGTACCCAAGTCATCGCAAATGGCAGAAGGTTCAGTCTATGACATGGTGGGCGGTTATCGGCATCTCAAGCGCTTCGAAACCGACGGAACTGATTTTTTTGAGGCCCACGAAACGTTTAGAGAGGCCATCTCCAGCATCCGATCCGGTAATGGACCAGCTATCGTGGTTTCCAATGTAGTAAGGCTCTTCCCCCACTCCTCATCAGACGATCACCGCAAATACCGTGAGGCCGAGGATCTTTCAGAAGAGCAAAAGCGTGACCCCCTTGCAACGTTTAGAGCGCTTTGTGAAAACGAAGGCATCATTTCTTCAGGCGAATTTAAAAATCTCTGGGACGAGACCACCAGGGAGGTAGATGCTATTGCGGAGAAAGCGCTGGCTGCTCCCTTTCCACAAAGATCTGAGGCCACCAGCCATGTCGTCGATGATAACCCCGAAGAGATAATCAGTTCAGTGCCAACGACGACTGGAGCAGAAATTGTCATTGTTGATGCCATCAATCATGCACTGCATGAAGAAATGACCCGCAACGAAAACATGATTATTTATGGCCAGGATGTGGCCGATGGTAAAGGGGGCGTGTTTACTGCAACCAAGGGTCTTTCCACAGACTTTGGCCCAGACCGGGTATTCAATTCGCCTCTGGCTGAAGCGTCTATTGTTGGAACTGCTGTTGGGGCAGCCATTGCAGGACTTAAGCCTGTGGTGGAAATTCAATTCGGGGACTATATCTGGACAGCCATGATGCAGCTTCGTAATGAAGTGGCCACGATTAGATATCGCAGCAATAATACGTTTGCTTGTCCCATGGTTATCCGCACACCTGTTGGTGGATACATCCACGGTGGTTTGTGCCATAGCCAAAGTATTGAAGGCTTTTTTATGCACCTGCCAGGCATTCACATTGTGTATCCCTCAAATGCCGCTGATGCCAAAGGTTTGCTGAAATATGCCTGTCGAATAAACGATCCAGTCCTGTTTCTGGAACACAAGGGCATGTACCGACAAGGTTTTGCAAAACGACCTGAACCCGATGAGAACTATCTACTTCCCTTTGGCCAGGCAGCCATAGTTAGGGCGGGGACAGATCTGACCATTATTACTTATGGCCTGATGGTCTACAAGTCAATTGAAGCTGCGAAACTGTTGGAGAAAAGCCACGGTGCTTCTATTGAAGTCATTGATCTACGTACACTCAGCCCGCTGGACAAAGCATCTATTGGTCGTTCGTTACAAAAGACCAGCAAAGCGCTGGTTGTGTATGAAGACTCCTTAACAGCAGGGCCGGGTTCAGAAATTGCTGCCATCATAGCCGAAGACTATTTTGATTTGCTGGATGGACCCGTCTTACGCGTAGCCGCTAAAGACAGTCCCGTGCCCTTCAACTGGGATCTGGAAGATGAAGTGTTGCCCCAGACCGAAGATATTCGCAAAGCCGCTGAAAGACTCCTCGGGTACTAAATGATATCAGCGCATAAAATTTGTGTAATTAGCGTAATTCGCGGTTCAGAAAAGGTGCTAACATGATATTCGATATTGTCATGCCAAAAATGGGTGAATCTCTCACAGAAGGGACGGTTTTAGAGTGGAAAAAAGCTGTTGGCGAAAACATTGATAAAGACGAAACCCTGCTGGAAATAGCCACCGACAAAGTGGATGCAGAAATTCCCTCGCCAGTATCGGGAGTCCTGGTAGAAATACTGGGTGAAGTCAACCAGACCTATGATATTAACACAGTCATTGCCAGGGTTGAAACTTCTGATATTGTCCCGGCTGAAACCAATGCTGAAGCATCTGCAGTCCCCTCGTCCACGCCTCCAGGTTCGGTGGCAGTCCCTGGCAAAACGCAAGCCCCGGTGCCAGCCCAACAACCCAGCTCCTTTGATGATGATCGGGTCTATTCTCCTCTGGTAAGAAGCATTGCAGCAACCGAAGGGATCTCCAGTTCAGAATTACAACGTATTCCCGGTACAGGATTTCGGGGCCGCGTGAGTAAGGGAGATGTCCTCTTCTATGTGGAAACCAGAGCAACAGTAAGGGAGCCTCAGCCAAAAACAGGACTTGAGGAGACGGGTCTGGTGGAAAAACTTCCAGCGTCTGATGTTGAACTCATTGAGATGGATTCAATGCGGAAGAGCATTGCCCGCCACATGCGCCAGAGTCTGGATACCTCAGCCCATGTATATTCAGTCAGCGAAGCAGACATGTCTCCAATCATGAACTTTATATCTGAAAACGGCAACAAGCTGAAGGAAAAGCTGGGCCACTCAGTGACGGTAACCCATTTCATCGCAAAAGCAGTCCGCGATGCATTACTAAAATTCCCTCTGATTAATGCCTCCCTGGATGGGTCACAGATAGTGCGTCACAAACATCTTAATATCGGAATTGCTATCGCTGTTGGAAATGGGCTGGTGGTTCCCCCTGTGAGGAATACCGAGGAAAAATCACTGCGAGAAATCTCCGCTGATATCTCCAGTATCGTCAGCAAGGCTCGTGATAAGAAACTCAGTCTTGATGATCTGGATGGTGCCACCTTCTCCATTACAAATTTTGGTGTCTTTGGTAACCTGGCGGGTTATCCAATTATCAATCAACCCAATGTCGCTATTCTCGGTGTTGGAGCGATCAAGAAGCGTCCTGTTGTTATGGAAACGGCTACTGGTGACGAAATCGTTGTCCGCCAGATCTGCGTCTTTACTCTGGGTTTTGACCATCGTCTAGTTGACGGTGCCATGGGTGGTCAGTTTATCGAAGAAATCGTGAATAACCTTGAAAGTGTAGATCCTGCAAAAGAACTCGCAGGGGTCCTTTAATTGTTGTAATGTGTTCACTGTAGATATGCTGAATGGTGTGCTACTTCGACCCTTCGTTTACACTCAGGACAGGCTTGCTCAGTATGGCACACACCCTGGATTGTCTCCCTGCCCACCAAGTCGAAGCAGATAAACGTAGACGGGAGTGTGTTGAAGGGTTTGTATCCTCAGAGTCGGGAGATAGAAACAAAATATTTTGTCTGGAGTCTTATAAATGTCAAAAGTATCTAAGCCAGCCTGGCTAAAAACGAGACTGCGCAGCGGTCCTAATTTTCAGGATCTGAAAAGCATTGTTTCAGGAAACAACGTTCACACCGTTTGCCAGGAAGCCATGTGTCCCAATATTAGCGAATGCTGGGAGCGACGGGCGGCCAGCATCATGATTCTTGGGGACACCTGTACCCGCTCCTGTGCCTTTTGTGCCGTCAAGACAGGTCGACCCTCAGCTGTTGACCTCGATGAGCCCAGACGTACTGCTGAGGCCGTCAAAAAGATGGGTTTGCATCATTGCGTTATTACTTCAGTAGATCGAGATGAACTGGCTGATGGCGGTGCTGCTATTTGGGCTGAGACCATTCGGCAAATCCATGCTGAGGTCCCGGGTTGTACGATTGAAGTTCTCACGCCAGATTTTCAAGGGAATTCAGAAAGTATCCAGATCGTTTTGGATGCCAAACCAGAGATCATGAGTCATAACATGGAAACGGTGGAGCGCCTCCATCGTAAAATCAGACCCCAGGCTCAATACCAACGTTCGCTGGATGTGCTCAAGCAGTCCGTCTCAGCAGGGCTTCAAACCAAAACCTCCATCATGGTTGGAATTGGTGAGACCAGGGAAGAGGTTTTTGCTATCATGGACGATGCCAGGGCAACGGGATGTCATATATTTTCTCTGGGGCAGTATCTTCAACCAACCAAACAACACGAACCGGTTCATCGTTTTGTGCACCCCGATGAATTCGCTGAGTATAAAGCATACGGACTAAAGCTCGGCTTTAGCCATGTGGAGTCGGGTCCGCTGGTACGTTCTTCATACCACGCCGATGAGCAAGTGCTTAACAACAAGGTTCTGCATCCCGCGGAATCCGCCTGACAGGAAGCTAAAAATGGCAACCGTTCGCTACCGTGAAATGATTCCCGAGGACTTTGATGCCCTTCATGATCTGTGGAGCCAGACCCCCGGTATCGGTGTGACCAAACGGGACTCCCCGGAAGGCCTCAGCTTTTTTCTTGAACGCAATCCCGGTCTCAGTGCAATCGCTGAATCGGGCGGGCAAATCGTAGGTGCCATCATGTGCGGCCATGATGGTCGCAATGGATATTTGCACCATCTTGTGGTATATCCTCCCTTCAGAAGACAGGGCATTGCCAGCAGGCTGGTTCAAGGGAGCCTGGATCTGTTGGAGCAAATCGGTGTACAAAAATGTCATCTCTTTATCCATCGTTACAATGAATCAGGCTTGAAGTTCTGGGAAAGCATAGGCTGGAAGGAACGCATCGAGTTGACCATGGCTTCCTATACGTTTTAGCTTGTTTTTTGAAAAGGGGGAAAGTTTGGAGCGCTTCCAAAAGAGTTCTGAACGAAAGCAACCGTGTTGTGTCGTTCTACAGGTCGTTTTAATAAATCCCAAGGAGGGTTCACATGTTAAAGACTATTTCCAAATTCGCTTTGATTGTTATCGTGGCTGCAATTCTGTATCTATTGTTATCCGGTAATCTGATCTCCCGATCCCCGCTTGTCATCAGTGTGCAAATTCTGGCTGTCGGCTTGAGTGTCTGGGCTCGTCAAAGTTTTCAGTCAGGACAGTTCAGTATTCACGCAGAACCTGGAGCTGGACCCCTGTTGGCATCTGGAGCCTACCGATTTATTCGACATCCAATGTATGCAGCCGCCCTACTTCTGGTCTGGTCAAGTCTTCTGGGTCATTTGTCGCCCCTCAATCTACTTGTCTGTATCATTGCAAGCGCTGTGACCAGCGTACGAATTATCACTGAAGACCAGTTTTTGCTCGCCCAGTTCCCCGGCTATGCAGAATACGCACGCACCACCAAAAGAATCATTCCTTTTGTAATCTGATGCTCCCGGAGTGAAAGCTATTTATCAGGCAATTGTTTTAGCGTTGTAAATAATGATTCAGGCAAGTAAACTAAACCCGGTTTACAGCACCAACTCGTCAACAACAGTTTAAAAGCAGGATGGTATTTATGAATTTTCCCTGGAATTTGTTTCTAGACCTTGGCGTCATCTCCATGGCTCTGCTCCTGGCAACCTTTCTCAGAGCTCGAATAAATTTCTTTCAAAAATATCTCATACCCAATGCCCTGACAGCCGGATTTTTACTCCTGCCTTTTTATAATTTTATGGCACCTCGGATCGGCATGTCGGGAGTTGGTTTGGGTGCGATTGTTTACCACCTTTTAAGTATTTCATTCATCGCAATGAGTCTCCGTAAGCCTGCCTATACCAAGCGCCCCGGTGACAAAAGTGTCTTTGGAACTTCTATTTCCATTATTTCTCAGTATTCGCTACAGTCCCTTGTAGGTCTGTTGCTCACATTTTTCTTTATGAGCACGATCATGAAAGAGCTTTATCCCGCATTTGGCTTTTTCATGCCTCTGGGTTTTGCCCTGGGACCAGGCCAGGCTTACGCCATTGGCGAGGGCTGGGTTGACATGGGCTTTAAGGGAGCGCCGGATGTCGGGTTGACCTTTGCGGCTGTAGGCTATATGTGGGCCTGTTTTGGTGGTGTGGTTCTCATCAACATGGGCATAAAACGTGGCTGGCTTGGCGAGGCGCAGATAGAGAAAATAAAAGCCAAACGCTTCCGTTCAGGTGTTATGGGAAGGGATGATGAGCTTCAGGTTGGCTCACGCCTTACGACGGAATCCGAAGCCATTGATTCAGCCAGCTATAACATGGCGGTGGTACTCATGGTCTATCTGTTTAGTTTTCTTATGCTCAAGGGATTTGGTCAGGTGTTGTCATTCGCCGGTAATCTTGGGAACGATCTCGCAGAGAATCTATGGGGGATCAGTTTCGTTTTTGCGGCCATGGTAGCCCTCATCGTAAAAACCCTCATGATCAAACTCAAACTCGAACACACGCTAGACAATGGCAGTCTGACCCGAATTGCAGGCAACAGCGTTGATATCATGGTCGCGGCAGCAGTTGGAGCTATTTCTTTGACCGTCGTGGTTCAATACTGGTTACCGATTCTGGTTATTACAGCCACTGGAGGGCTGGTCACCTTTATTTCGGTTATCTGGATCAGCTCACGCATCTTTGAAGATTATCAATTTCATCGTGCGTTGATTATTTATGGTGCCTGTACTGGAACCATGCCCACGGGATTGGCGCTATTGCGCGTAGTGGATCCAGATTTTGAAACACCTGTCGCCACCGATTATATGTACTCGGCTGCGCTGACCTTTTTTCTGGTAATCCCTTTTATCTTGTCCATAAACTTGCCAGCCTACAGCGTTACCAAGGCAAACCCTATATACTTCTGGGCAGCCATAGGCGTTGCCGCGGCGTATTTACTTTTCTTCTTAGTATCCCACAGAGCAATTGGCGGCAAGCGCGCTTTTGCAAAGCTTGGCTCATTGTGGTTTGAAAAAGATGACCATTAAAATATTGACCATTTATCCAGTGGCTGTTTGAATCCAAAGCCCATGGAATAATACACATCATCGGGGTTGCGCTCACTCCAATGCAAGCCCAGAAAAGGAGTTAGGGTATATTTCGATTTCTTGTGCTTGATATGTCGGCCTAGCAGGAGGTCTTGAGTTTTGCGAACATTGGCCGGTGAGCGGATATAGTTGTATTGGACAACCCCAAAAGCTTCTCCGTTCCTGCGATAAGTGCGGGATGATATCCCACCCAGCCAGCAGCTTCAACACGCCAGTAGGATAAACCCAAATCGACAGCCAGCATGATAGGGTCTTTCAAAACTTGCCACTTAATATCACTGAAAAAGGCCAGTCCAATATCCGGACCCCTGACCAGCTTGATGCCCACCTCTGTGTTGTAGGGTAAGCCTCGACGAAAGAGTATACTGCCATCAGCCCAAAAGGCTGCTTCTGCTCCACTGGCAGAATCCTGGAGTGAAATGATATTGTGGTCATCCAACTTATGCCGAGTCCAACGGTTTCACGGCCTTCTGGAAGCACGTCGGGCCCCTGAAAAGTCCCCATGGGATAACAAGAGACCAGCAGAAATACAGAGATAGAAAGAAACATCGCTTTTATGAACATTATTACCCGCTTTGGATAGGGAAAGTTATTTTTTAAGCGACTCAGAAAAAATAGATTCATTAACTGACAGCAAATCATCAAGGGACACTTATGAAAGTTGTACAGCTAAACAGACACGGAGCCAGTTCGGGTCTCGACATTATGGAACTGCAAAAGCCCCTCCTCAAAAATCAGGATCAGGTTCTGGTTGAAATTCGGACAGCCAGTCTCAATCATCTTGATCTCTGGATTCGGCGCGGATTACCGGGATTGCATATTCCCCTTCCCCATATCCCTGGTAGCGATGCCGCAGGCGTCATCGTCGAAGTAGGATCAAAGGTAAAAGAGTGGCGGGTTGGTGATGAGGTGGTCATTCAACCGGGGACGTTTTGTGGAAAGTGTCCTGATTGCCTGGCGGGTAAAGAAGACAGATGTGCTAGCTATGGCATTTTGGGAGAAACTGAAGCCGGTGTCATGCAAGAATTTGTATGTTTACCGGTTCATAATATTGGTCCAAAGCCCCAAACGTTAAGCTTTGCAGAAGCGGCAGCACTCCCGCTGGCAGCTATGACCAGTTGGAATATGTTGAAGAACAGGGCGCAGCTCAAGCAAGGTGAAACGCTGTTGGTGTTAGGAGCGGGATCTGGTGTTGGCTCTATGGCGGTTCAGATGGGACGCTATCTTGGGGCCAGGGTTATCGCCACCGGTGGATCGGAAGAAAAACAAAAATTAGCATTTTCGCTAGGTGCATCTGAAGTGTTAAATCACAGAGAACCAGATTTAAGTAAAAGGGTCAAGCAGTTAACGGAGGGTCGCGGAGCAGATGTCGTTTTTGAACATATCGGAGCAGCGACCTGGCCTGAAAGCATGAAAGCTTTGGCCGTAGGCGGCCGTCTGGTCACCTGTGGAGCGACAACTGGAGTTAAGGCAGAGATTAACCTGAGACACCTGTTTTATAAACGCCAGTCCATCCTGGGGTCTACCATGGGTTCGCTCGCAGATTTTTATGAATGTCTGCACCTGGCGGACCAAAAGGCACTGATTCCTGTTATAGATCGCGTCTTTAAGTTCGAGCAAATTCAGGCAGCTCACGATCATCTGGAATTTGACCATTCATTTGGAAAGGTCATCCTTGAAGGCTGGAATTAAAACCTCCGAGGCAAGCGCAACTTGAGCCTCTTCAATATCAATCAGCGACGCTTCAGTCTTGGGGTGCTGTTGCTCTGTAGTGTCGGGTTATCCCAGAACATGGATTTGCTCAGCGAGAGCAATTCGGGTATTAATCAGGGGTTGGCCGGGGCAGGTATTGGGCTGACCAACGATTATTCTGCTGTAGATATAAATCCAGCAGGGCTCGCTGGAATTACTTCCTCACATGCCATTTTATCCGGACAGGAATCCTATTATAAGTATGAGTTGGTCAATGAGCGGATAGAAGAAAAGCTGACGCGAATATTCAAATGGGCAAGATATAATCCATCCCTGAACAATCTTTTGGTGACCTTCCCTGTCAAATCGAGAATGGGTGTCAGCCTGGGATATTTAAATCGAATAAATCCTTTTCTATATAATCAACGTCGAGCGATTACCTGGAGCCCACTCTTTAATCAGACAACCCGCGGACGTCTGGGAAGTCTTTTCTTGGCTGCAGGATTAGAAGTCACGCCTCACCTCTCGCTTGGAATAACTGGCTATGGATATTTTGGCAAGATCACTAGTGTTGTACATGGAGAAAACCACGGCAATGATGTTGACAAGTGGGCTGAACTGGAAAGTTCTATGCAAGGAGCAGGGCTCAGAGTTGGCGCACAATTCCAGCTTGGCAAGTTTAAGACGGGACTCATTTTTGAGCCGAAAACGAATATCGGGGTAAAGACCAAAACCAGCATCTCAGAAAACCCCCTTTATGCAGGTCTGTTTCCAGATTATTCAGAGACCACCTGGAATCTTCCGGCCATTCTAGGTCTTGGCCTGGCCTATACTTTTGATCCGCAGTTGTTAGGGGTTCTTGATATAGAGTATCGGGATTATTCAAGCTCTGAAGTACAGCTTAATTTGTATGAATACGGGGGGAGTCCCACCTGGGACAATGTCTTGATTTATAGATTGGGCCTGGAAAAAGGTTCCGCTAAAAGCGGGCCTCCATTACGCGCCGGTTACGCATTCATTCCTCAGGCTTATTCCTCAGCGACAACAGATCAGCCTTTGGGCACAGAAGCAGTGATTGTATACGGAGATCAGAATATCAAACATCTCGTGACGCTGGGTACATCAATACAGTATTCCCGCAGCCAGGTTAATCTGGCACTGGCCTATGCTTTCATTAAATGGCGTCGTGATCTGTACACCTATGTTACTGTGGAGGAGCATTACACTGAACGACAATTCACACTTTTTGCTGAATGGGTTTTCTTGCCGTGGTAGCAGACTGTATTGAGTTGCTGTTCGGGATGTCAATTTAGAAACCTTCAACCACCCTGATTCAGCTTCCTTAGGCTCAAGGCTGCACCGATGGCAATGCCGACACCCACACCGCTTCCATTAGCAAGCCCGGCACCGACCAGTATTGCCAGTCGTCGTTCCTGCCCACTCTGGATTTGACAGCCAGAGACTGGCTGAACCCTCAATTGCATTTGCCTGTATGACAATGTATCTTGGCGTGCATTTTTTCAACACAGTAGGGGAAGGGCCACATGCGATTTCTTATTATAGAAGATCAAAAAGATGTTCGTAGTCTCATGGAAGCATTTCTAAGCGAATTTGGCTCCAGTGATATGGCGGAAGATGGAATTGTAGGCTTGGAGAAGGTCTTAAATTCGATAGAAACCAACAACCCATATGATGCCATTTTTCTTGATATAATGATGCCAAAGCTGGAAGGCCAGCAGGTTTTACAGCAGATTCGTCAACTGGAAGAAAGCAAAAACACCTTAGCAGCTAAAAATGTAAAAATTATCATGGTCTCGGCTCTGGGTGATAGCGAAAATGTCATGGAAGCCTTCAAATCTCAGGCAGACGCCTATCTGGTGAAACCAGTACTGCACGAGAAATTAGTCACCACCATGAAAAAAGCAGGCCTGACGCTTCCCCAATAACACCACCCTCACAAATCAAGCCGTACCCCACCCTTCAAATATGGGACCTGGATCTCAAGACCTTTACCCACAGGGCAGATCGAAACAGAAAGCAATGTGACGAATCTTGCTCCCTTCCAGCGATATTCACCTTTTGATTGGGCGGGATTGGATCAAGATCCTTCCCGTGGCTCAGGATGACAAAACCCAAAACCAGGCTCTACCCTATAACCCCCCAACCCCCCAACCCCCCAACCCACAAACTCAGAAACTCAGAAACCTACAACCCCACCAAATCTTTATACAATTCCAGGGACTCAGGATTCGCCAAAGCAGAACGGTTTTGAACCTCTTTGCCCTGAATAATTTTTTTAACAGCGATTTCCACTTTTTTGCCGTTGATAGTATAGGGGATATCCTGGGTCTCAAGAATTATCGCCGGTACATGTCTCGGGCTACAGTTAACCCGAATCGCTGTCCGCAAACTCTGTTCCAGGGTTGCGTTTAGCTCACAGCCAGGGTTGAGCTTCACAAACAAAAGGATCCGTTCATCATCATCCCAGGGTTGCCCGACAACGAGACTGTCAGCGATTTGCGGAAGGTTTTCCACAACGCTATAGATTTCCGCAGTTCCAATTCTCACCCCGCCTGGATTCAGGGTTGCATCAGAGCGGCCATAGATGCGCACTCCGCCATGGTCATTTATCTCGATATAGTCGCCATGCCGCCAGATACCCGGATATTCTGCAAAGTAGGCTTGATGATATTTTTGACCATCGGGGTCATTCCAGAAATAGATGGGCATGGAGGGAAATGCCTGGCTACAGACAAGTTCGCCGCTTTCATTCAGGACTGGCTGCCCTGAATCATTTAAAGCTTCTACCTTCATACCCAGACCGCGACATTGGAGTTCACCACGAAAAACTGGCAGCACCGGGTTCCCCAGTGCAAAGCATGAAACAATATCTGTTCCCCCAGAGATGGAGGCGAGCAGCAGGTCAGTCTTGATATCTCGGTAAACATAGTCGAAACTCGCTTCAGATAAGGGAGAGCCTGTGGAGAGAACTGCACGCAGGGCTCCCAGTTTAAAGGTTGCTCCTGGTTTGCACCCAGCTGCCTCAAGGGCATCCAGATATTTTGCGCTGGTTCCAAAAATGGAGATATTCAAATTTTCTGCCAGCGTCCAGAGAGCTCCCGGGTTTGGGTAAAAAGGATTCCCGTCATAGAGTACCAGGGTGGCACCAACAGCCAGACCGCTCACCAACCAGTTCCACATCATCCAGCCACATGTGGTAAAATAAAAAAGCGTATCTTCCCGCTTCAAATCGCAATGCAATAGGTGTTCTTTCAGGTGTTGAATGAGGGTACCGCCTGCTGAGTGAACAATGGATTTTGGCAATCCAGTCGTTCCAGAGGAATACATGATGTAAAGGGGATGGTCAAAAGGAAGCGCTTCGAAATTGACCTCAGAAGCCGTATTGTCCAAAAAATCGTCCCAATGCATACTTCCGGGCAGCTTTGTAAGATCAGGTTTACCAGTATAACTGACAATGACGACTTGCTCCACAGTGGGCAACTCACTGAGAATAGAGCCGAGTTTTTCAAGTGAATCAAAACGTTTGCCACCATAAAAATAGCCGTCAGCTGCAAAAATTATTTTTGGCTCGATCTGGGAGAAACGGTCCAGCACACCCTTGATACCAAAATCAGGCGAGGACGATGACCAAATGGCACCTAGACTTGCCGATGCGAGCATGGCGATGATGGTCTCTGGTAAATTGGGAATAAAGCCAGCGATACGATCACCGCGCTTGACACCGGCGGCCTTAAAGGCTTGAGTCGCCCGCGCAACCTGGGTATACAGTTCTGAATAACTCAAGGATATTTCAACTTGATCTTCACCGCGAAAATGAATAGCGATACGTTCATCCCGGAAGCGGAGCAGGTTTTCAGCATAGTTCAGTCGGGATCCTTCAAACCATTTTGCCCCTGGCATCTTTGTCAGATTATCAACAACGGCTGAATAGTGCTGGTGGGAAATAATCTCCCCAAAATGCCACATCTCATCCCAAAAGTCAGCCCCATTAGAAAGCGACCACTGGTAAAGGGCTTCATAATCTTTTAAGCGAAGTCCATATTTGCCATTCACCTGTTCTCGAAAGCGGGTGATTTGAGCTTGATCCACCTGATGCTTATCAGGAGTCCACAAAACTTTTTTTAACATAGAATCCTTTATACGTTTAGTCTTCTTCTGGATTAACACGGGTTCGGAGCTGTTTTACCCTTCCACGTTTTGTTTTTGTTTCCAGGCGCCTGCTGATAGAAGTGTTGGTCGGTCGGGTTGCTTTCCTGGGTTTGGGTTTACTGGCCGCTTTTTCGATAATTTTGTCAAGTCTTCCTAAAGCCGCCAGTCGATTAGCCTCCTGGTTTCTGAACTGCCGGGCTGTAATCACAATGACACCCTCGGCATTGATGCGCCGATCTCTTAATTTCAGCAAAGCCTCCTTAATATGATCAGGCAGGCTGGAGTTCTGACTTTCAAAGCGGAGTTGGATGGCTGTTGCCACCTTATTCACATTCTGGCCACCAGGTCCACCTGATCGAATGGCCTTGAGCTCAAGCTCACTTTCAAGGATGGCGAAGGAAGACATTATGAAGTTGATTTACCTACGGGATTAGACAGCACGCCAAGAGCTTGAATTTCAACATTAATACTATCTCCAGCTTTTAGCGGGAGACTCGAATCTGGTTTGAGTGGGCTCCCTGAGCAGATGACGTCTGCTGCTTGCAGATTGGTTTTTTGGGCTTCCATCAACATCTCGGCGAAACTCAGCTTCATTTCTTTAAAGTGTCCTTCAGCAATAGATTTTTCATTCACGCTAATTTGTAAGTCGAGACCGAAGCCCTTGCCCAACTTGCGGAGCTCAAGTTCCTCAGCGGGAACAAAATAGGGACCCATACTTGTCGCCAGACCCCAAGACAAGCCATCATTCCCGGGCTGTTGTGGATCGAACCAGTTGTTTACAATGGAATATCCGGCGACATCGAGACCGGAGTCGACATGTCCAAGAATGGCAGCTATTTCAGCCTGGGTCAGAAGTCCGGAAAAGGGTTGAGTCTGCCTGTGTCCCAACAGTGTTTGGGTGTTTCCAAATATAAAGGTTGCGGGCTTCTCCGGGTTGAAGACATTAAAATATCTCAAACTTGGCGGGTTTGGGACAGGTGCAAAAAATACGATGTCTGCTTCAGGCATTCCCAAGGATCGATTGTAGATGGTGAGACCCGTAATATCGATGTTTTGAAAAGCCGCTTCCAACCGTTTTAGCAGGGGGTATAAGTGCCCCCACTCCTTTAAGGTCAGTTCCATGGAGGATGCCAGCTTGAGAAAATCTTGAGCATTGCGATCTTCCTTCATCCACAGCGAGGCTCGCATCACGTCTACGGCATATCCTCTCAGTGAAAATGCCAGTCGGGGCTCCATGCGTAAATCCAATCCATATGAGAGTAGTTTCATAATTATTCCTGTTTTGTTGGTCTTTAAAGATGCACCGAGAGCCGTATGTCTAAAAGAAAAATTCAATAATTGGTCACACATAAGCCACCCCTTGAAAAGGGTTTATTCATAGTTAGTTCAAGATATCTTCAGAGCTTGATATATCTTGGACCAATGGAAAACAATGATTGCGAGAAGTGAGACCGAAAAAGATGAGTAAAGCTAAAATTGTATCCATAATTTTATATTCGCTTGTGACGCTCATAACGGCGGGGACGGGTTTGAAATTCATTACAGCCTCCAAATATTTTACCTATCATGCCCAGGCGTCTGGGATGGACTGGACCCAGGTAAATTCGGGTCTGCAGCTATTAATGCTGGCAGGATTTAAAATTATTGGAGCTGGTTTTCTGACAGTCGCACTCTGTCTGACCCTCATGATCATATACCCTTTTGCCAGACATGACCAGAAATGGTCCTACTATGCCATCCCGCTGAGCGGACTGCTTTTATGGTCCATAATTTTAATCACAACGCTAAGTGTAGCTTTCGCGACGGGAGCTAATGCACCATGGGGCGGAAGCTTGTTTTGCATTTTAACACTATTGCTTGGATGCAGTGTGTCGCGGCTTGAATCTGCAGTGGAAATAAGCAACCAGAATAAAGAGGAACTCAAATGAAAAAACCGGCCTTGTTACTCATTGATATTCAAAAGGGCTTTGATCTGCCTTTCTGGGGTTCCAGAAACAATCCTGAGGCGGAGACCAATATTGCCAAACTGCTTTCGGTATGGAGAAGCCGTGATTTACCCATTATCCATGTGAAACACTGTTCCGTGTCTCCGAAATCACCACTGCACCCGGATCAACCGGGGAATGCTTTTAAGGATGAAGCCCAGCCGCTCCCCGGTGAGCAGCTGTTTACCAAGACCGTGAATAGTGCCTTTATTGGAACTGGTCTTGAGGATTATCTACGAGAAAACAAATTGAACTCCCTGGTTATTGTGGGGCTTACCACCGATCATTGTGTTTCAACCTCTACCAGAATGGCCGGGAACCTGGGTTTTGATGTGATTTTGGTTTCCGATGCCACGGCAACCTTCGAACGAGAAGGTTTTAATGGGGCAATGTTTTCAGCTCAGGAAATGCATGACATCAATTTAGCCAGTTTGAATGGTGAATTTTGCGAAGTACAATCTACGAGTAAAGTGTTGGCATCCATGGAATAATCCTGGCCAGGAAGTAAGGGAAAAAGGTTGAATATGTACATCGTAGAAGAATTTGAAAAATGGACCTCCGATTTTCAGCAAGGCTGGATGAAATGGATCAAGCAGAGCAAGCTTGCCAACTGGAAGTTGTACAGATATGTAAAAAATGAAGTGAGCCCGCCAAGCAAGGGTCTTGACTTATCAAAAGCAAAGCTACTCCTCATTTCGTCAGCAGGGGCATATCTTCCAGCTAAAGACAAACCCTTTGATGCTTCAAACATTCTCGGTGATTACAGCATCAGAACCTTTCCCATGACAACGCCTTTTTCAGAACTGGAATATGCCCACGAGCATTACGACCAGAGCGCCGTTCGTGAAGATGCTCAGGTTTTACTTCCCCTCAAGCATCTGCAATTCCTGGTGGAAGAGAAAGCCGTCGGAAGCTTGAGTGACGTAGTGATCAGCTTTATGGGCTACCAACCGCGAGTCAATAAAGTCGTAAAGAAAATGATCCCTGAGATAGTGGCGCTTGTGAAACGGGAACAGATTGACGCTGTTCTTCTGGTGCCCTCATGACCGCTTTGCTCTCAATCCGTGGGGTTGATTGCCAGAGCTCTGGAGATAGAGGGTGTCAGAACAACCTTAACCAGCTGGAATGCCAGAATAATGCTAAGCGTCTTGCCGCCGCGGGTCACGCTGACCTCTCTAAAGCGGGGAATGACTCTTGGACATCCCCAGGCAGGCGATCAGCAGAAAAGAATTATCAGGGAGACTCTAGCACTTCTGTCAAAAGACGCTCCCCTCAAGCCAGTTATATTATCTGAGGAATAGGTTGAAAGTTCGTATCGCCAGATCAACAAACTATTTAACGCGGATCAGCCAGATGTATATGGATGGACTCGGGTTCCAGCGCTTGTCCGGTTTTGAAAACCATGGGGGTTTTGACGGAATCATCATCGGAGACCCAAAGCAGCTCTATCATCTGGAGTTTACCTGCCACAAGGCACCGCTGGCAGTCAGACCCCAGGATCCAGACAATCTGTTGGTCTTTTATATCCCAGATGAGAAAAAATGGCAAAGAACTTGTTTAAGAATGATTTCAGCCGGTTTTATGGAGCTCAAATCCTTCAATCCGTACTGGGATATCTTCGGAAAAACCTTTGAAGACCTGGATGGCTACCGGGTGGTGCTTCAAAATCAGCAGTGGACACATTGAATGATCATTCGAGAGCCGCAAGAAAGCGATTTGACCAGCCTGAT
>ERZ889078.911-NODE-911-length-24992-cov-7.381682_pt1 | contig 24992 bp, 18 predicted proteins | sample MGYA00521266_ERZ889078 | MGnify/ENA primary metagenome ERZ889078 (study PRJEB32303, sample SAMEA104408618) | aquatic metagenome | biome: Brackish water; feature: Pelagic; material: water | place: Baltic Sea | collected 2014-06-16T06:34:00 | depth 76,534 m ...
TCAACTGTGCTGGCCGGCTCAACTGTGCTGGCCGGCTCAACTGTGCTGCCCGGCACAACTGCGCTGCCAGGCTCAACTGTACTGCCCAGGCCAGACGCGCGGCCACAGCCAGCGCCGCCGCCCGATCGCGTCCGGCCACTCAGACCGGCCGGCACGGCGCCGGAAGGTTCGCCCGCGCGCCCCAGTCTGCTCGCCGCGGCGCCTGAAGCTTGGCTGGCCGCTGTATTGTGGGTGTTGCTGCTGGTCGCCCTCGGCCGGCCGCTGTTCCGCGTCCTCGCGCGTGTCGTGCGGGGTCCGCGGCGCGGCGCGGCGTCCGGGCAGGTGTTCGCCGCCGTGGCGCTGCTCGTGCTGGCGTTGCAGAGCCGGCTCGCCCTGCCCTTCATCCCGCTGCATGCCAACCATCACGCGTGGGAAGATCTCGCCGTGCTGCTTGGCGCGGCGGACGCAGGCCCGGCCATCGGGCGACACCTGGAGATCTACGGCGCCAGCTGGCTCGTCGCGCGGCGTGCGCTGCTGCCCCTGTTTGGCGGGCATTTTGACGGTGTCGGCCTCGCCGCGGCTTGGTGGGGCGCGAGCGCGGTGCTGCTCAGCGTCCTCGCCGCGCTGGGAGCCGGCGGCACGCGGATCGCCGTTGGGGTTGGCGCCCTCGCCCTGGTGTGGGCGCCTGTCGTGGCCCGTGTGGCGCACTCGGAGAGTGACCTCGTGGTGGGTCAGTGGCTCTTGGCGGCCGGCTTGTGGCTGGCCACACGCGAAGGACGCCTCGCGCTCGCCGGGCTCGCCGCCTCGATCGGGTTGTTGGCGCTGGGTCACGTGGTGGGGCCACCCCTCGCGCTGGGCTTAGCGCTGATGGCCGTCGCCATCCGCCCGGCGACGATCGCCACCGACAACGCCGCAACGCCAGCGGGGAGCGACGCATCGCGTGTGCTGCCCCCTCCGCAGTCAGCGCAAGGCCAGCTGGTCGGCTTTGTCGGCGAGAACGCGCCGCGCCTTCGCGCTGCCGGCGTCTTGGCGGTGGCGCTGCTGGCGGCCACCGGCCTTCGGTTGCTGTCGGCTGGCGCGCACGTCGGTGGACGCTTGGACCGCATCGAACAGGCGATCCCGATCCCGCTGCAGCCTTGGAAATACAGCCTCTGGGTGTCGCCAGACTACGCATCAAGCGGCCTGTGGGTCCTGGCGCTGCTCGGCGTCATGGGGGCGTTGTGGGTGCGTTGGCAGCAGGCCCGGTGGCGTGGCGTCGCCGTCGAACTCCCGCTCTGGCTCGGCGTGCTCGCCGTGATGACGACGAGCCTTCTCGTGTGCGCGAGCCTGACGGATGGCCTACGCTACCAGTCGCTGCTGCTCGCCCCGATGCTCCTGCTGGCGGGCCGCGCCGGGCTCGCGTGGCGCTACGCTCCCAAGCGCTGGCGCTGGGCCTTCGGCTTGGTCTGCGCGATCGCGTGGACGACGACGTTGGTCGAGACCGCCCGTGGCTTCGCGGGCCGCGCGACGCACGACAGTCAGGCGCAAGAGTGGTTGCACCTGCGCGCCGCCCTTGCGCATCGGTCCGGCAAGCTGCATCTGTTGCGCCCAGCGCGGCAGGCCGGGGGCGCGGCCGTGTTCGAGGTCCCGCAAGGCCAGTGGACTGCGCACGGACCAGAGACGGTGGCGCTGGACGCGGTCGCGGCGATGAACGACTGCCGCAGAGGCGCCATCCTGCCCGCCCCGACGTTCGCTGTTCGTTTCGCCGCGTGTGGCGCTGCGACGGTCACCGGCGCTCCTGCCTGCGACGATGCCCTCGCCTTTCGTGTGCCAGGCCAGCCGCTCGCGGCCTTGCCTGTTGCGCTGATCCCACCGCTGATGCGGCGCGGGCTGCCAGGGGAGTTTCTATCCTTTGACGATCGCCCCGATGGCAACCGCCCCGATGGCAAGCACATCGATGGCAAGCGCACCGAGGTGCCGTGGCAGCTGTATGCAGCCCAGTGCCCGCCGACACGGTGAAGTAAGCACGGTGAAGTAAGCACGGTGAAGTGGGCCCGGGCGACCCGGACCTAGGCCTGCGCGTCGCGCGGCCTCGACGCCTGCGGTGCCGCTCGAACGGCGCGTTTCTCGGCTAGAAGGCGTACGACGCGCTGACGCTCAACGTGGAGAAGCCGCTCTCGAACTTGCCGGCGTTGACGGGCACGCGGTCGAAACCATCGCAATGTTCCGGGCAGTCCGCGATCGGTCGCTGCTGAAAGACCTGACCGTAGGCCTCATCGACGATCCGGGTCTCCTGAAAGATGTGGCCAAGCGCCATGCTCAAGTCCAGCGCGCCGACCTTCGCTTGCACACCAACGGCGAGCCCAATTCGTGCGAACGACGGGAAATCGAGGTGGCTGTAGTTCACCGGAACCGCCGCGGTCTCGTAGAATCCGCCAGCGCTGAACGACAGCATCTCGTTGAGACGCGCCGACCCACCGAGCCGCACGGCCACTGTGTCCTGCCAATTCTTCTCAATCTTGATGTCGGGCGCCTTGTGCGACGCAAAGAGCTTGATGTCGCCCTCCAGGTTCACGTCGTAGGACTTGAGCATCGACCAAGCCTCGTAGACCACGTTCAGTTCGACGTCGAAGACCTCGGTTTTTCCTTGCATGTGGCGGTAGCGCACGCCCGCCTTCGCGGTCGGCGGAATCACGAGCGTCAGCGCCGCGGAGCTGTTCTCGACCTCAAGCTGCTTGTCGTTGAACTGGGCACCGCCTGGGGTGTTGGAGAGCGTGACGTCGCCGACCGCGTTCATGCGGGCCGGCATGACGCGACCTGACACAGCGACCTCGATCGCGTCGATCGGGCGCCACCACGCACCGACGATCGCGGTGAACGTCGGCGGAGCGGAGAGATCGATCGTCGCCAGCACATCTGTCGGGCTGCTGTAGGGCAGCTGGTCGCCGCCCGTCGTCCCATCGACGACCAATGAGAGGCTGGTCGCGGACTGGTGCGCGAGCTGTAGCGTGACGCCGACACCCCAGGTCTCTCGGCCGTAGGCGATGGCGGCGCTGTAGTAGACGATGATCGCCTCGATGTCAGTCAACATCCACCGCGCCCCGCCCTTGACGTCGTATCGCTGCTTGCCCATCGCGCTTGGGCCGTAAGCCCCCACCGCGAACGTAAAGTCGTGCAGACCGAAGTCCGTGGCCGCGACAAACATGCCGCCGAGGGCAAACAACGGCGTCTCGTTGCTCGTCTTGGCCAGCGGATTGGGGCTCCCCGATTCGAGCGACGGCGACTGCGGCACCACACTCTCCGCGCGCGTGAAGCTGACGTCGGCGTAAACGGTGTTGTGCGACAGCGTCAGATGCGTGCCGTGCAACCGACTCAGCCCGCCCGGGTTGTGGTCGATCGCCGTGAGATCATCCGCGCGCACGGTGAAGGCCCCGCCGCGAGACGTCGCGCGGCTGCCGTTCACGCCAAACTCAAATCCGCCTGCGAAGCCGAGATTCGGGGCCAGCAGCGCCAAACCGACCACCACACCCATGGCGACAATCGTCGTGCTGGAGGGCCCGCGACCGCCGCGATGTGCCAGGCCGAGCGGGCCGTGAGCGCGCGTCCGCATGGGCGAAAAAGAGGGGCGCTGTGGATCGTTCATGCAAGGACTCCCAGTGGGCGACAAACCGCGACAGGTTCCTTTTTGACGCAAGCGGGGCGTACGTGCAAATCTCGGCCTCGATCGCAGACTGGACGGACCCGAATTGGCGGTCCATGTCCCCGCCGTTGACGGAGTCCGACCATGATTTCCCGACCCTCGCAATGGCCACAGCGCGCCTCCTCGCGCCACAGCCGCTCGCTTGCGGCCACCGTCGTCTTGGCGGCGCTGGTGATAGCGTTGCCGGCCTGCAGCATCCTCACCGGCGATCCGGCGACGACGTCAACGGGCGGCACCAAGAACAACCTCTTCACGGGTGACGCTGGCCCCGCCGATGACGCCGGCTTGGCCACCGACGTCACCAGCACTGGGGCGGACACCGGCGTCGCGCCAATCCCGTGCGACTGTCTCAAAGAGGGTGACTGGTATCGCTTCGACAAGCTCAAGATCGAGAGCCTGGACGGCGCGCTGCACAACGTGATGTTCGCGCTGAACCCGCTGTGGAAGCAGGATGTCGAGGGTTTTGAGCTGAACTTCTACTTCCAGGTCATCAAGGTCAGCGCGACGGAGGTGACGATCAGCGTCGTCAACGGCGCGCGGGTCGACGGCTCCACCGACAAAACCTGCCTGCTGCCGTACACCTCAGCCATGCTGATTCACCCCCGCACCGGCTGCACGCTGGAGGACTCGGCTGAGAGCGCGATGAACGTGTACGCAGGCACGGAGTCCAACAAGAAGAACTGCGCGCCTAAGAACGCCGTGCCGCACGCGATCGAGGTGCGCAAGGCTGTGATGAACGCCACGTTCGCGAACGATTGCTCGAAGATCCTCACGGGCAAGGTGGTCTCGGGCTCGCTCAGCCAGGCGTCGCTCGAGCAGACCTGCACGTGCGTAAACCCCGGAAAAGCGGCCGAGGAGTGCGGTGTCTTGGACCCGGCGTTCAAGGGCAACAGCTGCGATGGCTGCAACGAGAAGTACCAGAACTTGAAGACGCTGTTGGAGAACTTCGGCGAGCTGCAGTGGAAGTGCACGGTCGACGGCAAGCCGGCGGTGTGCCTGGAGGCGTCCTTCTCGGCGGTGCGAATCGATAAGGCCCCGGAGATCTGCAAAGGGCTCTAGGGACGCGGCGGGCGCTGGGGCGCGGCGCGACGGGCGTGAGCGTCGCGGGCTAGACGCCTTCGTCAGCGAACTGGTGACGAATGTTGCAGCCCTGCGGACAGCGCCAGCACGCGGCGCGCTTGGTGGCGAACGCGTTGGCGTTCATGTAGTCCTCCAGACACTTCTCGAGGCTGAGCCGACGCCGGCGCGGACGGCAATAAAACTCATCATCGAGCATCATCTTGCGTTGACGCGCGAGCGGGACCTCGACGGGCGACTCGTGCTTGGGCGTGACGGTCTCGGAGGTGGGCTCACCCGCCGTGCGCGGGCCGCTAGGGTGAGTGACGACGCGGTTGGTAGGCATGGTGGCGCTCGCGGGCATGGAGATCACTCCTGGCGATTCAGCGTCGGGGCAAACGCGTCGTGGACTAACAAGGACCAGTTTGGTCCGCATTCAACATAACTACCTGACCTGCCGTGTCAAGTGGTATGGTCCCGACCCGATGCGCCACAGCGACGACGATGTCGCTTGCACGGACCTGCCCTGGCGCCTAGTTTGCGGGCTCCGTGGGTGTATCCCAACGCCCCGACCACGCAAGGCGAGGTGTACATGTTGCGTCTGAGCAAGAAGTCAGAATACGCCTTGATGGCCACCCTTCACCTCGCGCGGCTGCCGCCCGACACACGCGCGGCGGTGACGTCGATCGCCGACGCACGATCGCTGCCACGGGGCCTCCTCGCCAAAGTGATGCAAGATCTCAAGCGCGCCGGAGTTGTGTCCTCAACCAAGGGCGTGATGGGCGGCTACGAGCTCGCCCGGCCGCTGGCGGAGCTGCTGTTCTTGGACGTGGTGCGCCCGTTCGAGGAGAGCATGGCGCTGGTGGACTGCCTGGATGGCCAGCGATCGCCGTGTGCACGGTTCGATTGCTGCACGCTCCGCGATCCGATGGCAACGCTGAATCAGTGGTTTTTACGACACCTCGCCGAGCTCAACATGGCCGATTTTGAGCAGATGGGGTTGCCCGCACCGAACTGCGCCAGCGTCCTCCCTGCGGCGGTGAACCCGACCACGTGAACCGGGCACGGCCTGCGCCAGCGCAAGCGTGTGTTGGATGCCTGTCTTCAATGCCTGTGTTGGATGCCTGTGTTGGATGCCTGTCTTTGCTGGCAACTCTCTTGCCACGACGCGCGAAGCTGTGGCAGGCTTCGCGCCCTTCAAGGGGTCCGTGCCATTGCGGCGCGTCTCCCGGGCCCGAATTTCCGGCCCAGAGCTGAATCGCGCGAGGCGAGCAGGCCTCGGCACCAAGCCCGGAATCCCGGGTCAGAACCAGTGAGAAGCTAGATGATGAACGAGACAAACGAGCTGAAGCCACGCACCGACCGCCCGCGCCGCGCATCCGCACGCGCGGTTGAGTTTCGACCGCTCGAGGTCGCGGTGCAGGACGGTAACGTCAACCGCGCCCTGTCCATGCTCAAGCGCAAGATGGCCAACGAAGGCATCTACAAGGAGCTTCGCAAGCGTCGCTTCTACGAGAAGCCCTCGGAAGAGAAGAAGCGTCGGCACCGTGAGGCCGAGCGTCGTCGCAAGAAGGCGCTGCGTATCGCTCGCGAGCGCGGCTACGTCCGATAGACCCAGGTTGGCCGAGCTCTCGGCCGATCTGGCCGGCCTGGGAGGGACACCTTCCGCCGGTACGCGCCCTCTCTGCACAAGTCACACCCAGTCGCCACGACGTGTGTGGTGAACGGAGGGCTCATGTCTCAGCACACCAAGTTCAAGCACACCTCGCTCGTTGTGTTCGCGGCCGTCTTGTCGGCTGCGCTGACGATCGCCAGCGCGGCGCCCGCATCAGCCGCCACGGTCCCAGCCTCAACGGTCCCAGCCTCAACGGTCCCAGCCTCAACGGTCCCAGCCGCAACGGTCCCAGCCGCAACGGTCCCAGCCGCAACGGTCCCAGCCGCAACGCCCGCTTCGGTCGTGACGCCCGCGCCAATCAGCGCTGGCTGGCGCACGGACAAGGCCGCCTGGGAGGGCTTCTTCCTCGACTACAACGTCGGATACAGCTCGGTCAGCGGTGAAGACGGGCCTCAGATCCCGCCGCTGGGCAACTCGCACATCAAGATCTCGTTCAGCAACACTAGCTCGCCCGCTTACAAGGCCGCCGTCAACTCCAATGGCGGCTCTGGCCTCGCCACGGGTTTAACCATTGGCTACAACATCAAGGGTTACGTCTCGCTGGCCGCAGACCTCGCTTGGCAGGGCTCGTTCACCGGCGGCAAGACCGACATGTCGGGCATCGGCACCGGGAGCCTCCTGCTCGGGCTGCACCCGCTGCGCTTCTGGCGCAAAGATCTCGACTTCGACGTGAAGCTCTACGGCGGATACGGCATCTACGAGATCTCGTACTACTACGAGGACCAGACCCAGCTGACGGCCAAGGGCAAGTCGTGGCTCGGCACGTCCATACCGCTGGGCCTGACGGGCTACTACCGGATCCCGGGCTCCGCGTTTGTGGTGGGGCTCGACGTTCGTTACGTGATGGCGGCGTACAAGACGTGGATGTACAACTGGGACGACGACATCAAGAGCTCACCCGACCCCGCGGTCGAGACGACCCGAATCGGCGCCCGCCTCGTGCTCGGTGGCCACTTCTAATCTCGGCCCGGCGGTGAGATAGTTCGGCTCCGACTTCATGTTCAGGAGCTCCAATGCGCCACTTGCCCGCTCTGCTCTCTACGACGCTGCTGAGCCTCGCTGTGCTCACCGGCGCGCTGCTGCTCTCGCCCCCAGCCCACGCCAACCCGGACAAGGTCGCGGACATTCTGCGGCAGTCGGGCAACGTCGGTGTGGCGCGCGGCCCTAAGACCATCAACAACGAGGCCAAGGCCAAGATTCGGACGTTGGCCGAGCGGACCGCGGCCAAGACTGGCGGCAAGGTCTACGTGGTGATCCTGGCGAAAGGGACGGATCTCGCGCCCTACGCGAAGATCTACGACAAGCTCGGCCTGGCCAAGCGCGACGTGTTGTACGTCAGCAACGGCTCGCAGACCGTGTTGCGGTGCAATGGCATCAGCAAAGCCGATAAAACCAAGCTGATGGCGAGCGTGATGAAGAGCGCTGGCGACCCGATGGTCCGCCTCGAACGGCTCATGGCGGGCCTGCCCGCGGCGCTCGGGCACAGCCAGGGCAAGGCGAAGCGCGCGTCAGGGAGGTCGACGACCACGAGCAACGGCGCAGCGCTGGCCGCGACGGCGGCGACCCAGACGGAATCGAGCGGGTTCGGCTGGGGCTGGATGATCTTTCTGCTGCTGGTTGTCGGTGGCGTGGCCTTCGTGATCTGGCGGCGCAAGCAGCGCGATGGCCAGCTCGACGCAGCGTTCAAGGCTGCGCTGGACCCCGCTGAGAATCACATGGCTGACTTCTACCTCGGCACAGACGGCTTCGAAGCCCACCCACAGTTCTCGACGATGCTCGCCCGCGGAACGGCCATCTCAGCGCAGATCGACGCGCTCAAGGCCCAGACGCCGACGCGTGAGGCGATCGCGAAGGCGGCGTCGCTGGCTAAGGACGCAGCGGCGCTGGAGTCCGAACTGCGGCGCCTGAACTAACGGCCATCGTGGCGACCTGGCGCAAGACACAGCGACGAGATGACATCAGCTCAAGGAGCGCGATATGCGATTGACCGGTCAGGGACGCGTGCATCTCACAGGCGGGGAAGAGGTCTTCCGCAAGCCGGGGATGTGGGACAAGGTGAAGTTCTTCTTTGGCTCGGATGTGGATCTGCGCACCGGCGAGCTGCAGCTGACCCGCGACGTGCTGCGATTGACCGAGCAGATCCAGAAGGGCCTGCTCGCGGCTGGCGTGGACAACGCGGTGAGCCTCGTCATCGACACCGACGTGATCTACGCCGACGACGCGGACCGCAAGAACGACGCCGACCTGCTGGTGCACGCGATGCGCACGGCCCACGGACGCTTCGCGAGCGGCTTTGAGACGCTGCGCGCGGTGTTTGAGCACGAAGGCGACGGCCTGCACACGCTCATCGAAGTCACCGTGCGGGCGAAACACGAGCAGACGCAACCCGCCGCCACGATCGCGCTGGGAAGCCGGATTATGGAGCTCCGACCTGCTGAGGGCGAGACGATCGAGGCGGCGAAGGACCGCATCGGCAAGCGGCTGGGCGACGCGCAGCTGGTAGCGACCTACAAGCAGCTGCTGAGCGGATTGTGCGAGAAGCTGCGCGCAGGACTGCAACGGTCCTTTCCCGATGGCCAAGTCGAGATCGATCCGCCGGAGCTGCACGTGGTCAAACCCAGCGGCGACGATGTCCGCGAGTTGGGGCAGTCGCGCGACGAGCGACGGGCGAGCCTGCGTGGTGCGCCGAGCTATCCGCGATCGGGCTACTACGGCTCAAGTTACGACCCGTGGAACACGTACTATCGCGACCCGATGGACACGTTTGTGAACCTCATGGTGTTGGACGCGATGCTCTCACCGCGGTCGCACTGGGGCTATGGTCCGGGATACCTCGGTTCGATGTGGTCGCACCACGGCGCGCCGGTGCATGTCGTCAACTACAACGGCGCGGCGATCTGCGACGCAGACCAGATGTTGATGCACACCGATCAGTTCTCTGGCGTGACCGATGTGGTCGATCTTGACTTCGACTCGGCGGTCTGGGACGACAGCGCGACGAACATCTACACGCCCGCGGAGACGTCGTGGGACGGCTACGGCGGGGACTCCGGCGGCACCAGCTTCGACTGCGCCGGCTACGGGGATTCGGACAGCTCCGGCTCAAGCAGTTCCTTTGACTGCGCCTCTGAGAGTTCGTGGGATTGCAGCTCAGACTGCTCCTACGACTGCAGCTCAGACTGCTCCTACGACTGCAGTTCAGACTGCAGCGACTGGTGAGTGGCGGGCCGCCAAGTGCGACGCTGCCAGGGCTGGTCAGCAGCGCTGATCGACCGCAACTCCGGGCGATCAGCGGTGCGACCCGAGTGGCCGAGACAGACGACACGGTCCAAACCCGGCTGGCTAGGCCGGTCATGCGTGCGCCGCGGCTCTACCTGGGTGTGGTCCGCGGCCGGCGCTTCGGCCATGATCCCGACGGCCACGACGCGCTGGTGTTGTTGTCGACGGCCGCGGCCGCCCTGCTGGATCACGCCGACGGCGGGACGCTGAGTCAGCTGATCGAGAGGTTGGCGCACGGAGACGATCGCCGACGCGCTGCCCTGAGGGACGCAGCGCCGCTGTTGCTGCGCAGCGGGCTGCTGCGGTCGCCGGGTCTGCAGCCCCGCGGGCCGGCGAACGCTGGCGGGCGTACGTTTCATCTCTGGCTGCACCTGACGAACGCCTGCAACCTCGACTGCCCCTACTGCTACATCGACAAGAGCAAGGCTCGGCTGGATCCAGCCACGGAGCAAGCGATGCTGTCGAGCATCGAGCAGACCGCCAAAGCCGGCGCGTGGCCGCGGATTCACGCCCGTTTCGCGGGCGGCGAGCCGATGCTGCAGTTCGGGGCGATGCGGCGTGTCTACGATGAGGCCGTGCGGCGCTGCGCGGTCCACGGCGTGCGCTTCAGCGCGGCGATCCTGACCAACGGCACGGTCGTGCCTGACGGCGCGCCGGAGTGGGTGGCGGAGCGTGGCATTGGGCTCTCGATCAGCGTGGACGGCCTCGGCGAGACCCAGGATCGCATGCGTCCAAAGCTGGGCGGTGGCGGCAGCTTCGCGCTGCTGCAGCGCGGTATGGCGCGGTGGCGGAGCGCCGGGCTGCGACCCTACGTGCTGATCACGGTCGGCGAGAGCAACCTCGCCGGCCTGGAGGCGCTGACCGCGTGGCTGCTCGAGCAGGGGCTCGCGTTCCGCTACAGCTTGGTGCGCGATCTCGAGTGGGGCGTGGTCGATCTGGCGGACCAACGTGGCGCGCAGCGCTGCGGCGACCTGCGACCAGACGCCTTTGACCCCGGTATTCTCGACGGTGACGCGCTCGATCGGGTCCGGGCCACGTTTCACCGCTGCTACGATCTGATCGAGGCCCACGTCGGTGCGCAGGTCGACGCTGGCGCGCAGGTGACGCCGCCGTTTCGCGCCACCCACCACTTCTGCGACCTGTCGCTCTGGCGGCCGATTCAGAAGGCGTGTGGCGCGGGGGAGACCTACCTCGCGATCGGTGATTCGGGCGGGCTCAGCCCCTGTCAGGCGGCGCTGCATGGCGCTGGTGACAGCACGTTGCGACCCGACGTGCCGCTCGATGTGCAGCTGCGAGACCACAAACCCTTTGGTGCGTTTCGGCGGACGACCGGCAACGAGACCTGCAATCGCTGCCGCCACAAGCCCTCGTGCGCGGGCGGCTGTCCGTTGCTGCTGCATCGCCGCGAGGGTCATATCGAGGGGCGCTCGCCGTATTGCGAGGTCTTTCGGGCCGTGATCCCGCGGATCGTGCGCATCGCCGCGCTCGAGCAGCTCGGCCGTCAGCAGCAGGCCCAGCGCGACCGCGTGGCAGAACGGGCGGGCCAAGAGCTGGGGCTGGAGCTGGCACCGCAGCTGGAGTTGGAGCCGCAGCTGGAGCTCGGCTAGCGCGAAGCCGACGCCCTACTCCGCCAGACAGCGGTCGCACTCCTCTTGCCACGGCGCGTCATCGAGCTGCGCCTGTGCGAGCTGCGCGCCGCACGTCACGCAGACGCCCCAAGTCTCCGTCCCCAAGCGGCGCTGCGCGCGGATGATCTGATCGAGGTAGCGACGCAGCTTCTCTTCGGGACGCAGCCCGGGCTTGCGCTCGTGCGGCATCTTCATGTCGAGCAGACGGCCGTTCATCCCGGCCAGCAGGTTGGTCAGCCGCTCGTTGACGCTCATGCCCTGCCGCGCTAGATCGCGGCGCAGGCGGGCGAGGTGAGCGGCGCTGAGCGGGGCGGGGCGTTCGTTCACGGCGGACTCCGAATGGGCGTTGACGGCGCCGAGCAAGGGGCCAGCAGCATCCGACTTTTGGGCCGGCCCGCCAGCACCCTTGTCGTTGCCGGGCGAGCGTGCCACAACTCCGCAGGCATACCACGTTCGCCGCCTTGGACGCGACGTGAGGGGAGCGCCAACATGACTGAAATCTCTCACATCCAGACCATCGCCGTGATCGGCAGCGGGCAGATGGGCGCCGGGATCGCCCAGGTCGCGGCGCAGTCTGGGTTGCAGGTTCGCCTCTACGATCTGCAAGCCCCGGCCGTCGACAGGGCGCGGGATGGCATGGCGCGGTCGCTCGCCAAGCTTGAGGCGAAAGCGCGCCTAGCGGCCGGTGATGACGCCGCGACCGTGCTCGCACGCGTCCACTTCACGACGGTGTTTGAGGAGCTCGCGGACGCCGATTTTGCGATCGAGGCGATCGTCGAGAACGAAGCCATCAAGCGGGAGCTGTTCACCAAGCTCGACGCCCTGCTCAACCCGCGCGCGATCCTGGCGAGCAACACGTCTTCTATCCCGATTACACGGCTTTGTGCGGCGACCAAGCGCCCCGACCGCGTGGTGGGCATGCACTTCATGAACCCGGTGCCGGTGATGAAGCTGGTGGAGCTGATCCGCGGCTTGCCAACGTCCGACGAGACCTTCGCGGAGACCACGGCGCTGGCGGAGCGGATGGGCAAGCAGATCTGCGTGAGCCAGGACTACCCGGGTTTCATCGTCAATCGTGTGCTGATCCCGTTCATCAACGAGGCGTGCTTCGCCGTGATGGAAGGCGTCGCGACCCCGGAAGACATCGACAACAGCTGCAAGCTCGGTCTGAACCACCCCATGGGCCCGCTGACGCTGGCTGATTTCATCGGCTTAGACACAGTGTTGGCGATCATGGAGGTGCTGCATAGCGGCCTCGGCGACAGCAAGTACCGTCCCTGCCCGTTGCTGCGTAAATACGTCGACGCCGGCTGGCTTGGACGCAAATCCGGGCGCGGGTTCTACACCTACTCATGAACGCGCCACCACGCTCTGCTGCGAGAACGCCGCGGGCCAAGCGCCCGAAGGACACGGAGAACCCGTTCTTTCGCCGCTGGGCGGAGCTCGTGCTGCGGTTTCGCTGGTCGCTGCTGGCCCTGACGCTGATCGGGACGGGGGTCTTCACCTTCTTCACGTTCACGCAGCTCAAGCTCGACAACAGCATCGACGCCTTCGTCTCAGGCAACTCCAACGCGCGCCAGCTGCTCGACGAGTTTCAGGATGAGTTCGGCAAAGACGCCTTCTTTCTCGTCATGGCGAAGGGGGACGTGTTCACGCCCGACTACCTCGCGCGGCTCAAGAAGCTGCACGAGGAGCTCGAAGCGCTGAACATGGAGATCCCGTCACTGGGACAGCGCAGATCGCGCGCTCGCACGCTGAGCGTCGGGCACGGGCCGAAATCGATCGCGTCGACGCGCGCGAATATCGCCGATAATCCGAGAAATAAGCGCGCAAAGCCGGCAACAACGCCCGCAGCCGGGCCGCCGAGCGCTGCGACCGGTGACGCGTTCGACGGCGGCGTGGGCGACGCCGACGACTTCGGTGGTTTTGAAGACAGCGCCGCGGGCTGGGGCGAGGAGGCGGGCGGCACCATCGTCGACGAGGTGATCAGCCTCATCAACGTGCGCAAGACCAGCGGTAAGGGCGGCACGCTGCGGGTCGGCGAGCTCATGGATCCGATGCCGGAGCCGGCGGCGCTGCCAGCGCTCAAGAAGCAGGTGCTGGCCGACAGCAAGTACGTAGGTCAGGTCGTGGGCCGGCGCGGGATGCATTCCGTGCTCAGCGTGCGGACCCAGTTCATGAGCGAGAAGGACTCGGAGACGGTCTACTTCGAGCTGCTCAAGATCTGCGACAAACACCGCGCGCCGGGGTTTGAGCTGGGTGTGGCGGGTCCGCCCGCGTTGGGCGCCGCGCTCAATGACGTGATGATCGGCGACCTGCGCCGCACTGCGGTGGTCGCCATCGCGACGATGCTGCTAGCGCTGGTGTTTCTGTTTCGACACCCGATGGGTGTGCTCGGTCCGATCGGCGTCGTAGTGCAGGCGGGGCTGTGGACGTTTGGCGGCATGGCGCTGACCGGCCTGTCGATGACGATGCTGAGCAATATCCTCCCAGCGTTCTTGGTGTGCGTAGGCATCGGGGACTCGGTGCACATCCAGAGCGTGTACCGCGACGCGCGGCTGCGGGGCCGTGACAACCGAGACGCGATCATCTACGCGATGTCGACGACCGGGATACCCGTGGTCTTCACCACCCTCACGACCATGGTCGGCCTGTTGAGCTTTCGCTTCGCGTCGGTGGGTGGGGTCGCCGAGATGGGCACCGCTGGCGCCTGGGGCGTGGGCGTGGCCTTGGCGCACAGCCTGATCTTCCTGCCGATTATCCTGTCGTTCAACACGACCTCCTTGCTCGGCGCGAAGGGTGCAGGTGGCGATGACGGCCTCGATCGGATCCTCGATGTGGCCCGGAATTTCAGCCTGGACGCCGGTGTGGCGGCGGGGACCCCGCTCGGCCGCAAGACGCCGCGTCGGCTCCGCGCCATCGTGCTGGCGGTGCTGCTGGCGGCCGGCTGTGGCATCGCGACGACCCAACTGCAGCTATACCACCACCCCGTCACCTGGTTCCCGGAGGACATGCCGGTCCGCATCACGTTTGAGGAGATCGACGACGAGGTTGGGGGCACCGCCAACGTGCAGCTGCTCATCGAGGCCAAAGCGGGTCGCTCGGTGAAAGACCTGCAGCTGCTGCGCGGGTTGGAGAAGCTCGAGGCCCACATTCGCGGCTACATCAACCCGAAAGATGGCAAGAAGCTCGTCGGTAACACCATCAGCCTGCTGGACGTGCTGAAGGAGACCAATCAGGCGCTGCACGAGGACGACCCAGCGTTCTACAAGCTACCCGACACCGATCGTGGCGTGAGTGATCTGCTCTTCATGTTTGAGAACGCGGGTCCCGAGCAGCTGCGACGCTTGGCCACCAATGACCTACGCAAGACCCAGATGACCATTCGCGTGCGTTGGATCGACGCGACGAGCTACGGCGCGTTCGCGGAGCACATCGAGACGGGGATTCAGAAGTACGTCGGCGATCGGGCGACGATCAAGGCTACCGGCGCGATTTATTCGCTGTTTAGCGTGGTGGCCAACCTCATCTCGGACCTGATCCGGAGCTTCGGCATCGCGTTTCTCGCCATCACCGTGATGATGGTCCTGATGCTCCGCAACCTGAAGTTGGGGCTGATCGCGATGTTGCCCAACCTGCTACCGATCATGGCGATCATGGGTTTGATGGCGATGGTTGGGATCCCGATCGACATGGCGAACCTGCTCATCGCGTCGATCGCGATCGGCATCGCCGTGGACGACACGATCCATCTACTGCACCATTTTCATGCGCATTATCTGCTCAACGGCGACGTGGAGGCTGCGCTGAGCTACACCTTTGGTCACAGCGGCCGCGCGATGGTCAGCACGAGCGTGATTCTTACGGGCGGGTTCTGCGTCTACATGACGGCGTCGATGGCCAACATTGGTCGATTCGGCATGCTTGTGGCGACGACGGTCGTGCTGGCGCTCCTCATCGACCTGCTCTTCACGCCGGCGTTGCTGCGCACATTTTACCGGGATCGTCCAACCACCAAAGGGGTCGGAGTGACGGCCGCTGACCGGAGGACCTCGTGATGGCTACCTTGCAGACCCGTACCCTTGGCTTCATCGCTGCGAGCTTGATTTTGGGGCTTGTGCGCCCGGCGGTGGCCGTCACCCCAGCTGTGACCATCGCCCCGACCGAGACCGACGCCGGAAAGATCATGGCCGCCGTGGAGAACCGCGCCACCGGTGACCGCGGCACGGCGCGCATGCAGATGACCATCACGGACGGCGCGGGACGCAGCCGCAGTCGGGTCGTGCAGTCGCGGACCATGAAGTTCGCGGGCGGCACTAAGCAGCTGATGATCTTTGAGTCGCCAGCCGACGTGCGCAACACGGCGCTGTTGAGCGTGGACTACGACGACGGCGCCAAGGACGATGACCAGTGGCTGTACTTGCCGAGCCTGCGCAAGAGCACGCGCATCTCGTCGTCCGACAAATCCGGGGCTTTCATGGGCTCAGACCTAACGTACGCCGACATGACCAAGAAAGACGCCAAGCACTACACCTACACGCTCGTCAAGCCTGAGGTGACGGTGGGTGACGAGGTGTGCTGGCTCATCGAGTCACGACCGAAGACGGCGAAAGAGCAGCGTGAGACGGGATACTTGAAGAGTCTGCTGTGGGTGAGCAAGGCCAAGCTGCTGCCGGTGCAGAGCAAGGCTTGGGTGCGTGAGGGCAAGAAGCTCAAGTACGTGAAGTTTGGTCGCATCAAGCAGGTGGCGGGCATCTGGATCCCGCATCGCATCTCCGTGCGCACCGTGCGTGGCAAGCAGGTGGTGTCGACGACGGTGCTCGAGTTCCTGCGCTACAAGCTCAATGATCCGGCCGTGACGGCCGCTGACTTCACCCAACGCCGGCTTGAGAAGGGCCTCTAGTGGGGCCAGTGGGGCTGGCTGCGGTGTGCAGGGCTCCGTCCCGCGCGACGGCAACGATGGCGACTGCGCTCGTCGCCGCATGCGTGGTGCTCCTCGTCGGCGCCGGCGTGGCGCGGGCGGCGTCGGGGCCACCGACGAAGGCGACATCCAAGACCACGAAACCGACGCCCTCACATGGCGCTACAACCCCGAAACCATCGGCTGCAGCCGACGACGACGGCTACGGCGCTGGTGACGAGGCGGGGTTTGGCGACGACGTGGAGGACGACGACAGCGTCGGCTTCGCGCCGCCGCCAGCGACGAGCACACGCACAACGGCCGCAAGGTCGCCCTGGTCGTTGACCGGCGCCGTGCGCAGCGACTGGGGGCTGTGGACGGAGCGGATCGCGGCCACGCCAGCGTCGTCGGGCATCCCGCTGCAAGGCGGGGACGACAACCCGTTCGCAAAGGGCCGGCAGAACCTCGACCTCACCCTCGGCTTCAAGCGCGGGCCGTGGCGCGTGCAGGCCTCGGTGCATGGCGAAGTCGACGCGGCGTATCTCTACCGGAGCGACGACTTCGACGCCGCCACCGTCGACGAGTATCGGCAGCTGCTGCAGGTTCGGGAGACGTTTGTGGCCCTCGCGCTTGGCCCGCTGGAGTTCACGATCGGCCGGCAAGTGGTGGCCTGGGGCGAAGGCGACGGCATGAGCGTGGTCGACGTCGTCAACCCGCGTGACAACCGCGAACCCGGCCTCTCGGACCTCGACGACATCCGGGTGCCCGTGCTGGCGAGCCGCGTCGGTTGGTTCACGACCACCGCGCACGGCGACCACCGGGTCGAGGCGATGGTGGTGCACGAGACCTGCAACAACCTCTGGCGAGAGACGTGCTACGGCCTGCGCACGCCGCCGCTCGGGCCATTCTCGCCGCTGCCAGCCTTCTTCGGCGGCCCTTCGGACACCGGCGCGGGTGGCGACGTGGGCGCGATGCTGGCCAAGAAGCAGCTACGTTTTGGCCACGAGCAGACGGAGATGAGCTGGGCGACCCAGCAGTGGCTGCTGCGCTGGGTCTACAAGGGCGCCGGCATCGACATCGGCGCCTACGCGGCCAGCGTGCTCGACAAGCAGGGCGTCATCACCAAGCTCGATTTTTTCGGCCTGCTAGACGAGACCAAGCCGGAGCTGATCATGCCGTTGCGCCACCTGCGCTATGAGCTGCTGGGGACCTCTGGCGCGAAGGTGGTCGGCGACTTCCTGCTGAAGTGGGAGCTAGCGTGGGAGCATCGCAAGCCGTTCAACACCGGCAACAGCGCGGAGGTGCCGCCGCAGCTGAGCTACAAGCGCAGCGACACGGTGCAGGTCATGGCGAGCGTGACGTGGCGCGGGATCAGCAACACGATCATTGGGTTCGAGGGCATGAAGGCGACCCTGCTCGACGAACCGAACGACCTGCTCTTCCCCGCCGACGTGCCGATGCTCTCGATTCGGGCGCAGCACAACACGTGGGGCGAGCGTCTCCATCTCACTGCGGTCGTGCTGGCCGTCGGCGCCACAGCGCAGTACGGCTGGCTCGCACGGGGCGACGTCACATGGGACATCCGGGATGCGCTCAAGCTCAGCGCCAGCTATGTGACCTATCAGCCGGGTGACAAATTCGGCCCATTCGCGGGTTTGGACCGCCATGATCGCGCTGGTTTACGGCTGCGCTGGGACTTTTCCGCGCTGTGATGATGGTCGAAATTTCTTTGTTTTCTGACTGGTTGCACGTCGACCGCCGGAAGTTCGCACGGCATGTTCGGACAATTGTCGTGAAAATTGGCGCAACGGCCCCCTGTGTTGGACCATTGTTTGCAGTTGGCTCACGGCGACGGTGAGGACCACCGAGGGTGTCGATGTCGACTGCGGACCGGCCACAGCGGACATCGGCCCCAAAGACTGGGCCCCCGAAAACTGGGCCCCCTTGAAGAAGTGTGCACAAGGCGTACACTTCCGCGAATATCCGTGTTCTGCGTGATCTTCGCCCCCCCGCGTCGGCCCAATCACGCAGCCGCGATAGACCAATCTGACCTGGCGATTCTGGCCAACCAGTCACACCCTGCCCGGCCCCCCCTCAGGTCGAACAAGGCACGAGGAGAGTAGAAATGACCATCCAGACCCGCAAAAACGGCACTTTCGCTGCCGCAGCGCTCATCGCGTTGTGCACGCTGGCGCTGAGCGCCACGGCGTTCGCGAAAGGGCCGAAGAAGCACGACGGCACGATCGAAGTAGGCATCTTCGGCGGCTACCAGCTGATGAGCGACGACAGCGAGCTCGGCAACGCCTTCTACGACGACAACATCCCGACGTCCGGCCTCGCGCTGGGACTGCGCGGCGCGTTCAACGTGACGAACATCTTCGCCGTCGAGGGTGAGCTGAAGATGGTGCCGACGGAGTTCAAGAGCACGGGTGATGCCGCTTCGGTGCTGGGCCTGCGCGGTCTATTTCTCGCGCACCTCAACCTGATGGATGGCCGACTGCGCCCGTTCGGCGCGATCGGGTACGGCTTCGAGTTCTTGATGACCGAGCAGGACTTTCCAGCCACCGCCACGCAGGCCAAGGCCGACAAGGCCACGAGCGACGCTGACGCCGCCCTGCAGCTTGGCGTTGGCGTCAAGTACTTCGTGACGGACAGCTTGCTCGTGCGCGCTGACGTCCGATACCTCAACGTGGCCGGTCGGTCGAGCCTGACGTCCCACGATTTCGAGTTCCTCTTTGGCCTCAGCTACGTCATCGACACCGCGAGCCGCGACAGTGACGGTGACGGCATCCTCGACGAAAATGACAAGTGCCCGCAGCAGGCCGAAGACAAGGACGGCTTCGAGGACGAGGACGGCTGCCCCGATCCCGACAACGACAAGGACGGCATCTTGGACGGCGACGACAAGTGCCCGAACGAGGCCGAGGACAAGGACGGCTTTGAGGACACAGACGGCTGCCCCGATCTGGACAACGACAAAGACGGCATCCCGGACAGCAAGGACAAGTGCCCGAACAAGGCTGAAGACAAGGACGGCTTCCAGGATACCGACGGCTGCCCCGATCCCGACAACGACGGAGACGGCATCCCCGACGCGGACGACAAGTGCCCGAACGTGTCGGGTCCGGCCTCCGAGAAAGGCTGCCCGATCAAGGACCGTGACAAGGACGGCATCCCGGACGACAAAGACAAGTGCCCGGACAAGGCGGAGACCTACAACGGCTTCAAGGACGAAGACGGTTGCCCGGACAAGAAGAGCCTCGTAGTCATCACGAAGAACGAGATCAAGATTCTGCAGAAGGTCTACTTCGAGATCGGCAAGGCGGACATCAAGCCTATCTCGTTCACCCTGCTCAACACGGTGGCTATCGTGCTGAACAGCCAGTCGGCCATCACGAAGATCGAGGTGCAGGGGCACACCGATGACACGGGCAAGGACAGCCTCAACCTGAAGTTGTCACAGGACCGCGCCCAGAGCGTGCGGACCTACCTCGTCGGCAAGGGTGTCGCCCCGTCGCGCTTGGTCGCCAAGGGCTACGGCGAGACGATGCCGCTCTGCCAGGACGTGGCGGCGCTGTCGAAGAAGAAGGACCGGAAGAGCAAGAAGGCGCTGCTGGCCTGCCGCGAAGATAACCGCCGCGTGCAGTTCAAGATGCGCGAGGTCAACGGCAAGCCAGTCGCTGGCGGCGACTCGGTGACGATTGAGACCAAGAAGGTCATCCCGGGCAAGACGCTCGGGGTCAAGCGGCCCGGTAAATAAGGCGGCGAGTGAGTAAGCCTGGCACGCAGGCACACCCAACGCGATAGGCGAGCCTTGCGGCGGGGTCGGGATCACACCGGCTCCGCCGCTTGGCATTTTGGCATGTGGACAAGGGCTCGGACGGTTGGGTAGCCAGTGATTTCCGCCAGCCGCGGCTGGATGATCGCGGAGACCATCGGTGTTCACTACTTGGCTGGCGCTTACTTGCGCAGCCATTGGGTTGCCCTACCCTGTGGAGCGCGCTCGGTATGGCCGATGTAGCGCAGGAGGCCGGAATGGCGGGCACGGATGAAGAGCGACAGGACGGCGTGCTCCTGTCGACTCGCAGAAAGGTCAAGCGACCGAGGATGTACAACGTCCTGCTGCACAACGACGACTACACGACACAGGAGTTCGTGGTCCAAATCCTGAGAGCGTGGTTTGGTCGCAGCGACACCGACGCGCGCCAGATCATGCTCACCGTACACGTCAAAGGTCAGGGCGTGGCGGGCACGTACACCCGCGACATGGCTGAGTCCAAGGTCGCCAAGGTCACAGACTACGCCCGCGAGCAGGGCATGCCCCTGAAGTTGACGGTCGAGCCCGCGTGAGCGACCGACCGCGAATCCTGACGAATAGACGTGTGAGACGTGTCTCGCCGCCACGCGTGGCCTTCCACGTGACAAGAGGGAGCTGCCAATGTTGAGCAAGGAGTTGGAGATCGCCATCCAGGTCGCCGCGAGCGAGGCCCAGGTGCGGCGACACGAGTTCTTCGGGCTCGAGCACATGCTGTACGCGCTGTTGCACGACGCCAAGACGGCGCGCGCGTTGCGGCGATGCGGCGGCGACATCGGCGACCTGAAGCGTAACCTGGATGATTTTCTGGCGAATGAGGTGGAGCGCCTCGACGACGAGCTCGAGGTGTCAGCGCAACCGACGATCGGACTGCAGCGTGTGATTCAGCGGGCGGCGATGCACGTGCGGGGCGCCGGCAAGGACTCCGTCGAGGGGTCGAATGTGCTCGTCAGCATGTTCATGGAAGATGACAGCTTCGCCGTCTATTTCCTCGCAAATCAGGGGATTTCGCGGCTTGAGCTGGTGACGTACCTCAGCCATGGCGGCGACGATGAGGACGAGAGCGAGCGCATCACGGGTCCAAGCGAAGACGACGAAGATGGCGACGAAGGCACCGAGCGGAAGAGCTTTCTAGCTCAGTACTGCACGAACCTAAACGAAGAGGCGCGGCTGGGGCGCATCGATCCGCTGGTTGGCCGCGCCGATGAGCTGGAGCGTGTAGCCCATGTGTTGATGCGACGGCGCAAGAACAACCCGCTGCTGGTGGGCGACAGCGGCGTCGGCAAGACCGCGATCATCGAGGGGCTGGCCCGCGAGATCGTGCGCGGTCAGGCACCGGAGCCGCTGCTGAACACCACCGTGTTCGCGCTGGACCTCGGCGCGCTGCTCGCCGGGGCGAAGTATCGCGGCGACTTCGAGAAACGGCTCAAGGGCGTGCTGCGCGAGCTGCGCGAGTTCGACGGGGATGCGGTCCTGTTCGCCGACGAGATCCACACGATCGTCGGTGCCGGCGCGACGTCTGGGGGCTCGCTCGACGCCAGCAACCTGCTCAAGCCGGCGCTGGCCTCGGGCAAACTGCGCTGCGTCGGCTCGACGACGTACGAGGAGATGCGCACACACATCCTGCGAGACCGGGCGTTTGCGCGACGCTTTCAGAAGATCGACGTGCCTGAGCTCACCAGCGACGAGACGTTCGCGGTGCTGAAGGGGCTTCGCGCGCGCTACGAGGAGCATCATCACGTGCGGTACTCGTTGGCGGCGCTCAAGGCTGCTGCCACGCTGAGCGGCCGGTACATGAACGACCGTCGCCTGCCGGACAAGGCGATCGACTTGATCGACGAGGCCGGCGCCGCGGTGCGTCTACGCCACGCCCGGAAAGAGTCGAAGAAACGATCGAGGCTCGCGGACCTGCCGGCGCCCGAGGGTCAGGCCGCGGTCGAGGCCGTCGTCGATGCCGTGGAGGCGAGCGCAGGGCTAGGCGCCAACCTGAAAGACGCGCCGACGCTGCGCGTGACCGTGAAAGATATCGAGATGGTGTTGGCGCAGATCGCGCGCATCCCAGAGCGACAGGTGACCAACGACGACCGCGGCGCGCTGGCGAGTCTCGAAGACGACCTGAAGCTCGTGGTGTTTGGCCAGGACGCCGCCTGCCAAGCCGTCGCCACCGCCGTGAAAGTCGCGCGTTCGGGGCTTGGACCGCAGGAGAAGCCGACCGGCGTCTTCATGTTCACCGGGCCGACCGGCGTCGGAAAGACGGAGCTCGCCAAGCAGCTGTCGGAGACGTTGGGGCTGGAGTTCGTGCGATTCGACATGAGCGAATACATGGAGCGGCACACGGTCAGCCGGCTGATCGGCGCGCCGCCTGGCTACGTCGGTTTTGACCAAGGCGGTATGCTGACGGAGGCCATCTCGAAGACGCCACACGCGGTGCTGCTGCTCGACGAGATCGAGAAGGCGCACCCAGACGTCTTCAACGTCCTGCTGCAGGTCATGGACAACGGCCGGTTAACAGACAACAACGGCAAGACAACCGATTTCCGCCATGTGGTGATGATCATGACGTCGAACGTTGGCGCGCATGACCTCGAGAAGGGCCGCCTCGGGTTCGGCGTGAACGCAGACGACGACTCAGGCGAAGAGGATCGTGAGTACAAGCGCATGTTCCGGCCAGAGTTTCGCAATCGCATCGACGCCCGGATTCGTTTCGCGCGGCTGTCGCCCTCGGTGATGGGTCGCATCGTCGACAAGTTCGTGGCCGAGCTGCAGGGCCAGTTGGGCGAGCGCAAGGTGGTGCTCGACCTGACGGAGGCGGCGCGCGCCTGGTTCGCGACGGCGGGCTACGACCCGAAGTTCGGCGCCCGCCCGATGAAGCGGCTGCTCCACGACAAGCTGCGCCGGCCGCTCGCGGACGAGCTGCTGTTTGGCAAGCTGGCCAAGGGCGGCGAGGTGACCGTCGACATCGACGACGCAGGCGAGCTGACCTTCGAGATTGGCGAGACGAACGCGCGCTAGGCGGGCGTTGTCTCGCCGCTCGGTGACGACGACGTGAGGGCTTGCACCACCGCGGCGACGAGCGCGTCATCCTCGGGCAGCAGCGCCTTGCCATCGCGCGCGCGCGGCGTCAGCACCGTGACACCGAGGTCGCTCAACCGCGCTAGGCTGTCACGCAGGATGGTGTTGGCCATCGAACCGTGCATCGTCGGCGCCACGAGGATGCGGGTCTCGCCTGATTCCAACCGCCCGATCGCGCTCGCGAGGCTTGTGGTCACGGCGTTGTCAGCGATCCCCGCGGCGAGCTTGTTGATCGTCGAGTAGGTCGCTGGCGCCAGCAGCCAGACGTCGACAACGCCCGTCTCCACGTGCTGGGCGCGACCGTCGAGGTCGGTGATCACAGGATTCAAAGTCGTCCATTCCAGCGCATCACGGGTGACAAATTGCAGCGCGGCCGGCGTCAGCCACGCCGTCACCTCCGCGCCTGCTCGACGCAAGGCGCGCGCCAGACCGGGCGTGCGGTACGCAGCGATGCCGCCCGTGATGCACAGCGCCACCCGCTTGCCGTCGAGGGCCTGCGAGCCTTGCGCGACGGCCCGGTCGCCAGCCAAGGGTGTACCGAGCCGCCAGCGAAACCGTTCTGGGTCCGTTCGGGTCATTTTTTGCGCCCTCCTGGCTTCTGCTTTCGGCGTTTGGTGAAGAAGGGTCGGTCCTGCCGATCGGTCTTCTGCGGTCGCTCCCGGGTCTTCTCGGCCGGGGCTTGCGCAGCGACGCTTGGCCGGGCGCGAGGACCGGCGCTCGACGGCGCGGCGGCGTCGCCATCCCGACCAGTCGGCTCCGCCGCGCTGGGATGCGCGCGGCGCACGGGCGGGCCCACGCGTGGCAGCCGCAGCTCGCTCTCGCCCGGCCGACGGCCGGCGCGGGGTTCGCCGGGGACGACCAGCAGATCACCGCGCAGAGCGTCGTGAAACGGGGCCGATCCGCTGTCATCGACGACCAACACGCGGCCGACGGCGCCGCACACGTAGCGGCGCTGCATCCCCTCTGGCGACCCCATGGGGCCGCCGATGAGACGCCAGGTGTGGGCGGGCAGCGCCGCTGCTTGCCCGGGCGCGCCGAGGATGAGGTAGCTGTACTTCAAGACGTCGCGCCGACGACCGAGGACACGGTCGGCCGCGGCGACCGGCCGCGGCCGCTTCCAGGGCTGCTCGGCGTGGCACCAGTCACGGTTGTGGGCGGCGCTCAGCGGGCACGTGACAGCGCCCAGGCATGGCGCGATGACGTCGGCCACTTCATCGGCGACTACGCCGTCCCGCAGGGCGATCAGCAGGCGCGAGGAGTCGCGCGCACCCGGCTCGATGATCACGACACGCCCGCCCGGCGCGAGGCGTTTGGTCAGCACATCACGCAGCAGTCGCTCGGCTGGCGAATACCCTTCGCCCTCCTCGCGGTTCGTGTCTTCGCGGCGCACGGATTCACGAAACTCGTTGAGCACGTTCGCCAGCAGCACCACGTCGTAGTTGCCACCCAACCGCTGGCGCAGGGCGCCGTTGCGGAGGTTGCCCACCTCAAGCCGAACCGGCGTACCTGGGCGGATGGCGTTGAGCAGCGCGGCGCCGTCCTGCAGCGCGGCCTTGGCGCCGTCCACCGCCGTGATCTCAACCGCGCGGTCGGGCCAGGCCATGGCCAAGCCGAGGCTCGCGGTCAGCGGACCGGCGCCAAGATCGAGCACGCGAATCGGACGGTCGGTCGGCAGCCCAGCCCACGCGCCGCGCTCCTCCGCGCGACGGAGCACGGCTTGGGTCGTCGCTGCGCCGGTGAAGCTGTAGTAGAGCAGGTAGGCGCCGCGCGCTTTCGGCCCCGAAAGATAGCCTACGCCGCGCTCGTCGCGCCGGTCGGTGAAGCCGGCGTTGAGCTCGCAGAGCGCGTCGCGATGGATCTCCTCGAGCGGCAAGCGCTGATTGCGCAGCCGGGCCGGGGTGTAGCGGGCC